>Ga0153996_1000909_pt1 | contig 12626 bp, 9 predicted proteins | sample TSNC080MetaG_FD_104728 | JGI IMG/M metagenome (GOLD analysis project Ga0153996, IMG submission 104728) | Attine ant fungus gardens microbial communities from North Carolina, USA - TSNC080 MetaG | ecosystem: Host-associated > Fungi > Mycelium > Unclassified | place: USA: North Carolina, Lumber...
CCCGAAGCCAGCTGACACGGGCCGCAGACAATATCACTGGCCGGTGTTGCCGCATAGATCAGGCCTTTCCTGGTTGGTTTTTCAGCCGGTGACAATACTTCTACAATCGGGGAAGTGCCCGATTTGGCAATGGAGCCCATGGCCTTTTCCACGATATTGGCAAGCCCGCCTTTTTTATTGCCGGGGGTTGGATTGGCACTGCGGTCGACTTCGCCTTCTTGCAGGTAATTGTCGTACCATTTCATTTCGGCCGCCAGCTTCTTGCCGACGTCTTCGTTGATACACCGCTGCCCCAGCAGATACACACCGTCCCGCACCTCGGTCACTTCCGAGAACAATACGGTAGCTCCGCCCTTGACCAGCATATCGGCGGCATATCCGGCGGCCGGATTGGCGGTTACACCGGAAAAAGCATCGCTGCCGCCGCACTGCAGCCCGATTAACAATTCCGACAATGGCAGGGTTTCCCGTTTTCTTTCATTCAGGATTTTCAATTTCCGTTCGGCCATTTCCATCAAGGAATGGATCATATCATCAAAGCCTTTTTTCTCCTGCAGAATGATGACATTTTCTGGCGTAATATCAGATGCATCACACAGCATCTCCACGGTGAACTTCTCACAGCCTAAACCGACTACCATCATCTGGCCGCCAAAGTTAGGATGTTTGGAAAGGTTGCGCAGGATCCGGATCGGTACCCTGGCTTCCGGCGCATTGATTGCAACACCGCAGCCATAAGCATGATTCACCGGTACAATATCATCCACATTGGGATACCTGGGCAGCAGTTCCCGTTTCATTTTCGCTATCGCCACATTTAAAACGCCGGTTACACACTGTACGGTGGTGCTGATTCCTAAAATATTCCGGGTGCCGGCAGGACCGCCGCCAGGATTTCGATAGCCTTCCCAGGACGTGGTCAGTGGGTCCGGCAGCTCGCTGTCAGGTACCAGATTGGTGGCAAATTCCATATGATCCACGTCCGGTGGTGTCGGCAGCTCCAGCATATGCTCATTGATCCAGTCTCCCTGGCTGACTGGTTCGATGGCGTATCCCAGAATTACGCCATAGCGGATAATCGCTCCGCCCTTTGGGATGTCACACAAGGCAATCTTATGAGCCTGGGGAATATCCTGATGCGCAATCACTCCCTCCATCACTTCCGTTCCGGCCCGGATTTCATTCACTGCAATTGCTACATTATCCTGCTCTTTGATTTTAATATACAATGGCCCCTCCTTCATGCTGTATTATCTCACCAAACAAGGCTTCTTCGGATCGAATTTCCAATTTGGAATCAGATACTGCATCACGACTGCATCATCACGTCCGCCCAGGCAGTTGTTCAGATATAACTGATGCGCTTTCTTTACCTGCTCCATATCAACCTCAATACCAAGTCCCGGCTTCTCCGGTACTTTCACGCAGCCGTCAATAATCTGCAGCGGCTCTTTCGTCAGCCTTTCAAGGCCTTCCTGCCAGATCCAATGTGTATCAAGAGCATTATATTCTCCCGGAACCGCAGCGCCTGCATGCGTAAACATTGCCAGCGAAATATCAAAGTGGTTATTGGAATGAGAACCCCAGGTATAACCAAAATCATGGCACATCTGACCAACTCTTACCGATCCGGCCATTGTCCAGAAATGAGGGTCTGCCAGAATGATATCAACCGCCTGTGAATCCAACGCATGTCTGACTTCCCGCCAGTCTGTTGCAATCATATTGGTGGCTGTCGGAAAACCGGTGCGGCGTTTAAATTCAGATACAATTTCACGTCCCGAATACACCCCTTCTGCACCACAAGGGTCTTCACAATAGGTGAGAATACCTTCCATCCCCTTTACATATTCCACCGCCTCCTCCAGCAGCCAGCCGCCGTTTGGATCAAGGTCAATCCGGGCATCCGGAAATTCTTTTTTGAGCGCCCGGATGACATCCATTTCCTCGTTTCCAGCCAGAACACCACCTTTTAATTTAAAGTCTTTAAAACCGTATTTTTCCCTGGTGGCTTTTGCCAGGGCAACAATCTGGCCGGCAGTCAAAGCTTCTTCATGGCGCAGGCGATACCAGTCACATTCTGCGTCCGGTTCCTCATCATAAGGTAAATCCGTCTTCTTACGGTCTCCGACAAAGAACAGGTAGCTGAGCATTCTGACCTTATCTCGCTGCTGACCTTCGCCAAGCAATTCACATACCGGAACCTTCAGATGCTGCCCCAACAAATCAAGACAGGGAGCTTCTATTGCCGTAATCACATGTACACCGGTACGAAGATCAAAGGTCTGATTGCCTCTTACATCCTCTTCCCCTTTGGCATCCAGATACCCCTTGACTTTTAAAAGCGTACTTTTATATGCGGAAACCTTCGTACCTTCCACAAGGGGAATACAGCCTTCTAAGGCTGCCGTAATCTTTTGTCCTCCCGGAACCTCACCCACGCCGGTTCTGCCCTCACTGTCATGCAGAATCACGATATTCCTGGTAAAGAACGGTGCATGAGCCCCACTCAAATTCAACTCCATGCAGTCCTTTCCGGCAACCGGATAAACTTCCATTTTTGTGATAACTGGTACCATCAGCATAATCCTCCTAAACGTTTATTTTGATGTTCTGCTGGTTTTATTGCATTAAATAGTTTTGTTGTGTTTTTAATCATTTCCACTTATAATGAAAGCATCGCAAGAGGAGGAAATCATGGACTTTACACAATTACAGTACATTATTAAAATTGCTGAAGAAAATAATATTACGAAAGCTGCCGAAAAGCTCTTTATGTCACAGTCAGCCCTGAATCAGCAATTGCTAAAACTGGAAAAGGAGCTTGGCACCCAGCTTTTCCGCCGTTCCCGAACCAACTGGGGACTTACCGAGGCGGGACGGATTTATGTGGAGGGTGCCAAAGCGGTTCTGCAGATCAAACGGGAAACCTATAACCAGATCTACGATGTTGCCAAGGTCCAGAAAGGCCAGCTAATCATTGGTCTGACTCCCGGACGCGGCCTTACCATGTTTACTGCAATCTATCCCCGGCTTCACCTGACCTTTCCTAATTTGCATATTGTCCCGATCGAAATGCGGGTCCGGCAGCAACAGCAGGCCTTAGCCAGAGACGAACTTGACATCAGCTTTATCACCCTTGCCAATGAACATAAAACCAATGATAATTACATTACCCTTGACCGGGAAGAATTGCTGATAGCCGTGCCGGCCGGTCATCCACTGAGTTTTAAAGCGGCACCGCCGGGAAAACCATATACTGTCATTGATATTAACGAGTTACGTTATGAACCCTTTGTCCTGATGGACAAAAATTCCACCTTGCGGGCGATTTGTGACAAGATCTTTGAACGGGCGGGCTTCATTCCCAACGTACTGTTTGAAACCAACAATACCAGCAGCATTACTGCCATGGTAGAATCTACTTTTTGCTGTGGTATTATGCCAAAATATTATATCTCAAAGGACTCCCGTAAACTGACATGCTTTGCTCTTGATTACCATCCCACCTGGGAGGTTGCCATCGCTTACCGCAAAGGCAGCTATCTGAGCGAAGGAGCCAAGGAGTTTATCCGTCTTGCCCAGGAATATTGGAAAAACGTATCATGATTGGATTTTTTTTGCTCTTTGCCGCGAATCCTGCCAAAAGTGACAGGCTGCACAATGGCCGCTGCCTTCCCCCAGGTCGACCAACTCCGGATTCTGGGTTTTGCAGATCTCCTGTGCCATCCAGCATCTTGGCGCAAAGCGGCAGCCGGGCGGCGGATTCAACGGACTTGGCACATCGCCCTTTAAAACGATGCGGGAGACCTTCTTACCAATCTCAACCTTTGGTATTGCCGATAACAAGGCAATGGTATATGGGTGTGCAGCGCTTTCAAAAATTGCATCGGTCTCTGCAATCTCAATAATCTGTCCTAAGTACATTACCGCAATGCGGTTGGAAATATGACGTACTACTGACAGATCGTGGGAGATAAAAAGATAAGATAAGCCTCTCTTTTTCTGCAAATCCATCAGCAAGTTAATAATCGTTGCCTGAATGGAAACATCCAGAGAAGAAACGGGTTCATCACAAACAATAAACTCCGGGGACAAAGATAAAGCTCTGGCAATCCCCACGATCTGACGTTTTCCGCCATCCAGCTCGTGGGGATATTTATTCAGCAAATCTCTGCTGATTCCACAGTCATCACAAAGCTGCCCCATCTTTTGATCCATCTCTTTCTCGGTACCAAGTCGGTGAATCTTATAAGCCTCCTGCAAAATCGAACGAATTCTTTTACGGGGGTTCAGCGAAGAATATGGGTCCTGGAAGATAATCTGAATCTTGGAACAAAGTTCATATTTATCTGCCTTATTCGTTGCCTCAAATACACTCCTGTCATGATAAAGCATGGTTCCCGCGGTCGCCTTATGCAAACGCATCAATACATTGCCGACGGTACTCTTACCGCAGCCGGACTCTCCGACCAAGCCCAATGTCTCGCCTGGATAAATATCAAAAGAAACATCATCAACAGCCTTTAACTGCCCTTTATTCTTAACCTCAAAATATTTCTTCAGGCTTTTAACCTGGATGAGAGGTTTTTGATTGTTCTCAGCCATTTTCCTCCTCCTTCCCGATTATGTGGCAAGCCACATAATGATTTTTGCTGACCTTACCCATTTTAGGCGGCTCATTTCGACAAATATCCGTGCATTTTGTACAACGATCATGAAACGGACATCCGTTTGGCAGGTTTTCCGGATTCGCTACGGCTCCCGGAATGGATGCCAGGCGCTCTCTTGGCCCGGTCAGTTTGGGAATGGAACCAAACAGTCCAATGGTATATTGATGAAGCGGGTTCGGGAATACTTCCTCCACCGATCCGTATTCAATAATGGTTCCGGCATACATAACTGCAACACTTTGGCAGATTTCTGCAATAATACCCAGGTTGTGGGTGATCATCAAAAGCGAGCTGTCGTATTTTACCAGCAGATCTTTAATCAGTTCCAGAATTTGTGCCTGAATCGTAACATCAAGTGCTGTTGTCGGCTCATCGGCAATGAGCAGGGACGGATTACAGGCAAGTGCTGCGGCAATACCAACACGCTGTCTCATGCCACCGGAAAACTGATGCGGGAAGTCATTGACCCGAAAGCTTGCAATGCCAACTACCTCCAATAGCTTTCCAGCCTCTTCCACCGCCTCTTTTTTGCTTAAATTCTTATGCTTGCGAAGCACCATGCCAATCTGCTCGCCAACTGTAAAGACAGGATTCAAAGAAGTCAGCGGGTTCTGGAAAATCATTGCGATTTTATCGCCCCGCATATCCATAAGCTCTTTCTGCGACATTTTAAAGACGGATTTACCCTCATACAAAATGTCGCCGCCGGTCACTTTGCCGGCCGGCTGGGGAATCAAATTCAAAAGGCCCAATGCCGTTGTTGTTTTACCCGCACCGGATTCGCCAACGAGTCCCAGCGCCTCGCCTTTATTAATCGTCAGATTAACCCCATTCAAAGCATAGGCAACTGCACGTCCCGTCTCAAATTTAACTGAAAAATCTTTTATCTCAACTAACTTTTCCATATAGCTTCTCCCTTTCGTGGTTAATTCTTGTTTTTCGGATCAAGGACATCCCGAACACCGTCGCCCAAGAAGTTAAATGCCAGAACAGCAATCATCAGTGCTGCTCCCGGTGCAATAATAACCCATGGCGCAGTTGCCAGATATTCACGTCCGTCAGCAATCATTACCCCCCAGGAAGGTGCCGGTGCCGGAACACCTAAGCCTAAGAAGCTTAGGGAAGATTCCGTCAGAATGGTACGTCCGAATTCCTGACTCATAACAATAATTAACTGCGTTAAAACATTTGGGAGAATCTGGGTAAACATGATCCTTGCCTTGGAAGAACCAAGCACTTCCGAAGCATGGATATATTCCATATTCCGGATCCCCATTACATTGCTCCGCACCACCCTGGCATATTGTACCCAGCGGGAAAATATTAACACGATAATCAGGTTCGTGGTATTGTTTCCCAATACCGCCATAACGGCAACTGCCAGAATCATCGGCGGAATCGATACCTGGATATCACTGAATCGCATAATTACAGTATCCGCCACACCACCAAAGAAGCCGGAAACAATACCCAAAACAGTGCCGATCATCGCTGTTGCAAAGACCACGGTGAATGATATTCTAAGTGATACCCGGCTTCCGACCATCAGCCTGGACAGGATATCCTGACCAAGCGGATCCGTTCCTAATATGTGGCCGCTCCAGCCTTTGGAAAATCCGTCCGGTGCCTGAAGTCTCAACAACAAGTTCGATGTCGTCGGATTATGAGGTGCAATCCAGGGCGAAAGCAAAGAGATCACAATAATCAGGAATACCAGTATGGCTCCTATTACAAAAAAGTTACTCTTACGCATTCTTCTAAATAATTCTTGTCTGCTCATCTATACCTTCCCCCCCTTAGTTAAAGTCCATACGCGGATCAACCAGTGTATAAATAATATCAACCAATAAGTTGACCAGTACGAAGCATGCTGATATTACCAACAAGATAGACTGAACCAGCGGAAAGTCACGCAGGCCGATTGCCTGAACCGTCAGAGTACCGATTCCGGGCCAGCCAAAAATCTGCTCTGTAACAACAGCTCCGCCAAGGAACGTACCAACCTGAAGACCGACAATCGTGATAACCGGCAAAATGGCATTTCTTAAAGCATACTTTAAGTTGATTTCTTTACTGCTGATTCCCTTTGCATAGGTTGCGGTAATGTAATCCTCCTGAAGGACATCGGCCATACCGGAACGCAGCATACGGGAAATCAAAGCTGCCATCTGCATTGCCAGAGATGTGGCGGGCATAATCACATATTCGAATCCGCCATAACCCATGGCCGGCAGCCAGCCTAATTTAACAGCAAAGAATAAAATAAAAATAAGACCTAACACCACTCCCGAAATGGACTGGCCCAAAAGGCCAAACACCATTGCTGTAAAATCAATTGCGGTTCCCCGCTTTACGCCAGCAATGATACCAACCGGTATCCCAATCAGCAAGGCAATTCCCATTGCCACCAACGTCAGATAAGCCGTAGCCGGCAGTCTCTGGAATATCAGTTTTGAATTTGGCATTTTGTAAAACAGGGAGTCTCCTAAATCCCCTCGCACAACGCCTGACATGTAAGATAAATATTGAGTCATTAACGGCTTATCAAGGCCCATCTCAATCTCTTTTTCTTTAATCTGCTCTTCTGTTGCATCATCGGAAAGCATAAGCCGCGCCGGGGAACCCGGCGTCAGCTTAAGCAATCCGAAAGATAAAATGGATACTCCAAGTAAAACAAAGATTGTATATCCCAACCGCTTTAAAATAAATTTAAGCAAAATTTTATCCCCCTTCATCTGGAACGTGCCTGAAAACTCATTGCATGTTCCTTCAGTTTTTAGAAACTCTGGAATAATCAAATACGTTGTCCACACGTACCCGCAGACCAGTGATGCCTTCGCGGTAAGCAATGGTGGTTACCTGCTGATAAAGAGCCAGGTGTGGTGCTGCTTCCGACCACTGAAGGGCAAACAGGTCTTTCAGAATCTGTTCACGCACAACGGCATCGCTTTCCTGCTTCTGAGCCAGAATCATGGCATTTAATTCATCATTTACATAACCGGATTTGTGAGCATCATTTAACCATCTCTGGGTAATAACAGAATCTGGATCACCTACCGGGAATGGATATCGCTGAAGATATAAATCATAGTTTCCGGCTGCACGACGCTCCTGGAATGCAGCATTCTCCATAATCTCAAGATTTACAACAAATCCTGCTTCGGTAAGCATTGCCAGAACTGCCTGTGCCACTTCCTTGTTCCTGGCAAATACACCGGTTGGCGCAATGAAAGAGATCGTTTCCCCATTGTAGTCTGTCTTGCCCAGCAATTCCCTGGCCAGCTCTACATTGTATTCCGGTATATAGGCATTGGCAGCATCATATCCCATTACTCCCGCTGGGCATGGCCAGTCACTTGCTGCTCCGCCGCCGGCAATTGAGGAAACTATCAATTCACGGTTAATGGCATGATTTACTGCCTGACGGGCATTAATATCCTTAAATACTCTGTCTTCGGTAGTCCGAAATCCTAAGTGAACAATCGCCGAACCAAGGAACTTCTCAATTTCCACACCCTTGATCGTTTCCAGCATATCCGCCTGCTCTACCGGAACAGCATCGATCATATGTAAATCACCGGTCTGTACACCCGATACACGAGTGGTATCCTCAATAACCGGGCGATAGATAATCCGGTCTACATTACTCTTATCATCTTCCCAGCCCCAATATTCTTCGTTACGAATAAACTCCGCATCCTGTCCGGGAGTCCACTTATCAGCGATCCACGGACCGGTACCAATCGGCTTGTTGATATCATTAAACTCAAACAGGGCATCACCTTTTTCTGCCAATGCTGCCGCCGGAAGCATCGGCGTATCGACCAGCTGATTCAGAATCGCCCCCCAGGGCTCTTTTAGCTTAATTACGGCCGTATATGTATCTTTTGCCTCAGCTCCGGCAAGAGATGGCCAGAAACCTGCATGTACAAGGGTTGGATTGTCCAAAAGCCGATTCAGTGTTGCTGCTACCGAATCCGCATTAAAATCCTCGCCGTTGTGGAATTTAACACCTTCCCTTAATTGAAAGGTCCACTCTAATCCATCTTCCGATACACTCCACTCGGTAGCCAGCTCCGGCTGAATGGCACTATTTTCACCATAGGGATTTACCAGACTGTTGTAGGTCAATCTGCTAAGCATATATGCATTGGTTTTGTTCTCATTCAGCGGATCCCACTGAGTTATGTTGTTGGGTCCGGCAAATACAAATACGTTCTCTCCGCCGGACGCGGTTGTCGTTGTATTTCCGCCATTTCCTCCGCTGCCTGCGCCGCCGGAAGAATTACCGCCACACGCAGCCATTCCCAGTACCATTGTGGTACACACTGCCAGGCTTAATAAACGTCGTTTCCAATTTCTTTTTTTCATAGTAACCTCCTGTTTATATAATTTTTATATTGTTAAACACTGTACTGCCCGCCAATGTCTTTAACGTACCAGACAGGGTTTATTACAATCAAACTGCCAGTTTCTGATTAAATACTGCATCCCGGCTTTATCATTCCGGTCTTTATATGGAATCTGCTTATAGAGCTTGTTGGCTCCCATAATCTTATCCATATCAACGGTTACTCCCAATCCTGGTTTCTGTGGTACTTCCAGATAACCATCTCTGATCAGCGGAGTATCTTTTAAAAGATTCTGTCCATCCTGCCAGATCCAATGTGTATCCAGAGCCGTCGGTATTCCCGGAGCTGCCGCTGCAATATGGGCAAAAGCAGTCAGGGTAATATCAAAATGATTATTGGAATGGCATCCCCAGGTAAGTCCCCAGTCATTCAGCAGCTGTGCCATTCTGCTGCTGCCGTCAAAGCCCCAGAAATGTGGATCTGCCAACACAATATCAACTGATTTTAATGCTGCTGCATGATAGAACTGCCGCCAGTCGGTGGCAATCATATTGGTGGCAACCGGCATATTGGTAGCATTCTTAAACTCTGCCATAATTTCGCGGCTGCTGTATCCGGCCTCCGGTCCACAGGGATCTTCCACATAAGTCAGGATTCCATGGGCATCTTTACAAAGCGCAATGGCCTCCTTTAGGCTCCAGGCTCCATTGGGATCAATATTAACCCGGGCATTTGGAAACTGCTTTTTTAATGCTCTGATTGCTTTCATTTCTTCCTCGCCGGCAAAAACACCGCCTTTAAGCTTGAAATTCTGAAAGCCGTATTTATCCTGAAGCACACACGCCTGCTCAACGATCTGCTCCGGAGTTATCATTTCTTTTCGGCGAAGTCTGAACCATGCTTCCGGGCTTTCTTTTTCATCTATGTAAGGAAGCTCGCTACCGGTTTTATCCTTCTCGCTGACATAGAACAGATATCCCAAAGTCTCAATCTTATCTCGCTGTTTACCGCCTGCCAGCAGCTCACACATGGGAACCCCCAGATGCTGGCCTAACAGATCAAGCATCGCACATTCAATCGCCCATTCTGCCTTTACCACAAATTTCAACTTGTCAATATCGAGATTCTGAATCCCCTCACCATCATCTTCCGCAGACTGGGAAGTCCCTTTGTGAATGGTGTCAAGAACCTTCCGATACCGTCCTACCGACTGTCCGACAACATAGGGTATACAACTTTCCAATACCTGACAGGTATACTCACCACCGTGTATCTCCCCCACCCCTGTGTTTTCCGCCGAATCCGTCAAGATAACCAGGTTGCGCGTAAACCACGGTGCATGTGCCCCGGAAAGGGACATCAGCATACTGTCATAACCTGCAACAGGGATTACTTTCATACCAGTTATTACAGGTGTACCATTCATCCCATTCTCCTTTCATTTCTCATCCAAAATTATAGTAATTTCTGACAATGAATTATACTTGTAAATTAATAATATAGTAAATTTGTCCATAAGTAAAATTGTATAAATTGAGAGTACTCTAAGTTTTTTCGATTGCCGCTCAAATCCGGCCGGTATCCCATCCAATACATCTGCCGGTGACATTTTTACTTGTTTGTATGGTCTGTTTTTCTTTCACAAAATGAAAAATGGACTGCAATAAATTTGCAATCCATTTCTTTTAGTGTATTTTTCAGCTTTATTTCCTATCCTTTATTCTGCATATATACATCCATCGCATCTGCCACAACCTTCGAATACGCTGTCGCCGCAACCACGGTTTTCGCCCCCAAAACCACATCTCCGGCCGCAAATATCCCCGGATGGGTGGTTTCACCAAACTGATTGGTTACCAATAAGCCTTTTTCCGATGCTTTAAGGCCTTCCGTAGTATTCACCAATTTATCCTTCGGTCCCTGACTAATGGAAACAATAACGGAATCAGCACAGACCTGTTCCAGTTCTTCTGCTTCACCGACCCGCTCTCCCTCTTCATTAAAAATCACATTGCGAAAGACCGGCCCATCGTCATTGATCTCCACAATCTCTTTCGCAAATTCAAAGCGGGCTCCGTCCAGCTTTGCATAGGCGGCTTCATGCTCGCTGGCATCGCTTTTCAACCCACGGGCATACATCGTCACATCATGAGAGCCATGCCGGATGGCAGTTCTGGCCACGTCCATGGCAGAGTTCCCGACCCCGATAATCGCCACCCGGTTGCCCAGTTCAAATGCCGCCGGATTAGCCAGATAATCAATTGCAAAATGCACGTGGCCCAGAGATTCGCCTTTCACGCCCAATGTCTTGGGACGCCATACGCCGGTACCAATGAAGATACACTGATACCCGTCCCGAAACATATCCTTAATCTCCAGTGCCCCGCCAATGGTCGTATGGGGACGGATTTTAATACCGAGGGACAACAGCTTCTTTTTATACCGTTCCAAAATCGTCTTCGGCAGCCGAAACTCCGGAATGCCATACTGCAAAACACCGCCGATCTTATCCCGGGAATCAAAGATGGTCACATCATACCCTTTCTTGGTCAGCAGAATCGCGATGGTAATTCCCGCCGGCCCGGCACCGATAACGGCCACCTTTTTGCCATTTTTCGGTTCACATTCAATATGCAAACGCTCAAACATGGTGTCCGAAATATAATTTTCAATCGAACTGATGTGTACCGGCTGGCCTTTACGTCCCAGTACACAGTTTCCTTCGCACTGTTTCTCGTGATTGCAGACCAAAGAACAAATCAGTGACATCGGGTTATTATGAAATAACATCTGTCCCGCTTCGTGCAGATTTCCTTCTTTAAAGGTCTTAATCACTGCCGGGATCGCTGTATGAATCGGGCAGCCCTTCTGGCACATCGGATTCTTACAATTTAAACAACGGTTTGCTTCGTCAATAACATGTACTGCCATGGTGTCTTTTTTCCCCTTTTCTCAACACAAGTTAACTTTCTCGCCCTTATTCTATACCATTGGCAGGCGTCATCAAGCTTTCAAAGTCATTCCGGCCCGCAGCAAACGGAAGGTCCGGGCTGCCGCTCCCTGGTATAATTCTTCTGCCCTTGCTAAAGCCTCTTCAATATCCATAGCGCCGTTAATCGTGGGAATAATACTGTCAATACCAAAATCATAAATCTTCTCGGCACCGTTGCCCATTCCGCCGACAATCGCCACCGCCGGGATCCCCTTTTGCCGGCAACGCATTCCAATCCCGCTTGGCACTTTACCAAATGCCGACTGCCAGTCCATCCGGCCTTCCCCGGTAATCACCAGATCCACATCCGCAAGCAGTGTATCAAATTCAATTAAATCCAGCACCGTCTCAATCCCGGACTTCATATTGGCCTGCAAAAATACCTTAAGCGCCGCACCAAGGCCGCCGGCCGCACCGGTACCGGCAATCTGGTCCACATCAATGCCCGTAAGCGCCAGTAACAGCGCTGCATAATTCTTCATATCCGCTTCCATTTTATCCAGAATCTCCGGTGTTCCGCCTTTCTGCCTGCCAAAGGTATAGGTTGCACCGTCCGGCCCGGTCAGCGGATTCGTCACATCGCACATAACGGTAAATTCCGTCTCTTTC
>Ga0153996_1000910_pt1 | contig 12617 bp, 12 predicted proteins | sample TSNC080MetaG_FD_104728 | JGI IMG/M metagenome (GOLD analysis project Ga0153996, IMG submission 104728) | Attine ant fungus gardens microbial communities from North Carolina, USA - TSNC080 MetaG | ecosystem: Host-associated > Fungi > Mycelium > Unclassified | place: USA: North Carolina, Lumber...
GTCGACCCGCTGATAGTTGGACTGCTGCGTCTGATGTCCGCTGATTGCCAGTATTTTTCCGCCATTGCCGTGCAGAAGCAGACTCATCAGGTATGCACCGATACGTCCGCCCTGCACATTGTCCACGCCAACATGGCATAGCCTGGCCAGGCCCTCCAGCTCCGTATTGAAGGTCACAACCGGTATCCCGGACTGGCTTAGATAATTCAGCCGATCACATAAATGGTCTGACTGGGCCGGGGACAGAGCGATACCATTTACCCCCTGGGCAATCAGTTCATTCAGAAGGCGGAGCTGTTCCCTGGCATCGAAATCTCTTTGCTCTTTAATAATGACTTCACTGCCGAGATCGCGCAATTCTTTCTGCCCGGCATAAATTCCCTCCAGCAGTACCTGAAAGGATTCGATCCTGGTCAGATGAACCAGCACTCCGATCTTGATCGGATTGCGGGCACGGGCCAGGGCCTTCCCCACCTGATTGGGCTGAAAACTGTATTGTTTGGCCGCTTCCCGGATCCTCTGCTCTACTTCCGGAGCAACTTTCCCGCGGTTGTGTATCACACGGTCTACGGTAGCACGCGACACCCCGCAAATTTCTGCCAGCTCTTTAAATGTGATTGACAAATTCATCTCTCCATTCTAGAATTAATTATGCATCTCTGAATGACAGCATCTTACCGGTTTCAAACGATTCCTTACACCGGTATGCTATCTCAGATGCAATTGTCCCATCGGAGACCGCTATTCCCACATGGCGGTCTTCCTTTATGCAATTCACAAAGTCTTCCATTTCAGCAATGTATGCATCATGCCAGCGATTCAGAAAATCCGGGTGGCATTCACGGCATACTCCATGCTCGCTGAGCACCTCCAGCATACTGTCGGTGCCTACCGAACCAATCCGTAAAGTTCCTCTGGTGCCGATGATTTCTGTTTCCACGTTACTGCCATGGGCTGCTGCACGTCCGGCAAACAGGAATGCCATTGTCTCATCTTCATACTGGAGGAGACAGCTCACATTATCCCCGTCGTTCCACTGGCGGTACTGCGGATACGCAAAACAGCCGCCGATGGCCCACAGCTTCTTCGGCTTTTGTCCGCCGGTAAACCAGTTGCACAGATCAATGTCATGCACACACATATCCAGGAATTGCCCGCCGCTGTGAGGGGCAAATTTCAGTGTGCTTTCAATTTGCGAAATCGGATCCTGGGTATAGGCCCGGATCATAACGATGCGGCCGATATCACCCCGGTCGATTTTCTCCTTGGCCTTGCGGTAAGAGTAGTCATAGCGGCGCATAAAGCCCAGCATGAAAACCTTGTCCGGATGTGCATTCACAATTTTCTCCGCTTCAATGCAGCGTTCTACTGTCGTATCCAGCGGTTTTTCACAGAACACATGCTTGCCGTGTTCCATCGCAATACGGATGTGCTCCGTATGTATTGCGGAGGGTGAAACGATACAAATGGCATCCAGATCAGGGTTTTCGCACATTGTTACATAATCCGTGTAAGTAGCCTGGACATTCAGTTCAGTCGCTACCTTTTCCAGTTTTTCCTGATCCACATCACACAAAGCAGCCAGCTCGGCTCCCGGAACACGGGTTGCAATGTTAGCCGCATGTTCATATCCAAGTCGCCCAAGTCCTATTGAACCAATTCGAATCTTTCTCATTCCGTTTTGACAGGCCTTTTTAAGGCCGCACTCCTCCTTTATTATATATTTATTGTCTGCAATCTTCATTTCTGTTAACCTGTTATAGTTGAGGAATGATATTTTTGTAACAATGTTCACGTGAACACCATGCATACAATAACCTGTTACTCTTGTAAATTTACTTTTTTATTATATCAATTACAAATTTTGGATGTCAACTTACAATTTCTGGCATTTGTATATTTTATCTAATTTATTCGTGCATTTCATGATTTTTTTATTGTTTTTTCACATTCAGGCTTTCATTGCAAATAGCAGGCGAATAAAAAAGTACTAATACAGAGCCGTTATTGCCCTCATTATCCTGATATATTTTAATTACCTTGCTGTCATGGCGATAATCCCATTATAAAGCTCTTGACAATACTCTTTTTTAGTATTACTCTTATAATAGAGTACTATTAGAAAGGAGTAATATATCATGTTGTCAAAATCAAGCGCCTTACTGTTGGGTATCATCGCCGAAACACCTGTCAATCCCTATGAAATAACTAAGCTGATGGATTACATCAGCGTGGGGAATTGGCTTTCCCTCGCACCCTCGTCCATATATGCCACAATCAAAACCCTTCAAGACAAAGGGTACATTGCTGGCAAAAACATCAAAGAAGGCAACATGCCGGAAAAAACGGTATATACCATTACCGAAGCCGGACAGAAGCAGCTCAATATCGCGATTGAGGGTTTCTTGGGAAATTTAGAGTGGGATTACGCCAAATTCAATATTGCTGCAATTTTAATCTGCCATATTGCCAAAGATCGGGCATTGGAAATCCTGAAGGAGAAAGTCCAAAAACTCAACGGAAAGATAGACGGGCTGCAATCAAAGCTAACGGAATTAGAGATTACGGAACCATTGACCGGCCTGCACGCGATCAGGCATATGATTTATTTAACAAACGCGGAGCTTCATTCAACCCAAGAGCTTGCTGACATTATTGAAGGGGATAACGATTGGAATTACTTTCTCACCCAAAGGATGAAGAATGGGAGGAACATCAAATGACACAAACAAGATGGTTTCGCTTTAAGCCGGCAAGAGAATTGTGGTTTGTTTTACTATCCTGGGTTTTAGTGACATCAACATTGTATTTGTCTTTTCAAGTAATTACGCTGAAAAGAGTGGCCGCTCAGTTTATTACATTCGGATTTATTTGTATCGTACTATTTGGTATATTGGTTCCGGTGGTTTGGAGTACCTTTGTCAAGAAAAGACCCTTGTCCGGTTTAGGAATTAAAAAAGACAAACTTGTGATCAGCATTTTGTTGTGTTTCGTATTCGCAGTTGTCCAGTATTTCCTGACATTGCGTACATTGACGCTGCCGGCCTTTCAGACGTTATTGCCTTTGGTAGTAATGTCGTTGGCGGTTGGACTTTATGAAAACATTTTTTATCGTGGGTGGGTGCAGCTTAGAATGGAAGAATGTTTCGGTATTATACCGGGAGTTATTTTAAGCGCAGTAATTTATTGCTTTTATCATGTCGGGTATGGTATGGCTGCAAATGAATTTTTACTTTTGTTTGTAATTGGGCTGGTATATTCAACAATATTCCGGTTTACCTGTAACATATTTATTTTATATCCATTTCTGACCCCATCAGGTGGGCTTTACTCGAATATGAAGGATGGGCTGCAAATGCCCTTTGAAGCAACCTATGGTTTTTTACTTGTAATTGGCTTATCCGTAGCCGGGCTAATCATTATCAACCTATTATCTGAAACAATGAAGGTGGGCGCAGGCCGCTTCCCGCATAACGAAAAACGGCGGTTTTGATTTTTCGATTTCAAAACCGCCGGCCGACTGCTGCATTATGCACCAATGCGCCGGGGCTATGGCTATAGCAAGCTTGTGTTTTAAATGCGGGCCAATCAGCAGCACCCCGACACCGTCAATATTTTTCATTGTTTTTATGTCCCCTTTCCCATTTTTGATAATTTTAGTATATATAAATTTTTACAAGATAACAAATCCTTGATTTCACTGTTAAAGTGCAAAAAAATACCTGGTTCGCCCTGGGTGTGATAAGAAAGGGATTTAATTGATATCATCAGAAATGAGCCATATCAAAAACCGCTATCTTATGAAAAGTTGCAGGGAGATCTGGAGGGAGCATATTCTCGAAGAATTATTATAAAGCATCGACTTGTATATGAAGTATATGATGATATTCGAATTGTAAAAATTGTTAGTCTGTGGTCACATTATGAATTTTGATGAAACCACAGATTTGCTTTAATTGCATCCGGCTTGGTTTCTAAACCCGTCGAATTCGACGGGTTTAAAATCCGAATTGTGCAGACTTTCCCATAACCCTAAAAACTCAATCGTGTCACGGCTACGAAGATTTCTTACCTGAACCTTTGCATTCCATGAACAAAATCATCCAGCGCAGGAAGCTTCTTCACTCTCCTCAGCTTTATTCCGGCAAATTCGCAAATACTCGCAAGCGCCGCCCCAACGATGTCATTGCTCACCCTTATCTCTTTTGGGGCGCCATAATTGAGAATATACTTGACGATACTTTCTGCCAATGAAATATTGGCATCTTCTTCCGGCTCTGTCATATCTGCTGTTAAAATTATCCCGTTTTTCGCTTCCCCAACCAGACATAATCTTGGGTTTGTCGGGCGCGCATACTTTTTATCAACTACTTCTGCTCCCAGATATGCAATGTCTGCTTCCAGAATGAGCCTGTTACCAGAAACATTTTTCAATTCTTCGATTAATGCCTCGTTGGTTATGACAAGTCCCCCAAATTTATAAGAAGTAAATGGCAGTGATTCTGAACCCCATGACACGATACCGGTTTCAGGATTCACTGAACCGCAGAACATATTTGCGGATGCAAAGTCCACTTCCATATCATTTAAATTATAGTACTCCAACGCTTCCACCAAATATGTCATATATTCGGTCATCTGCAGCACTTCATCCCGGTCAAAATTGCAGGGGAAATATCCGGCTGCATAAGATATAAAATACAACCACTGGTTCTTCCCTCTGAATTTATAACCCAATTCCTTTATAACCTTTCTCTGCTTTTCTGACAACTCGTCACGGTCTCCCCAATAACAGGTCAGATTATTTTGGCTGTACATCGCAAACTCTGTTGATAAGTTCATACGCTCTTGCGTTACCAGCATTAAAAAATCATTCAGACCCTCATACCCCTCATACACAACGATTCCATAACAACTGCCGCCGTTTCCCAAAATACTGATAAATGCAGCATCCTCCTCTTTTCCTTTCCGGATGCAAAACAAATCCATATCACAGAAAGTTTCCCACGGTTTTAACTCTTTGACTTTTGTAGCAATCTGATATAAGGTTCCCCACTCCTCTATTGTAGCTTCCTGTCTCATCTCTTCGCCTCTCCTTATTCTTGCATTTTCGTCTCTCTGGCAATAACATACCATTTTTCTAAATCTGTATTAGTGCCCTTTCTTTTAGAACGCATCAAATTCACCTTTCACTGCAATGGTGCGCAGAGCCGCAGCCATCACCGACGCTTCAGTGACCGAAAGAACAAATAAATCCAAAAACCAATGATCGTTCCCAAGGTATTCGCTAAAACATCATCCGTTTGAGCATACCCCAGTTTCAAAAAAAACTGACTGGTTTCAACAAAAATGCTTAACAGCATTCCAGTTCCGGCACAGGATAAAAAATGTCTCCAGGTATGTCCTGCTAAAGGCAGTAACATACCTAACGGAACAAACAACAAGATATTTTCCAAGACATAAGCATCCCTTCTGGCTCCATGTCCCAGCGATACAAAAGGTTGAAGGATCAAATCTCCCCGTCCTCCACTTTCCCGGGATAAAAGAGTGATAAATAACAAAATAACTAAATAAGAAATGGTCAAAGGTATTGTTAAAAACTTTTTCCAATTGTTGTATCCTGCCTTATGTCGCAATACTGTCAGCCAGAATAGACCGATACCAAGAAAAGTAATCATTCCTGCCGGCAGGAACATCATCACATTCCTTATGTCATTAAGTGTATATGTTAACAATCGATTGATATAGTCCATTGGCCGCTCCTTAGCATCTCTCGTTTACTGCAGTTATCAACTGGCAGTACTCAAATAATACTACAGCTTTAAGAAATCGTCAAATCAATGTTTATTGGCCAGCGCCAGCTTCTGGTCTCTGCCAGTTCTGTGCAGGCCTTTCATTTCCTCCAGCTTTTGCGGATCCACTAACAGCGTATAGGCCGTCAAAGCCAATGCTTTCGCACCGGAGGCCAGACTCTCATCTGCCAGCGTTGAAATACAGGCATCGCGGAATTCGACGGTATGCCCCGGTATCTCTGTTTCTGACACCTTTAGTCCTGGCTGGATTACCGGCACTGCGTGGCTGACATTGCCTACATCCGAAGATCCTTTTGCCTTTTGCTCCGGTAATGTATATTCCATTCCAACCTTAGCTGCATTTTGCTGGAATAAACGATCAAACGCTTCGTTTGTCACTGTATCGTCGACATCATTGTTAAACTTTTCCGCCTTGTAGGTACAACCAGTAGCAAGTGCTGCGCCTTCGGCAATTTTAACCACCTTTTCCAAAAGAATATCAGCTCTTTCTTTTGTGCTGCTTCTAACATAAAATTTAGCTTTTGTAAAATCGGGAATTACATTGGGTGCTGTTCCGCCATCCGTGATAATACCATGGATCCGGGCATCCGATGGACACTGCTGGCGGAGTGCATTGATGCCGTTGTAAAAGAGAATCATAGCATCCAAAGCGTTGACCCCATCCTCCGGGCAGGCGGATGCATGGGCCGTCTTGCCAAAGAAGGAAAAAGCGTAGCACTTTACCGCCAGAGAAGGTCCGGTCAGATCGTTCCGGCAGCCAGGATGAAGCAGCAAAGCCGCATCAATCCCGTCAAAAAAACCCTGATCAACAAACGATGCCTTGGCGCTGCCATTGTCCCCGCCCTCTTCTGCCGGTGTTCCATAAACGAAAACCGTTCCTCCTGTCTGCCCCATCACTGCTGTCAGGGATACGGCTGCCAGGGCCGAAAGAGCACCGATAATATTGTGCCCACAGCCATGACCAATGTCTGGTAACGCATCATATTCGGCCAAAAACGCAATGGCAGGCCCCGGCTTCTCCCCGCCAAATTCCGCAATAAATCCGGTTTTATGGCCGGCAATATCCCGCTTCACCCGAAAACCCCGCTTTTCAAGAAGCTCAGTTAATAACCGGCTGGCAAAAAACTCCTGATTCTGCAATTCTGGGTTTTTACTGATTTGATGGCTGGCTTCAATAAATGCCGCTTTCTCACATTCTACTGTTTCTATTATAATTTTTTCCTGCTCACTCATTATGGTACCTCCTAAAATGCCGGTATGGCAGAACCGTTATAAAATTCCTTGATTAGCTCCCGATTTTCATCACTCTGATAAATTTCCAGCAAACGCTTCAGTTCCGGTTTTTCCAAATCACCGGTCTGTACTGCAATAATATTGTAATAAGCCGTTACATAATCCAGGCTGGTATCTTCAATAAAAATAGAATCCTCCAGGGGCGAAAGACCGGAATCCCGTGCTACTCCGTTATTAATACAAGCCACGGCGAGTTCATCCAGCGCCGCCGGAATCTGTGCCGGTGCCATCTCCACGATTTCAATCTGTTTAGGATTTGCCAGGACATCTTTTACGGTCGGCAGAAGTCCTTTGGTTTTATCAATTTCGATGATGCCAGCCGCATCCAGTAAGACCAGCGCCCGGCCACCGTTGGAAGGATCATTGGGAATAGCGATCCTGCTGTTTTCCGGTATTTCCGCCAGTGTTTTCGAAGTTCCGGGATAGATCCCCATGGGGGCCAGGATGGTGTACCCCAGGATGGACAAATCCGCACCGGACTGCTCCCGGTAATTATCAAAGAAAATCTCCGTCTGGAAGGCATTGGCATCAATTTCCCCGTCTGCCAAAGCAGTATTTGGTACAATATAATCAGAAAATGACACGATCTCCAAAGTGATTCCCTCTTTTGCCAACTGTTCCTTTATGTTCTTCCAGATCTTGTTTTCGTCTCCATTGATGCCCAGTTTAAGCACCTTGTTTTCTTTTGTTGCTGTGGCTCCTGCATTCTGGGAGCAAGCCGTCAAAGCAATAGTTAGTAGCAGCAAAATAGATATTAATTGTTTTTTCATAGTAAAACCTCCTTTTCTAATGACCCACTTTTTTAGCAATAGCCCGGCCAAACATCTGAACGATAGTTACCAGTGCCAGTAAGATAATGACCGTAATCGTCATAATATCTGTTTTAAACTGCTGGTATCCATAACGCAGGGCAAAATCACCCAGACCACCGCCGCCAACAGCTCCCGCTACTGCGGAAAAATTGATCAGGCTTACAAAGGTAATGGTGAACGCATTGATAATCCCCGCAAAGGATTCGGATAGTAACACCCGGACAAGGATGGTCATCCGGTTATCCCCCATACTCTTAGCCGCCTCAATAACTCCGCTGTCCACTTTGGAAAGTGCTGCTTCCACCTGTCTTGCTAAAAAAGGAACCGAAGCAATAACCAAAGGGACCATCGCCCCCCTGACACCGATTTTAGTTCCCATCACCACCTTGGTAAATGGCGTTATAGCCGTAATCAAAATAAGCGTAGGGGTAGAGCGGAACAGGTCTATGACCGTGGAAATCACATGATAAAGGGCATCCCGTTTATATAACTGCGGCTCTTTTAGCGCAACCAACAATACACCCAGCGGCAGTCCGATCACACCACAGACAGAAAAGGATACCCCGACCATAATCATCGTCTGCCAGAAAGCTTCCATCAAATCCGGTAAAAGCTCTTGCAAATGAGGAAACAATGTATAGAAACTCATATCAACCAACCTCCTCTACCGTTATCTGATTTTCTTTTAAGTACTCAACTGCTTGCTCCACCTGTGCTGCCGGTCCTTTCAGCTTCACAATCAAAATACCAACCGTTTCCTCCTGGATAATGTCAATATTGCCAAACAAAATACCGGCCTGGATGCCAAATTCCCGGGATATCCGGGATATGTATGCATCCCCTGCTTCCCTGCCAATAAAGATCAGTTTCACCAGCCGCTCATTCTCATTCTCCTGGAACGCGCTGAGAATCTGCCGGACATGCCCATGCTCATTAATTTCGCCGATAAAGGACTTCGCCGCCGGGGATTCAGGTGCCGTAAATAACTGCAAAGCCGAAGCATTTTCCACCACCCTGCCATGTTCCAGCACAATCACCCGACTGCATATTTCTTTCACCACTTCCTTCTGATGGGTGACCACGATCAGGGATATGCCCAATTTTTTATTGATTTCCTTTAACAGTTTTAAAATCGCCTTGGTGGTTTCCGGGTCTAAGGCGGAAGTCGCCTCATCGCAAAGCAGTATCTGTGGCTCCGCCGCCAGGGCTCTGGCAATGGCTACCCTTTGTTTTTGTCCGCCCGATAGCTGGGCCGGGTATGTCTGGCTTTTATCCGGTATCCCAACCAGTTGCAGCAGTTCTTCCACCCGCTCCCTGATTTGCTTCCGGGAAAGTCCTTTATGATCCAGGGGATAAGCTACATTTTGAAAAACAGTCCGCTGGCTGAAAAGGTTAAACTGCTGAAAAATCATCCCGATTTTTTCCCGCTCCTGCTCAATTTCCCGCTCCGAAAGCCTGGTTAAATCCTTCCCTGCAATGATTACCTGACCACTGTCCGGCCGCTCCAACAGGTTAATACAACGGATAAACGTGCTCTTACCCGCCCCACTGGCACCAACAATGCCAACGATTTCTCCATCACCAATTTCCATAGATACATCATGAAGCGCATGAACCTCTCCTTTTCCGGCTTTATACAGCTTGGAAATATTTTTTACTTCAATCATCTTACACCTCCTCTTGATAACTCGTGTCCTTGTGAAGGATGCTATCGCACCACTAAAGCGGCTGCGGAATCGACCTCGCGACAGCCGATTGAAAACAAAAAACCCGCCCTTATGTTTTACCATAAGGGCGGGAAATCCCGCGTTACCACCTTAATTTACCTCTGCGTCACCGCAAAAGCCTTGTCAAGTACGCATGCCAGACATGTTATACTCTATCGCTATAACGGGCGACCCCGTTGCAGCCTAATCCTTGCGGAACTCGGTGCACGGCTCCAAGGCCATTTTCCACAAACTACCTGTCACTCCCTCTCAGCATTTGGGAGTTTCTCTGTAAACCGGATCATCGATGTACTTTCCTTATCCTTGCCTTTTTAAACTATTTGTTTTGGTTCACTAGTGAATTGAAATTTATTCTACACGTTCTTTTCGAAAATGTCAACTGTTTATTTGCATTCTGCAGTACAACTTATCGTGATTATTTTGCGCTTAGTTTTTAGCAAACAACGGAGTGGACAGATACCGCTCGCCTGCATCCGGCAAAAGTACGACCACATTCTTGCCCGCAAATTCGGGACGCAGGGCAACCTGCGTTGCGGCGAACAGCGCAGCTCCTGATGATATACCGACGAGCAGCCCTTCGGCCGATGCGGCGGCGCGTGATGCTTCAAAAGCGTCTTCGTTGGATACGGTAATGATTTCATCGACAACACCCTTGTCAAACACGCTCGGAACAAAGCCCGCTCCAATACCTTGTATCTTGTGCACCCCGGGATCGCCGCCCGAAAGCACAGGGGAAGTGGCAGGTTCCACCGCAAAAATCTTAACCCCCGGCACTTTTTCTTTAAGAACCTGACCTATGCCTGAAATCGTTCCGCCAGTACCTACACCAGCAACGAAGGCCGCCACCTCTCCTTCGGTATCGGCGAGAATCTCCTGGGCGGTAGTTTCACGGTGTACTTTCGGATTGGCGGGATTTTCGAACTGCTGAGGGATAAATGCGTCCGGAAGTTCCGCCGCCAGTTCCCCGGCTTTTGCAATTGCGCCTTTCATCCCGGCGGAACCCGGGGTAAGTATGACCTCCGCACCGAGTGCCGCAACCAGTGCGCGGCGTTCAACGCTCATTGTTTCCGGCATCGTAAGGATAAGTTTATATCCCTTCGCCGCTGCAACAAACGCAAGACCTATCCCCGTATTTCCGCTGGTTGGTTCGATGATTACCGTACCTTCCTTTACAAGTCCTTTTTCCTCAGCGTCGGTAATCATAGCGAAAGCAATTCTGTCCTTCACGCTGCCGAGCGGATTGAAGTATTCGAGTTTCGCGATGATGTTTGCCGGAATGCCTTTTTCCGCACCATATTTGTTCAGCTGCAAAAGTGGTGTGCGTCCGATTAAGTCCGTGAGATTTTGATAAATGTTAGCCATGGGAATCCTCCTTATTTTAATATCATATATTACATATCGAATTAGTATGTTTTATATTCTATACGAACGCCACCTCTTTGTCAAGAGCCTTTTGAAAATAATTGTATTTCCTTTCAGATGCAATACATATAGCCGTCATCAGCAGAGTTCCTTAACGATTCTTCCGCTAAATCCGACAAGGGCATCTGCTCAAAGATTTCCCTGAATGCTTTATTAGCAGGGCGAAACAAGGTATCCCGCAAGGCCCGTTCGATACCTGGTTCGGCGTCCTTTGCCGTACTTTCCGGCTCTTCAAAAATTGACGTTTCCGTCACCGCAAGGATGTCGGCCGCCGAAATCTCAGACGCCGGCTTCGCCAGCTGATAGCCGCCCTGCGAACCTTTGGTGGAATTTACCAGCCCACTGCGCCGCAAAAGAGCAAACACCTGCTCCAGATAAATCTTTGATACATCCAGTTTTTGTGAAATGCCGAGAACCGTCAGGTATTCGTTTTCCGATGTATTCTGCGCCAATAAAATCATTGCCGCCAAAGCATACCTGCCTTTGGACGATATTTTCATCGACTCACCTCCATAAACATATTTTACATATATGTATTATCTAGTATGGTTGGCAAGTTGTCAAGAGATTAAGTGCCATCAGATAAAATGCATTGGCATATCCGGTTGCCACCTCTAAAAAAGGCAGACCCGTAATCCCTGAACAGATACTGGCTGAAGCAATCCCGCCAAAACCTTCTGCCACATCCGTTTTGATATGTTCACTGCACCAGTCAATGGCCTTTCTGGCACTTGTCAGAAAGCTTTCCTTTTTACACAACAAATATAATTCCAGCAGTAACCAGGCCAGCACAGCAGTTCCCTTTTCACAATCCCCGGTACCTTCTTTGATCTGTTCACTGGGCTTATAATCCCCCATGCTCCAGCTAAACGATCCGGCGGCATTTTGGTTGGCCACGATTAAATCTGCCAGAGCAATGGCCTCCGCCAGATATCCCTCCTTATCAATCCCTTCCCTGACACAAGCCAAAAGTCCTTCCAGTGCCCATGCCTGCCCCCTTGAAAACAGGTTGAAATCCACGCCGGTTCCCGGCAGATAATTCTGTCCAAAAAAGCCATTATCCAGCTTAAACTGGCTGATATACCGCTTCATCGTAAAATCAATCAGCTTTGCGTACCGGCTGCTTCCCATAATTTCATCATATTTCTGAAACCCTTCCACACAGAAACCGGTATCTACAAATGCTCTGTCTTCCCATCTCTTATTTTCAAAATAATAGTGTGAAGGCACAAAATCCTTTGTCTTAATTACGTTTTCCACCCAGTTAAGGCCTGACTCAGCTGATCTTAGATACCGCTCGTCACCGGTATACCCGTACATTGGAAGAATTGCCCACCTGATCGAGAAACTGGTATCATTTGGCCCCAGCAAACATTGAAATGAGTAATCCTGGCGAGAGTAGTAACGGTATCTGGAAACATATGCTCCATATGTTTCTTCCCGTTCATCCAGAATCTGAGTATTCAAAAACACCTCACAGATTCCTTTCGCCAACTGCTCCATCCGTTCCCGGTACTCCGGATACCGGCCAGATTGAATCGTGTCCAGCA
>Ga0153996_1000911_pt1 | contig 12609 bp, 12 predicted proteins | sample TSNC080MetaG_FD_104728 | JGI IMG/M metagenome (GOLD analysis project Ga0153996, IMG submission 104728) | Attine ant fungus gardens microbial communities from North Carolina, USA - TSNC080 MetaG | ecosystem: Host-associated > Fungi > Mycelium > Unclassified | place: USA: North Carolina, Lumber...
ACGATATCACATACTCCACTGCCGAAATATCATCCGGTACAGCTTTCTGTGAGAGCAGACCAACCGGTTTATTAATCAGCAGAATATCGTCATCCTCGTAAATAATATCCAGTTCACCGGTTTTCTTTACCACTTCTGTGCGGGAGAATTTGGCGATGGTCTCATCTGCCAGAAACAGCTTCACTTGATCTCCGGATTCCAGTTTTTCATTGCCGGAGGCGCGTTTTCCATTCAGGGTAATATTCTTTTTCCGAAGCATTTTGTAGATAAAGCTTTTCGGTGCTTCACTCAGATATCTCTCCAGCATTTTGCTGAAACGCTGTCCCGCTTCACCGGCGGTTATTTCAATTTGCTGCATAGTCTCATAATACATATCACAGTGATAGGTTCAGCAGAACCTGCCTGATATGTTCTTCCTTCTCTTTACTATCCTTATGATTCATTTCGGCAAGATCATTCATTTCTCTGACCCGTCCCAGAAAGTTATCATAATTATTAAATATTTTAACCGTTACATCGGCCAATCGGTTCTGAGTCAGCATCGTTTTCAGATACTTACCGGCATCAGCGGTATTGACCTTGTCGTATCCGGTGTATCCGCAGACCGTATTATCATATACGGCAGTCATTTCCAGCGGCATAATCTTTTCTGTACTGGTAATGACTGTTTCGTATACCAGCGTCAGTGCATGCCCGCTGCCGGCTACCTCATCTGCCCGTCCGCCGGCCACCGAATTATAGGGCATCAGCGTAATCAGCTGGACCAGCATCTTGGAACCCGGAAGGCAGAGCACGACGGCAATAAGTGTAAACCAGTTTAACTTTGTCCCGGTCATGATGTATCCGAAGATTATAATCAACGCGATAATACCAAAAAAAAGTCCCGCTTTTAACCCTCGTTTTTTCTTTTCGCGGTTGATATATCCATGAACTCCTTTGATATCTGCCATTTGTCTATCATCCTCTTTTCCGGTGAATATTGCGGATCGTTTTTTTCTTCTTTGGCCTGCTGTCATCAGTCCGTTTCACTTTATCGGTCTGCCGCGGGCGGATCAGACAGTGCTTATCGAAACCGATCAGGTCGGTCCGGCCGGCTTTTTTCAAGGCCTCAGTCACTAATGTGTAATTCTTTGGATTACGATATTGGATCAGGGCGCGCTGCATCGCCTTTTCATGCGGATTAACCGGTACATATACCGGTTTCATCGTCCGCGGATCTACCCCTGTGTAGTACATGCAGGTAGAGATTGTGGAAGGGGTCGGATAAAAATCTTGTACCTGTTCCGGCATATAACCCAAATCCCGCAGATATTCTGCCAATGTTACCGCTTCGTTAAGCGTTGAACCGGGATGTGAAGACATCAGGTAGGGTACGAGAAACTGCTTTTTCCCCAAAGAGAGGTTGATTCTCGCGTATTTATCCGCAAATGCACGGTATACATCGTTTCCCGGCTTACCCATATAAGATAAAACCGTATCGGCCACATGCTCCGGTGCCACCTTTAACTGGCCGCTGATATGATGCTCACATAATTCCCGGAAAAATGTATCGTCCGGATCGGCCATCACATAATCAAAGCGAATTCCAGACCGGATAAAGACCTTTTTCACATTGGGAAGCTCACGCAATTTCCGGAGCAGCTTCAGATAATCCAGGTGATCGGCTTTTAAGTTTTTACAGGGCTTCGGAAACAAGCACTGTTTTTCCTTGCATACCCCGTAGGCCAGCTGTTTATCACAGGCCGGAAGGCGAAAATCAGCGGTCGGACCGCCGACATCGTGAATGTAGCCTTTAAACTCCGAATCCCATATAAATTGCTCAGCTTCAGCCAGAAGCGATTCATGACTGCGGCTCTGAATAATCCGTCCCTGATGAAAAGTTAAAGCGCAAAAGCTGCAGCCGCCAAAACAACCGCGGTTGCTGATTAAGCTGTATTTCACTTCCGAGATCGCGGGAATTCCGCCGTCCGTTTCGTAGGCCGGATGATAAGTGCGCATATAGGGATAGCTGTAGATCCGGTCCATCTCTGATTGGGTCAGGGGTTTGGAGGGCGGATTCTGTACTACATACAGATGGTCCAAATAGGGCTCGATCAGGCATTTAGCCGTAAACGGATCGGTATTGCAGTACTGTTTGTAAAAGCTTTTGGCATAATTCAGCTTGTCTGCTTTAAGGTCCTTGAAGCGCTCCAGGGTAATCCCATCGTAAACCTGCTCCGGCGAACGGGTCTTATAAACCGTTCCATCGATAAACGTGATATCGGAAACCGCAATTCCACTTTCCAATGCATCGGCGATTTCGACGATAGAACGCTCTCCCATTCCGTATGAAATCAAATCGGCCGCCGAATCCAGCAGGATCGACCGCTTTAATTTATTAGACCAGTAATCATAATGGGCGAGCCGCCGCAGACTGGCTTCGATTCCTCCGAGTATAACCGGAATGTCTTTATAGACCTGGCGGATTAGATTGCCGTAAACCACTACCGCATAGTCAGGACGTTTGCCCATCATACCGCCCGGAGTGTAGGCATCGCTGCTGCGCCGCTTCTTTGATACCGAGTAATGATTCACCATAGAATCCATATTACCGCCTGATACCATAAAACCCAGCCGCGGCTTGCCGAATACCGTGATGCTGTCCGGATCTTTCCAGTCTGGCTGAGCGATCATCCCGACCTTGTATCCATGCGCTTCCAGCACACGGGTTATGATAGCATGTCCGAACGAAGGGTGATCGACATAAGCATCACCGCTGACATATACAAAATCGACTTCGTTCCAGCCCCTTTTTTTCATATCCATTTTGGATACAGGTAAAAAATCCCGCATGTTTACAGCACCTCATATCGTCCGTTAATAATATCATCGTAACTATGTATATAGTAATCGGCCAACTGTCGCTTTCTGGCTTCCTGCGGCCGGGAAAAATCATCATCCACGGCACACACCTTCATACCGGCATTGCGGCCGGCCAATATTCCATTGGGGATATCTTCAAATACCAGACAGTTCTCCGGCATCATACGCAGGTCATCCGCCACCTTCAGATAAACATCGGGAGCCGGCTTGCCCGCATCCACTTCGCAGGAAGTCCTGATGGAATCAAAAAAATCGGCGATTCCCAGGGCTGTAAGCGTCGCATCAGCTAATTCGCGGCCGTTGCTGGTAGCAATGCCACAGCGGATGTCTTTCCGTTTCAGGTCTGATAAAAAGTTATAGACCCCAGGCTTCAAAGGCACCTTTTCCGTATACCATGTATAAGCCATATCGGTCCAGTCCCGTTTTACCTGGTCAAGCGTTCGCGGCAGTGTTGGGAAGGTGTCCAGAAAATACTGCGCCGTTTCGGTAAAGCTCATCCCCTCCATCGGTTCCTGAAAACCATCCGGGATAATTAACCCAAACCGTTTAACATAATTTATATCAATTTCCGGCCAGATCCACATGGAATCTACCAGGGTTCCATCTAAATCGAATATGACCGCACCTTTATCTTCTAACATAACTCGTCCAGCTCCTCATCTGTCAATAATCGGTATTCACCTATATCCAGCGTTTCATCGAGATATAAACTACCCATCGCCGTCCGCTTAAGATAGATTACTTCTTTTCCAACCGCACGAAACATGCGTTTAATCTGATGAAACTTTCCTTCCCGGATGGTCAGCCGGATTTCCGACTGCATATCCGCCTGATCAATCGACAGAATCTCCAGCAGTGCTTCCCGTGTCAACCGTTCTTTGCCGATATCGATACCGTTTTTAAACAACTGTATGTCATGTGCTGTAACGATACCGCTGATCACCGCATAATAAATCTTATCCACATGCCGGTTCGGGGCCAGCAAACGGTGAGCCAGTTCACCATCGTTGGTAATCAGCAGCAATCCCTCGGTATCTTTATCCAATCGCCCCACCGGAAATAAATTCCGCCGTTTTTGGCCGGTAATCAGATCGAGCACTGTTTTCTCCCGATGGTCCCGGGTCGCAGACACCACTCCGGCCGGTTTGTTCAGCATATAATATACGTATTCCCGATATACGAGAGGAGTATCCAGATAATCTACCCGCTGCTTACCGATATCGACTTTTGCCTCCGGTCGTCTCACCACTGCACCGTCGACTTTTACCCGGCCGCCGGTGATATTCCGTTTAACTTCTGAACGGGTACCGATGCCCAAATCTGCCAGATATTTATCCAAACGTATCATTTATTCCCATCTCCATCCGGGCAGATATTTATTCTTCAGCATACCGCCCACCACTTTTCCCCAGCCCAGCGGATAACCGTCAACGCAGATCAGCCTCCAGCCTTTTCTGCCGGCCTCCAAATCGGTCACATCGAGAGTTTCCCCTTTCAGATACCTGACCGTCCGGTCATCCTCGCAGGAAAATTGAATACAATGCCCGTAATCTTCCATTTGCAGATACATCGCCAGCGCCTGACTGGGCTCAAAACGATTTTTTTTCAATTCACCCAACAGCAAACCAGTCCGCAGAAACCGCAGTCCTCTCACATCAGGGACCGCTTCCGGCATATAATAGACCCGTCCGCCGTGGATGTCCAGCCGGCTGCTGTCCAGTTCCCATCTGATATCAGCGAAAAAATCCGATAATTCCGACGGTATAACCTTCTGGCTGCGGCGGTCCGCGGCCGTCCCGGCAGACGTGTCGGCTGTCTGTCCGGATTTCTTAAGCAGTGCGAGGTAATGTCCTTCTCCAGCCATTTTATGAGGCCAGATCCGTACCGTTTTGTCAAGGTCAGGTAAACGGCTTTTACTCATTTCCGGGAGCCCTTCGCCAAAACCTTTATAGGGAGTAATGCCGCAGATTTCAAATTCCGGAAACTGCGCGAGCAGATATCCGACGGCATCTTCGTTTTCCGTAGGATCAAACGTACAGGTAGAATATAAGAGCATTCCTCCGGGTTTTAGCATTTTCGCTGCTTTGCACAGAATGTCGCGCTGGATGCCGGTGAAATAATTCGGTCCGTGTTCCTCCCATGCCCGCATCATCCTCTTATCCTTACGAAACATTCCTTCACCGGAACAAGGTGCATCGATCAGTATCTTGTCAAAATAAGCCGGGAAATAATCCACCAGCCGGCCCGGTTCTTCACTCAGAACCAGCACATTTCCAATGCCGAATATCTCGATGTTTTTCAGCAATCCCTTGGCTCTTGAACTGCTGATGTCATTTGCCACCAATACCCCCTGTCCATCCAGGCGGGCACCCAGTTCGGTGGATTTGCCTCCGGGGGCCGCACAGATATCCAAGACCTTATCTCCCGGCTGAATTGCCAGCCGGCTGGCCGGGGTCATGGCACTTGGTTCCTGCAGATAGTAAAGGCCGGCGAAGTAATAGGGATGCTTGGCCGGTGATACCTGATCGCCTTCATAATAAAAGCCGTTGTCCACCCATGGTATCGGAGTGATATCAAACGGACATATTTTTTGGAATTCGGGTACGCTGATTTTGCTGGTATTGACTCTGAGACCGTACAGACGGGGCTGATTAAAGCAGGTCAGATAAGCCTCGTACTCATCACCCAGCAGGTTTTTCATCTTTTCTTCAAAAGTGTGCGGTAAATTCATCAATATCCTCCCGAAAGTATCCTAACTATCTTTTCAAACAATCAGTAAACAGTATACCATATTTCCATATATTCTTCTATGAATATGCATAGTTTAATTTATGATTTTCTAAAAATTTAAGAATCCAGTAAGGGTTTACACTGATCTCATCACCACCCGGATAAATATAGATTCCTACGTGCAGATGGACATTAAATTTGCCGGTCGTACCTTCTTCTCCATATCCTGTATCACCCATAAAGCCAAGCAGCTGACCTGCTTTCACAGTATCCCCTTCTTCAATGTTGGCATAGGAACTGAGATGGGCATAATAAAAGTAAGCCCCGCCCGGTGATGTGATACCAATGCGGTAGCCGCCTTTTTCTAACCAGCCTTTATTTGTAACCACGCCGTCGGTCATGCTGACTACCGGATAACGGCCGGCAACATTTTCTCCAGCCATGATATCGGTTCCTTCATGAGCCCGTTTGCCGCCATAGCTGCGCTCTCCCATCCACGAGTCGGTAAAAGTAACGGTTAATTTTTTGTCGATAGTGGATATGGGTACCGGGAAATAGGTTATATCATTCCAGATTGCATTGCAGTACGATTCATAATCTGCCCATTCTTTAATGCTGTTCCATTTATTTTCCATTCTGGTCATTTTTGCCTGGGTAAAAGTATCGTAAAATCCTTCGTGACCGAATTTACTCTCCAGGAGGTAAAGTCCGGCGGCCGTACCCCTTTGACTGGCTGACTGCTGTTCCATAAAGGCCAGTATATCGCTATTCAGCGATTGGGCGCGGAACGCATCAGACTTTACCGTTTTAGCGGTTAACCGGTGCATTTTTCCGGTATCCCGCGCATGACCGATGAGCAAAGTGTCAATAAAAGCAAATAGTAATACAAGAAGGATTAATTTCGAGAATGTGTTTCGCTTCATCTCAAACCCCTTTTTGTATTACTATATGATTTACTTCACGCTTGTTATACCTTACTTTACATTTGGTTAGTCACAGCAGCTGACCAGGATGGCTTTTAAAAATTCCCACATCCGCATGGTCGAAGCGATATCCAGCCGCTCATGCACCGAATGGATGTCATACGCAATCGGGCCGAAGGATATGCAGTCCAGTTCCGGTTTCTTGCCGGACAAAATGCCGCATTCCAGACCGGCGTGGATAGTTGTAATAATAGGTTCCTTTCCGAATAAACGCTGAAAGGTATCGGATGCAATGACTCTAAGTTTTGAATCAGGACGAAATGCCCAGGCTGGATATTTTCCTGATATCTCAGTATCTGCGCCCATCTGTCCCGCCCAGCTGTCGAGGATTTCCTGCATCTCTTCCAGCTTGCTGGTCACCTCACTGCGGACCAGATGGATGATGCAGATTTCACTATCAGAGGTGGATATCACCCCTAAATTTAATGAAGTTTCAACCAGTCCCGGCAGAGTACGGTTCTCTCCCTGAACGCCATAAGGTGCTGCCGCCAGCAGGAATATCAATTTATCTGAGCATCTTCTGGTCAAACATGCCGCCTCTCCTGCGATCACATCGCTGGTGACTTCCAGAGATGGTTCATCGTTCTGAAACTCCTTTTTCCAGATTTCTGCCATCTGTACAGTCAGCTCCTGTACTTCTGCACCGTCGTCAGCCAATATCTGAGCTTTACAGCTGGGTGTAATTACATTATCCTTAGTTCCGCCGTTGATCGCAATCAGCCGGATAACCGTTTTCTGGTTGAGGCGATTCAGCAGCCTGGCCATCATCTTGTTGGCATTTCCCCGCTGCTCATGGATTTCCGCTCCGGAATGTCCGCCCCGCAGTCCACTGATTTCAATCGAGACAACATCACCCTTTCCCGGCTCCCGCTCCAGCGGCAGGGTAAAAGTTTGACGAAAACCACCGGCGCATCCCGCCAGAATCGTTCCCTCTACATCTGAATCAATATTGAGCAGATAAGTACCGTTCAATGGGGTCATATCCAGAGCTGCCGCCCCACCCATACCGACTTCTTCATCCACGGTAAACAAAGCTTCGATGGGCGGGTGGGGAATGTCGCCGCTGTCAAGTATCGCCAGTGCATACGCGACGGCGATGCCGTCATCAGCTCCGAGGGTCGTTCCCCTGGCTTTAACAAAGCCGTCTTCGATGAACAGATTCAGTCCGTCCCGTTTAAAATCATGGGCAGAGCCCTCCACCTTTTCGCAGACCATGTCCAGATGCCCCTGAATAATCACCGGTCTGCAGTTTTCATAACCGGCTGTACCCGGCTTTTTGATGATAATGTTATTCACTTCGTCCTGGATCACGTCCAGTTTGCGCTTGCGGGCGAATTCCACACAATAATCGCTGATCCGCTTCGTGTCAAATGTGCCCCGGGGTATCGCTGAAATTTCCTCAAAGAAACGGAATACCGGAGCCGGTTGTAATTCTCCTAAAACAGCCATTATTTCACCTACTTTTCTTTATGATATAAGTATATTGTTTCACATAAGACATAAAAAATCAATCTAATCCATATAGTTTTATGAAAGATTTTTATCCGGAGTTAACATGAAAAAACGTCTTCTGACCATTGTCATCATATTGCTCTTCATCATCATGCTCTGTCTGCCAAAGCAGGTGCTTAACGGAGCCACCGAAGGATTACTGCTCTGGTTTCAAATAGTATTGCCAACCTTACTGCCTTTTATGATTATTACCAACCTGCTGATCAGCACCAATGCCGTTTCCTATATCTCCCGTTTTCTGAGTCCCGTTCTGCGGCCCTTATTCGGCATATCCAGCGCCGGCTGTTTCCCGGTACTGGCGGGGTTTTTATGCGGATATCCGATGGGCGCGAAAGTGACCGGCGATATGGTCGGTACCGGACAGATATCGAATGCAGAAGGTAAATATCTGCTATCCTTCTGCAATAATACCAGCCCGATGTTTGTAATCAGTTATATCATCATTCAAAACCTGCATTCGGAATTTCTGGCCTTCCCTTCTCTTTTAATCCTGGTGGTCTCGGCCTTTTTAGGAAGCCTTATATTCCGGCAGATGTACCGGCGGCAGATGCAGCAGCAGGCAGGTGCCGCTTATGCCCCCTCAAGCGTGGGATTTCACTTCCGCATGCTGGATACGAGCATTATGAATAGTTTCGAAGCAATGGTAAAGGTCGGCGGATATATCATCTTGTTTTCCATCTTGCTGGAACTGCTTCAAAACCTGCAGATTGATTCGATGATCTGGAATCTGGGAATCCTGCCGATGATTGAAATTACCAACGGTGTTCCGGCCCTGTGCGATACAAGCGTCGCTTTTCCGATCCGTTATGCACTGACTATGTTTCTGGCCGCTTTCGGTGGCTTTTGCTCTATCGGCCAGACCCAGTGTATGGTCCAGGAAGCCGATATTCCGATCCTGCCCTACATAATTGAAAAGCTGGTCATCGCAGGGATAACCAGCTTAATAGCCTATGTCTATATTATTATTACATATTAAGATGTTGGGGTCAAAAGGTATTTTGACCTCATGATACCTACGGATTGCTACGCACTTTGTGCTCCTGCAGTCCTAAAACATTCGAAATCCGCCCTAATCGGGCTGCTTTCGAATGTTTTACGGGTCCCAAAGTCATGTTTTTTCATGCAAGCATGAAACACATGACCTTTTGACCCTGGTATCATATTAAAGATCATCGTCATCATAATTATCGTCATAATCATCATCATAAGTCACCGGTTCCGATACCGGCTGTGCATTGGTCGGAATCCGCAGTTCGGAACGATTATTTTGAACCAGAGTATAACATTCCTGAAGAGAATTTACGAGACCATCGTACTTGGTCGTATAGCTGTCCAGAGTATGTCCGATAATATTTTCGGCATTCCCGAGCAGATCGTCCGCATATTTCATAGCGCCCGTCCGGATCTCATTTGCGTCGTTGGTCGCATTGTCAAGGATCTGCTGGGCCTGTTCGGTCGCTGCCATGACAACTTCATTAGCCTGGGCGTAAGCCTGCTGCATGATCTCGTGTTCGCTGACCAGTTCATTGGTATGGATCTGAGCCTCTTCGATCATACTTTCCGCTTTTCCCTGGGCATCTGCTAAAATGGCGTCTTTATTAGCGATGATCTTTTTATAACGCTTGATTTCATCCGGCGTCTTCATCCGCAGTTCGCGCAAAAGCTCGTCCATCTGATCTTTATTTACAATGATCTTGGTAGAAGACAGCGGCTGAAACTTACAACTGTCGATATACTCCTCGATTTCTTCGATAATTTGCTCAATACGGCTGCTCATATTTTACACTCTCCTTTTTCGTTGGTCTTCTTCTTTATATTAGCCGCTACAATCGGCGGAACAAACTGTGAAATATCCCCGCCAAATGCTGCAATCTCTTTGACCGTACTGGAGCTGAGATAAGAATACTCCAGACTGGTCGTTAAAAACAATGTCTCGATCTCCGGTGCCAGCTTTCCATTTGTCTGGGACATCCGGAATTCATATTCAAAATCGGTGATCGCCCGCAGTCCCCGAATGATCACTTTTGAGTCGGTCTGTCCGGCGAAATCGACCAGCAGACCTTCGAACGGAATCACCTTTACGTTGGGTAAATCCGCAACAACCTCACATAACATTTTAACACGTTCCTGCACAGAAAACAACGGCCTTTTTGTGTTATTATTCAAAACTCCGACAATTAATTCATCCACTATATTGCAGGACCGGCGGATCACATCCAGATGCCCGAAAGTCACCGGATCAAAGCTGCCGGGATAAATTGCTCTTAACATATCTGTCCGCTCCCATCTAAACCAATAAATATATGTACATTGGTTTTATATTCTTTGCGCTTCATCAGAACATAGCCCCAGTTTTCCAGATAGGAAAAATCGGTCTCCCTGGAAGCCTCGACGATAATCGTACCCTGCTCTTCCAGCAAACCGGACTCGGCCAGATATTCCAGAACCTTTTTCTCCCAGTTCTGATTATAAGGCGGGTCCATAAATATATAATCAAATTTGCGGCGGCCGCTCAGTTTCATCAGGGTCGCCATCACATCGCCGGAATACACCTCTGCCTGTTCGGTCAGTCTGGTATTGGCGAGATTGGTGCGGATACATTCCAAAGCCGCCGGGTTTTGTTCTGCAAAAACCACTTCGGCGGCACCGCGGCTGAGCGCTTCTATGCCAATGGCACCGCTGCCGCTGAACAGATCCAGAAAGCGGCTTTTGCAAAGATACGGGGCAATCATATTAAAGAGGGTTTCTTTGCTCCGGTCGGTCGTCGGCCGGGTATCAAAACCATCTAAAGTCTTCAGTTGTATCCGCTTAGCGCTTCCGGCAATCACTCGCATATATTTTCTCCATTTTCAGAATTCTTGTCCATTATACGTTATCGGGCAGATAAATGTCAATTTCCTCCCCAAAAATTAATATCAAATTAATATATTGTTTTTGTTTAAATACATTAATATATATTCCCTTTTCGGCCTTCTCGTGTTAAAATATTAACAATTTGGTGCTAAAATTTTATGGAGGTGCAAAAATGCAAAATACCAAAGCATACGATAAAATAGATACTATTTTATCAGCCTATCAGTTTGATTCCAGATTTCTGATCGCCATCATGCAGGAAATTCAGAAAGAATACCGGTATCTGCCTCAGGATATTCTCGAATATCTGGCTGACAAGCTTGATGTCAGTATTGCCAAAGTATACGGTGTGGCTACATTCTATGAGAACTTCTCTTTAGAGGCCAAAGGGAAATATGTCATCCGTGTCTGCGACGGGACAGCCTGTCACGTTCGCAAGTCACAGGGAATTCTGAAGACCTTGCGCGAAGAATTGTCTCTCGATAGTAAAACCGCTACTACTCCTGATATGCTTTTTACGGTTGAGACGGTTGCCTGTCTTGGTGCATGCGGGCTGGCTCCCGTATGCACGGTCAACGATGATGTATATCCTGCCATGACCCCTGAGTTAACCCGCGATTTGATCCGCAGACTGAAGGAGGAAAATACCGATGAAGCTTAACAATGTCATTGATCTGACAAACGCCGGCAGCATCTACAACACCGCTCTTGCTGCACAGACGAAAAGGATTCTCATCTGCGGCGGTACCGGCTGTGTTGCCGGCGGTTCCTTTGAAATTTTCAACCGGCTTAAGAAATTGATTGAGGAACACGGTATCTACTGCGAAGTCTGTATCGAAGAAGAACCGCACGATGCCAGTATCGGACTCAGTAAGAGCGGCTGTCATGGATTTTGCGAAATGGGCCCGCTGCTGCGTATCGATCCGGAAGGTATTTTGTATTTAAAGGTTAAGAAAGAGGATTGTGAAGAAATTTTTCAGAAGACCATCTTGAATGATGAAATCATCGACCGACTGGTTTATCGTGAAAACGGCGAGGTCTACCACTATCAGGATGAGATTCCGTTTTACAAAAAGCAGACCCGGATTGCACTGGAACACTGCGGCCACCTCAATGCCGAGTCGATACACGAATATATTGCTGCCGGCGGTTATACCGCGGCGGCCAAATGCCTGTTTGATATGGCCCCGGAGGAAATCGTCGATCTGATCTCCGACTCTAAGCTGCGCGGACGCGGCGGTGGTGGTTTTCAAGCCGGCAGAAAATGGGCGCAGGTGCTGCGTCAAAAAGAAACGGAAAAATACATAGTCTGTAATGGTGACGAGGGTGATCCCGGTGCATTTATGGATCGCAGCATTATGGAAGGGGATCCTCACCGCGTTATCGAAGGCATGATCATAGCCGGGATTGCCACCAAAGCGCACAATGGCTATATCTATGTCCGCGCTGAGTATCCGCTGGCCGTAGAGCGGCTGCAGAACGCTCTAGTTCAGGCGGAAGCATTTGGACTGCTGGGCGAAGATATTCTTGGATCTGGCTTCGATTTTCATCTCCATATCAATCAGGGGGCCGGCGCATTTGTCTGCGGCGAGGGAAGTGCTCTCACCGCCTCGATTGAAGGTAATCGCGGGATGCCCAGAGTCAAGCCGCCGCGTACAGTTGAAAAAGG
>Ga0153996_1000913_pt1 | contig 12605 bp, 10 predicted proteins | sample TSNC080MetaG_FD_104728 | JGI IMG/M metagenome (GOLD analysis project Ga0153996, IMG submission 104728) | Attine ant fungus gardens microbial communities from North Carolina, USA - TSNC080 MetaG | ecosystem: Host-associated > Fungi > Mycelium > Unclassified | place: USA: North Carolina, Lumber...
CGCGCCGCCCATAGGGCGGCGTTAACCTTGCTGCATAGTCAGTTGCACGCCAAAGGCGTGCCAGCGAGCAAAGCTCGCTGTTTGAAAACGCTTTAGCGTTTTCAAATTAACTGACTATATAAGACTACCGTAACCGATATTGAGATAGACGCATTTTCCAAAGTGCTGAATGCATCCCTCAATTATCTTTTCGGTCGCGATGACTAAGCGGCAGCCTCTTTGGCTGCCGCTCAGACTGTAGACGAAAAGGAGCTCAAGCAACGGCAAGAGCTCCTTTTTTCTGGAATGGACTGAAAAAGTATCGGTTTAAATATCCCACGTCCACCTCATGTTTCCAGAGTGTCGGTAAAGGGATTCCATCGCTCAAACATGATTTGATTGAGGCCGAGGATGATGTTCCGGTTTCCATTCAAGTCACAGCGTAGCCGCGTCCGACCCTTTCCATACACCATGCATCGCTTTTGCAGCACCGATTCGATGACCGGCTCGATCTTTTCATAGATGGAACAGATTTCGCCGCCCACGAAAACCTCCTGGGGGTCAAAGAGGTTGATCAGGATGGACAGTACCATTCCCACCAGCTCGCCCTTGCGCTGTACATATTGACGGGTGAAATCGTTCTCGGCGTGCAAAATGCGGTTTGAAATGGCCTGCCATCGTACGCCGAAAGTCTGTCCGGGCTCTAGTGCCCCTTCAAAATCTTCCACCAATCCCTGTACGCACAGATCCGGTTCCACGCAGCCGTAATTGCCACAGCTCGGACACTGCCGTTGGATTGTACCCAGCGGCATGTGGGCAATCTCGGCCGCATAGCCCAGATTGCCCCGCAGGAGATTTCCCTCGCACACCACACCAACGCCGGCCCCCTCCGACAAATGTAAGTAGAGCAGATTTGTCGTGCCGACCTCTTTTTGGCTTATTGCAACAGCGCAGAGGTTTGCCTCGTTATCCACATAGCACGGAAGGCGAAAAATCTTCTCCACCATATCGGTGACAAGCTTGTTTTCCATAGTGGGAATAGCGCTGTTTACAATACGCCGCGTCTCCTTATCAAATACGCCGGATACCGACACGCCCACCCCGAGAAAGCTGGCCTGGGGGAACCACGCCTGAGTTTCTTTCAGAGCGCGAAATTTCTCGTGGGCAAAGCAAACCAACTCCTCTATGGATCGGCAGTCGGAGGTGTTGAACTGCTCAAAATACAAAATTTCATTGTTGGTACGCAGAACCGCAAGATCCATGACGTCCTTGCGCTCAAAATTCAAACAGATCGTCAGGCAGCTGAGGGGTTTCAGACGCACCAGCTTGGGTGTGCGCCCCACCCGGTAGATGGAAACGGGCAATTCCTCTAGCAGTCCAAGCTCGGCTAACGCATTGCAGATGCTGCCCACCGTGGAAAAGCTCAGATTAGTCAGTTGTGCAAGATCGCGTTTTGTCATTCCATCGGAAAACCGAAGCAAGGATATGACGTCCCGAATATTTCCTGTTCGAATGTCGATTGTATTCACGAATACCCCTCCAGGCCAATGCCGCCACCACCCGGGAGCTGGTTCCCTTCCCATCGACCTCCCACTCTTGCTGATAAGGCGCGGACTTCTTCCTATTACTATGGCAGGAATCCGGGAAGTTGTCAATCCTTTCTATCCCTGAAAACAAAAGTTTTTTGCATTACAGTGCTTGAATCGCCGCTGTTTTGTGCTGCTGATACTCCTCCAGTATTGGATAAGACGGAAGGGTGCCCGGTGCCGCCGTGGTGTAGGACTCATATGTACTGACCCGACCGCAGAATGATATAGTCAGTTAATTTGAAAACGCTAAAGCGTTTTCAAACAGCGAGCTTTGCTCGCTGGCACGCCTTTGGCGTGCAGCTGACTATGCAGCAAGGTTAACGCCGCCCTATGGGCGGCGCGCGGCGTTCGCCGCGACTTAAAAACGCTTTAGCGTTTTTAAGTTAACCAGCTATAAGGCGACATCTCTTCTTCTATTGCGTCATACCCTCCGACTCCAAATCCAGACGCGACGCCAAAATCAGCGCAATGACCACCGCCGAGATTGAGGCCAGCAGTTTTCCCGCCACCATACAGCCGACCATTTCCGGTGCCACCTGGGCCGTGTAGGCCAGGTGATCGCCGAAAACGCAGGAGGCGGAAACGAGAAAAGCCAGGTTTATCATTACCCCCCTGGGGGTCATCTCTCGTAGCGCGCCAAAGGTGGGAAGATTGTTGGCCAGTGAGGCAATCAGACCAGACACCTCAATTTCATTGATCTGCATCTTGGCCGCCAGTGCACCCAGCGGCACACGTAAAATCCGTCTCAATATTGCCAGCAGCGGAAATGCCCCCGCCAAAAACACGGCAATATTTCCAATGATGTAGTATATCTCCGTCAGATCCCCGGTTCTCTCGAACAACTGGATGCCTAGCAAGGAATCCAGGGCCGCTACAACCAATCCAAAGTAGGTAATGCCCAGCATACCCTTGCCCATTACATTAAAAAACGGGACAATTTTTGCCTTCAGCATGGAAAGGGCGAGCATAAGGATCACCGATAAGACGATACACGGAATGGAATTTCTCAGCACCATGTCCATCTTAAACCTCGCGACCCAGCCACCGAAGATGCACCCGAAGGGAATAGTAATGATGCCGCAGACCAGACCGTAGATTGCGGCGGGCCGCTCCCGAGGGGTGGTGAAGGAGATTGTCAATGCGATGAGAAACATCACTACTGAGCCGAGCATGGAGCCGACAATAAATCCATTGTAAAGTCCCGCGTCGGGGTCGATTGCCATCTCTATTGCCAGGGCCGCGCCGCCCGAGTCATTGGCCAGAAACAATCCGGCGAACGCAGAAGGGTCACAACCAATTGTAGTCAGCAGCGGGGTAACAACAGGGGACAGAATATCCGAAAGCACCGGCGCCATAGTCATAAATCCCGTCATAATCAAGACAAGCCGCCCGGCGCTCATAATTCCCCGTTCCAGCTCTACCGCCAAACCAAGGCGGTTGCCAATCAGAAGATCTACAAGACCAATGGTCATGGAGGCCACCACACAGCACGATAAAATGGTATTGAAGCTCATGATTGAGTAATCCCTTCTTTTCCTCTGGACAGGCGCCGATCGAATGAGCGCTTGCCCCACATTTGAGGTAAATTTTATAAAAAAGCAGGGCGTACCCAATGGCTCCGCCCTGCTTTTTAGCCTGGTTATAATTGAGTGCTTTGGGCAGAAAGTCTGCCACCGAAAACTGACAATATTTCTTCCATGCTTGTGCTGATTAATAGAGACTCGGTGTATCCCACAGGTTCAGGCTGACACCGAGCTTCAGCTCCTGAGCCTTCTTATAGCACTCATAGGTCCAGGCCACATCGTAGACGGGCTGGCCGCCCATGGCGAAGAAGATGATCTCGTCATCGCTCTTGCGGCCCTGGATGTTACCGGCGACGATATCGCCGAGATTGTCAATGTCGGATACCGGCATCTTGCCTGCCTCAACCCAGTCCAGGAAGTAGCAGCCCATGCTGCCCATGACTGGACCGTAGGGGGCGGGAAGCTCCTCACTCCAGGCCTCGTACATCTTCCAGTTATCAACCACCTTGCGGCAATCGTTGATGATGAAGTCAATATCGGGATCAATGCTGGCGGGCAGACTTACAAGGACACCGGGCTTGAGCATCTCCTTAGTGAACTTGGGCGCTGCATTGCCGGAGGTGGCAGCGTTGATGATATCCGCATCCTTGCAGCAGGCTGCCATAGAGTCCACAATCTCGATGTTGGTTATCTGGGGATAGTTCTCGCGGATAAACTGTGCCAGCTTTTCGGAGGCAGCGGCGAAGATGTCGTAAATCTTCACGGTATCCACTGTCTTGCAGACCTCCAGCAGGCTCATCAAACAGGTGCGGCCGATGGGGCCGGCGCCCACAACGCCGATGACCTTGGAGTTCTTGCGGGCCAGATAGCGAGCGCCCACACCGGGTATGGCGCCAGTACGCACGGCGCTGACCAGGTTGCCGGAGGTCAGGACCAGAGGCTGGCCGGTGTTGGCGTCATTGATCATACACATCAGGATGGAGCGGGGCAACCCCTTCTCCAGGTTGTCACGGTTGGAACCGTACCATTTCTCACCAGCCACATTGAAGCGACCGCCCAGATAGGCCGTCATCGCCATAAAGCGGCGGTCAGGCCCATTCTTGGGCATGTTAGGAAATTTGGGTTCGTCGGGGAAGGAGATGAGAATGCCGTGTGAGTTGTGGTTGCGGCCACCCATAATGTAATCGCCCTGGCCCATCAAATCAAAAACTTCGCTCATCACGTCGACGCAGCGGGCCATGTCGGTCACGCCGGCCTTCAGCATATCCTGTTCGTCAAGGTACAGAAAATCAATCTTAGTGTTGCTCATTTTTTCTTCCTCCTTTAATATTTGGATGGCATTGTGCCAAGGATATACGCCATGTGAATATGTGCCCGATTATCGGTTCACGTTATAAAAGCCGCGCTCGGTCATGGGTTCCTTATACCAGACCTTGAGGACTATCGCGAGGATGATGCAGACAACCGTCACAGCTGTAAAGATGCCGGCTACAAGCCAGCCCTGACCAAATACCAGTGCAGCGGGAACCAGTGACCAGATAAAAATCTCGACAAAGTTGAGCCATGGGGTCATGGCGATGCTCTCCAGGGTTTTGGATTTGTTCTCGGGATCGACGACCCGGAGCAGTACAAAGCCGATGGCAAAGACGCCTGTGAGGTATCCGTAGCAGAAAATGGAATGCTCAAACCAGCTCGTCTTCATCATCCTGTAGCCCAGAGGAATGATCATGACGAATACGCAGAACCAGCCGCCAATGACGCAGATCAGGAGGGGCAGCCAGTATTCGATGATAACGGGCACACTGATGGTGGCAATGCCAAAGAATACCAGATAGTCGGTGGCGGTGCCGGAGATACGAGTGGTGATGCGGGTGTCCATATGGGTGTAGACACCGGTTTTGCGGAAGATAAAGAAAAATATAAGTGCAAGGAAATAAGCCACGGTGAAGTCGGGCACGCCACTCAGAATCTTGGCAAGACCAAATTTATTCAGTGCATAACCGCCGCCGGCCAGCATAACGACCAGAGCCATGTGATAGCACAACGTGTCCAAAGAGACAGAGGAGATCGTGTCGTTGCCCATGGGCTGCAGGTTCTCTTTGGAGATAAGGCCGGTCTTCATGTCGCCATCTATGTATTTAAAGTCTTTTATATAACCGGTGACGCCCTTTTTGGTGCCCCATTTGATAAAGGCAAGGCCGCCAAAGACACCGGTGAGGATACCCACGGTGGCAAAGGTCATGCCCAAATCGGTAGCTTCTTCCCAGCCCAAATCGGCAAAGGTTGCGCCAACAGCAGCGGCTGTGCCGTGACCGCCGGTGAAGCCGGAGGCCATAAGGAGGCCAAAGCCGTCATTGATGTCGGGAACCAAGGCCTTGACCACGGTCAAGCACAGGATGACGCCAACTGCAACCTGAATGAAGAGTCCAACAAAGCGGTACAGCGAAACACTGAGAATACGCTCTGCCGTATCTTTGCCGACACCTTTGCCCTCACCCATGTCAAAGCCGTTCAGGCCGACAACGGTGAATACAATGATGATGAGGCAGCCGGCATAACTGCCCTGCGAACCGGACCAAGGAATACAAATTCCTCCTGTTAATTTTCCCAAAAAGTGAGGCCCCAGGAACAGGCCCAAAAAACCTGCGATCATACTTGCGGGAATAAAGAATTGCTGGAAAAATCTCACTTTTGCTCGTAAGAACTGTCCAATCAGAATCAGAACGGATGCCATTGAAAGGTCTAATAATAGGTTGTACACTGTCATTGCTGCATTTCCCTCCCTTAATTAGTCGCCCAAACAACGTTTTGAACTGTGGAGCCCGTTGGGTTACCCTACATATCACCTCTGTTTCCAACCCAAGTGAGTGCTGCGCAATATTAAATGATTTGCCGCCCAATTTTCGCACCAATTATTTTTATTATTATAATAATACTTGCAATAATTATTGTCAAGAAAAAATATTATGATTTCTAGTTCGAAATTTACCAAATAGCTTTTTATTTGTGCATTTCGTATAAGTTATTGCAATTCCTCTTGTTTATGAGGAATGCCCGACTATCCCCCGATTTCCCTGATTCTCCCCATTTCATTGTGTCTCCCCCTGTTTGCTGACACCTCCTTTCGGTGGGCAATCTTTGTTCATTTTTACAAACATCGGTCTGTGTCATAAAAACAGAACTCTTGAGGCCTCACATGCTGGAGCGCCTTTCTTGCGGCAGGGGTACTTTTCTCAATTTCTTTTCAATTTTTGTGGACTTTTACAATCAAACACTATATAATTTTTTATTGGGTGTAAAGCATCTTCAACTCCACTAGGATGAATTCTGCTACCACTTCAACCAGCGCTATTTTCAGAACGAGCTCTTTTCCAGACTGCTGGTTGTGTCTCTTAATTTCAAACCTTTGAGATTAGCTATCTTAACTTGATAGCCATATAATATTTTATCATACAACATAAACAATGGCATAAGGATGTGACTGCATGGATATTACGGACGTGCGTGCGAATAATGTAAAGCAAATTTTAAATGCCCTGCGTTTTTCAGATGGCTACACAAAAAAAGAACTTTATCAGATGACCGGTCTGAGCCTCTCCACCGTTTCTGCAACCTGCAACGAATTGGAGCAGCGAAACATTTTGGCCGAGCAGCGCGTCGCGCTTAACGGCGTGGGCAGAACCCCCACAAAGCTTAAATTTCTGTGTGAAAACTTCTACTCCGTCTGTCTGTACATGCCCAACAAAATAACTATGGGGCTGTCCCTGCTGGATTTTGGCAACCACGTATTATATAGCAAGCGGTTTGACATCTCTCAGTATAAGACCATGGCGGAGGTGCTTGCCTTTGCCCACGACACATACGTTGAGATCGCCAAGCTAGAGTCCATTAAAGACCGCTGCTGTACGGGGGTGGGGGTTGCCATTTCCGGCGTCTTTGATAAATCAAAAGGAATTCTCATCTATACCACCAACTCCAATTGGGAATCCGCCCCCATCCGCAACCTGGTGGAGGAGCTGTTTGGCCTTCCCTGCCACGTGGATACCCGTGCGAACTACTGCGCGCTGGCCATGCGGCGGATGAGGCCAGAAGCGGAAAACTTAGTCTATCTCTATCTGGATACCGAAGTCAACTCCGGTGTCATCTGCGACGGGCACCTGCTCCGGGGAGAAAACGGCCACTCCATGCGCATTGCCCACCTCCCACTGGGAAATCCCGCCCACCGGTGCACCCTTCAGGCCTGCGGCTGCTACGGGTGCATCAATACAGAAATTTCTGTGACCGGCATGGTGGGCGACTATCACGACTACGATGCCTCCACGCCCATGCTCAACCGCTGGTGCCAGCTCACCCAGGAGATTCAGGTGGATCCCGCCGCCTTTGCCCCTTATTTAAAGGAAAAGGGCACCTATATTGGGACACTGGTGGCAACGCTGGTGTCTACCTTTGACCCGGAGATTCTCTACCTCGGAGGGCGATGTACTGAAATATTCCCCTATCTTGAGCCCAACATCACTGCCGAGGTGACCAGGCGATGTAAGCTGGCAACCCAATTCGGCGTACAAATTGCCTGGGATCCTAACTTTAATGCCACCCTCAATGAGGGAATCATCCAGATGATCTACGACCGCTGGACCCCACTGTCCCCGGTCAATCCGCCGCTGTCTGTGCTGTAACGAGCTTCAAAGAGCATCACGGCGGCAAGAAAGCTTGATGACCTGTTCTAATATATAATGTGAATCAAGGGTTAAAACCAGCCGGCAAGAAGCAAACAAACAACGGAAATGCGAGCGAAAACAAAGGAAAGCAGGCCCTGTAAAGAGCGAACCTTGGAAGCGGATTGAATTTTGGTTTTCTCCTGAATCCAGGCAAAAAAAGATTCAATGGCCTGCCGGGTACGGGAAACCGCAAGAGAATACAGTTTGTCCGCACTGTCCAATACCTTCTGCCCAATAGCTAGCTTAACTGGGGTAAAGATTTGCGTCTGGTTATCCTGCAATAATGACTTCTGCCAACTGGTGTTGCGATAGGCTTTATCGGCATAAATATCCAGCCCGTGGAATGTATCCAGGAATCCTTTTGCACAGGTCAGATCATTCTCGCTGGCCGGTGTGAGCAGGGACAGAATGGGTAATGGCAGGGTTTGATACCGCTTTTGCCCCAAGACATGCAGCTTGATACCATAGTAGTACATCTGCTGTGAGCTGCAATACCCTTTGTTGCATAACTCATTAGCCACGCGGGCCTGATTGCTCCGTACTCCCTTTGCCACAACAATGGGCATGGAATCCATCAGGTAGGTTTTGATCCCCGCTTCTTGAGGCAGTCTCTCCACAAGCATGACGGCAAACTCCCGCAGGGTATCCGCCAGAAAGCAAAGCCGATTGTTAAATGCCTGATAGCTTGGTAATCTGGGGAACCAGTCCGATAGATGCATTTTCGTATAGTCATAAACCGCTTTCACTTCAAATTTCCGCTGTAGAAGCCCCCAAAGGTAAATCGTGATACACTCCTCGTCTGTAAATTGGGGCCGGAAATTATTGCTCAGGCGTTGTGCGTTGGCTGCCAGTCTGTTATCATAGGCTTGGCAGACGATGCAATACAGTTTGATAAGTTGAATTTCCCATATTGTTGTATTCATGATGATTCAATTTTATCAGCTTATTCCATCGCTTGCCGCTTTTTTCTACCCTTGATTCACATTTATAACAAGCGGCAGTCTCACGACCGCCGCTTAAACTCACATAATCAGCAAACACTCCATCCCAATCGTATATTCCTCTTTCCGCACCTCACACACTTTAAACTTCTTTTTGCTACCCCCACTATGTATTGACGGTGCGCTTGCTCTAAGCTTGACGCCGTATTTTCCGCCCTGGTTGACGATCTGGGGCTCCTCCAGGGTTAGCTCCTCCAGGCCGGGCATGACGATGCCATAGCCGGTGGCGGCCACCTCCTCCAGTGCGCCGCTGATTTTGTCATACTGCCTTTTAATCTGGGCAAGCTCAATGATGCGGGGCATGAGATCGGCCTCACTGGCGATTTCAATGCCGGTGGCCTCCCCGATGATCCTGTAAAAGAGGTCGGAGGCTACCGTGATGGAGAGGCTGACGGAGCCCCGGCCCAGGTCGATATCGTCAATCCGGTAGGCGCTGATGTTCTCGCTGGCGGTGAGGGGGACGAAGGCGGGGGCCACATCACGGATCCGCTCAATGCCCCGGGCGGCGTCCTGAATGGTGGTGTAGATATCCGACTTGAGCCAGTGCTCCTTTTCCAGGGCTACAATCCAGCCGGGGATATCCACGGAAACCTCCTTCACCTGGAACTGGTAGAGGACGCTGGACAGCACCTTGCGGATGTCCTGCTCGCCCAGGTCAAGGCAGCTGGAGACGACCACGGGCACCTGGTATTTTTCCGTCATCTGGGCCTGAAGCTGGGCGGCGGAGTCGGAGTGGGGATAAGCGCAGTTGAGGAGGATGGCAAAGGGCTTATTGATCTCCTTCAGCTCGCTGATGACGCGCTCCTCCGCCTCCTCGTACTCGGAGCGGGGGATATCGCTGATGCTGCCGTCGGTGGTGACCACCAGGCCGATGGTGGAGTGGTCGGCGATGACCTTGCGGGTGCCCACCTCGGCGGCCATGTTAAAGGGAATCTCCTTGTCAAACCATGGGGTTACCACCATGCGGGGCTGCTCGTTTTCGATATAGCCCAGGGAGCTGGGGACAATATAGCCCACGCAGTCGATCAGCCGCACATTCATGGAGGCGTTTTCCCCCAGGTCAATGTGCACCGCCTCCTCGGGGATGAATTTGGGCTCGGTGGTCATAATGGTTTTGCCGGCTGCCGATTGGGGCAGCTCATCCACGGCCCGCTCGCGGACATAATCACTCTCGATGTTGGGGATAACCAGAGTCTCCATAAACCTTTTGATAAAGGTGGATTTGCCTGTACGCACCGGGCCTACCACGCCTATATAAATATTTCCGTCGGTACGCTTGGCAATATCTTGATATATGTTGGGGTTTTCCATTACCGTTCCGTCTCCTTTCGCGCCTGTATTAGACAATGGGGATCAACAGCATTTGTTTTTGTGGCAAAAGATCCTGGGTGCCGGAGTTTTCCTCCCAGATGGCGTTGGCAGAGGTATTGTAATGCTTGGCAATATCCCAAATGCTTTCGCCTTTGTCCGCGTAGTAGATATAGAGCTTGTTGGTTTCTTTTCGTTTCACCTTGCTGTCGTCCACGGTAATTTCCCCGATTGCGTTATGCTTGATGGTGCAGTAGACGCAGCCCCGCACCATAACCTCGCAGCGGATGTCGATCTTTTCCTTCCCCACCAGGCTGTAGGTGGAGGAGAATACATCGGCGGAGGGCTCAAAGGCAATGTCCCCGCTGTCCGCTTCCAGGGCCACCGACTGCTCAATGTCGCTGGCCTGCTCAAAGTAAAGGCACTGGCCATCCGTCATCTTGGCAAACATGCTCACCGTCAGCCTTAGCGCCAGCCCGATGGCGTCGTCCTCCTGCCGCCAGCTCATATTTTCCACCTCGCACCAGGCGTCCATCACGCTCTCCACATTCTCCGGAAGATCCAGCGTGGCCTTGTGCATGATCGACTCCCTCACAATGGTCATCAGGCGGATAAAGCTGACCGGCGCGCGCTTGCAGCTGCATTCGTGGGTGATGGAATAGCAGTCGCTGGCGACGGGTATCTCCGTGTTGCGGTGGGCGGTGATATGGGCCACAAGGTGGGCGTCCAGGGCAAAGGTGTGGTATGTTCCGTCCTCCCCCGACTTGGGCTGTATATCACAGGAGGCCAGCATCAGCTGGACGTCGCAGACGCATTCCTCATCCGTTCCCTCGCTGTCCACAATCTGGCTGATAGGCAGAGAATACTCCATCATCTCCAGATTGCCCTCATTTTCCAGGGACTGGTAAAGGATATGCAGCACCAGATCCCCCTTTATCACAACCTTGCCGGAGATGATCTTGTAATCCTGCATGTTTGCCCGGCAGTCGCTGCGGACAATATTGCCGATCTGCCCCTTGCCCAGGCCCAGCTCCAGATCCTCGGTTACGGTAAAGGGGAAGCGGGTTTGGTTCATCACCTGGGTGGTGCGCACCATGTCCCGGCGGAGCTGGAGGCCCCCGCCGGAAGCGTCGCTGATTACCTCCTGCTCCCTGGTATTGGTCACCTTGACGTTCAGCGAGAGGGCGCCCCGCAGGTCGATGCGGCGCTGGTTGACGGCGCGGCAGTTTACATAATCCACGCTGGGGGTTACGGCTATCACCGGGGAATGGGCCGGAGTGCGCAAATCCACCGTCTTGCCAAAGGGGATTTTATACTCCGCGTGCCGGATAGAGTTGCTTTCCGTGGTGTAGTACACATGCGCTACCGCAATGCCCTCCACCGTGAGCCGATCCCCGTTAATGGATGTGGAGCCTATATGCGTAGTTACCGCGCATTTGAGTATCCCAACTATATCCGGGCAATAATCAGGTAAAAGCGCGTCGCATTCAATGGGCTGTTCCACATAACCATCATATACCACTTCGTTTATGGTAATGGCTTGCCTTTGCAGATTCAGTTCCATAAGGATTACCTCTCCTCTTATAATTTTCTATGAACAATATATTCCTGCCATGTCCCATATATTCCAAAAAGCAACCAGGCTTTCACCAAAATTACCGGATGTCCATCCGATTTCCTTTTTTGGACAAACCATCTGGTAAAAAACGACAACAATATCCGCCCAGGCAGTAAAAAGGCCGGGGGTGCAGCTTTCACTGCCCCCCGGCCTTTTCGCGGCGTTATAAATATTTCAGCTCGTTCTCTATGCTTCTGATAAGCTCCCGGATGCCCTCCAGCTCCCCCTCGATTCTTTTTTTGCTCTTCACCCTCTCCTTGCAGCACCTATTCATATACGAGCATAGACTCCCGGCCGCCTGGTGCAGCCGCCGCCCGTAAAAAATGAGACAGGAGGTATCCTGCAAGATATACGCCTCCAGCTCCTGCCTGTCCGCCCCGCCGGAAAAATCGCCGGGGGTTCCGGTGTCCTTCATGGGTATCATCCTTTCCATTTGCGGTTGCCCGGGCGGGGGATAACATAGCGGGAGTTCCCCCGCCCGAACCTTTGCAAATGGCCCCATATAAAATGGCGCACGTAAAGGTGTGGGCCACCTGGCCCATAAACCCTTACGCACGCCACGAATGTTAACCGGACTTGCGGTTTTGGCAAGTTTCCGGTATAATATCGGTTGTGGGTGGCAGGCACAGTGATGTGCCAGCTTTGCAAGGGTGTGTAGCTTAACTCGTTCCACCTTTGTAAACCGTCCTTGGTGTTAGCTGCACCTTGGGCGGCCCCGCGCCCTTTGTTTTACAAGGGCCATGATATGATTTTAACAAATCTTGGCTGGGTTGTCAACCGAATGCGGATAATAACCACCCCGCCGCTACGCGGCACCCCTCCAAGGAGGGGAATTTAGGGAAACGCCCCTATTCCCCTCCTTGAGGGAG
>Ga0153996_1000916_pt1 | contig 12576 bp, 10 predicted proteins | sample TSNC080MetaG_FD_104728 | JGI IMG/M metagenome (GOLD analysis project Ga0153996, IMG submission 104728) | Attine ant fungus gardens microbial communities from North Carolina, USA - TSNC080 MetaG | ecosystem: Host-associated > Fungi > Mycelium > Unclassified | place: USA: North Carolina, Lumber...
ACGCCGCCGAAGCCGATATCATACGCCCAGCCGTCGCCGCCGAATATCCACTGCGATCGTTTGACAAAGAAGTCTTTGTTTCTGTAGATATCGTTCAATAGTGGGTTATTGCCTTTCTCAGCTTCCAGAGCGGCAATCAGCTTGTCAGCCCGTTCGCGGGTTCCATTGCCATTATCTTGATTTGTCAACCAGTCTTCAAGGGCAGCTTTAAGCCCGGCGCTTACGTCAAGCTTAGCAGCCTCCTCAATCTTGGCAGCCAGGGTCTTGCGGACTTGGTTTGCACCAAAATACATGCCCAGACCATATTCAGCATTATCTTCAAACAGCGAGTTTGCCCAGGCTGGCCCATGGCCGCGATGATTCTTAGTATAAGGCATCGACGGTGCACTGGCGCCCCAGATTGAGGAACAACCGGTCGCATTGGCGATCATCATCCGGTCGCCGAACAATTGGGTAACAAGCTTGGCATACGGGGTCTCGCCACAACCAGCGCAAGCACCAGAGAACTCTAGCAGCGGCTGTTCAAATTGACTTCCTTTTACTGTTAGCTTATTCAAGGGGTTCGGCTTAGGCGTTATACCCATAGCATAATCCCACAACACGATTTGATCATGCTGGCTTGCCTGTGGCGACATAACGAGAGCTTTCTCTTTAGCCGGGCATATTTGGGCGCAATTGCCGCAGCCGGTGCAATCCAACGGTGAAACAGCAATGCGGTAGTTCAGCTCTTTGATGCCGTTGGCAGCTTTCGCCGTAAAGCCGGCCGGCGCCGCTTTCATTTCATCTTCGGTAATCAAAACAGGTCGGATGGCGGCATGGGGGCAGACATACGAACATTGGTTGCATTGGATGCATTTGTCAATCTGCCACTCCGGAACGTCGATCGCAATACCGCGCTTTTCGTAAGCCGAAGTACCTGTCGGGAAAGTACCGTCTTCCATGCCCACAAAGGCGCTGACAGGCAGACTGTCGCCTTCCTGGCGGTTCATCGGCATAAGAATTTTCCGAATGAATTCTGGTTCTTCACTAGCAGCGTCCGCTTCGTCCTGAACATCCTTCCAGGCAGCCGGTACATTAATTTTGACTAAAGCATCGACGCCTTTATCGATAGCGGCATTGTTCATGTCAATAATTTTTTGTCCTTTGTTGCCATACGAGTCGACAACAGCTTGCTTAAGGTAATTAACTGCGTCTTCCAGCGGTATGATATTGGCCAGTTTAAAGAATGCCGATTGCATGATCATGTTGATGCGGCCGCCAAGACCTATTTCCTGGGCAATACCGACAGCATCGAGTGTATAGAACCGAATATCATTTTTGGCAATAAACCGTTTGATGGCTGCAGGCAGTTGCTCATCGAGTTGTTGCTCATTCCAAATACAGTTTAGCAGGAATATACCGCCCGGTTTCAAACCATCAACAACATTATATTTAAAAACATACGATTGGTTGTGGCAGGCAACAAAATCAGCTTTGTTAATCAGATAAGGCGATTTAATCGGCTTTTTGCCAAATCTGAGGTGAGATACGGTGATGCCGCCAGACTTTTTAGAGTCATAGGAGAAATAACCCTGCGCATACATATCAGTATGATCACCGATAATTTTGATGGCGCTCTTGTTGGCGCCAACCGTGCCGTCAGAGCCCAGACCCCAGAATTTACAGGCAGTTGTACCGGCAGGAGTAGTGTCAATATCCTGGACGGCAGGCAATGATGTGTTTGTTACATCATCAACAATGCTTACTGTAAAGCCGTTTTTCGGCTTGTCAAGCTTGAGGTTTTCAAAGACAGGAACAATATGAGCCGGAACAACATCTTTCTGTCCCAGACCATAGCGACCGCCGACAATAACAGGTTGAAACTCTTTGCCGTAAAAGGCGCTCTGAACGTCAAGATACAACGGCTCGCCAATAGATCCCGGCTCTTTTGTACGATCAAGTACAGCAATTTTCTTAACAGTTTTAGGAATATACTTAAAGAAATGTTCCAGTGAGAACGGACGATACAGATGGACTGTCAACAGACCCACTTTTTCCCCTTTAGCATTCAGGTAGTCGACAGTTTCTTCAATTGCCTCACAAGCCGAACCCATCGCAATGATCATGCGGTCGGCATCTTGCGCACCATAATAATTGAAAAGGTGATATTCACGACCAGTCAGTTTGTTAATTTCGGCCATATATTCTTCAACTAGTGCGGGAATAGCTTCATAATAGCGGTTTGATACTTCTCTTTCTTGAAAGTAGATGTCAGGGTTTTGTGCAGTACCGCGCACAACCGGATGATCCGGGTTGAGGGCATTGCGGCGGAATGCGTCGACGGCATCCATATCTAAAAGATTAGCTAAGTCAGCATAATCCAGCACCTCAATTTTCTGTACTTCATGCGAGGTACGGAAGCCATCGAAAAAGTTAACGAACGGTACCCGGCCCTTAATGGCGGCGAGATGAGCCACAGCTCCCAGATCCATAACCTGTTGAACGCTGCTTTCAGCCAGCATGGCAAAACCCGTCTGGCGGGCGGCCATAACATCTTGATGGTCGCCAAAAATATTAAGTGAATTAGCAGCTACTGCCCGTGCGCTGACATGAAGTACGCCAGGCAGAAGCTCGCCGGCTATTTTATACATATTGGGAATCATAAGCAATAATCCTTGAGAAGCTGTGTAGGTAGTTGTAAGTGCTCCGGCCTGCAGCGAACCGTGAACGGCTCCAGCGGCTCCTGCTTCTGACTGCATCTCGACTACTCTGACAGGCTGACCGAAAATATTCTTCCTTCCTTCTGCAACCCACTCATCCACATTCTCAGCCATTGGCGAGGACGGGGTGATAGGGTAGATGGCGGCAACCTCAGTAAATGCATACGAAACGTGTGCTGCTGCGGTATTGCCATCCATAGTCTTCATCTTTGCCATAGAGATCCCTTCCTTCTTGTCATATTAGACTAGTGCTTATCTAATGGATAAACACTAGTTAACTACTGAAAGCCAAGCCCAAAGCTCAACTTTATCCCGCTTTTTGCGGAAAAAATATTTGTAATAGTTTCTATAGGTTCTTTCTTGTGAGCCTTTAATCCTGCCTAAAAACAAAAAAAATATATTTTTTTTTAAATTTACAGCTAAATAATCAACTAAAGATATTGAATTGTCAATTTAATTGTGTTATAATAAAGTTTTAATTTTTCAGAATTTATCTTTAGTTGTTCTATTTATACTTGTCAAAATTTTTATGTTTTAATAGCTAACTCCTACTCTTTGTTCGCGACATCGACGAGCAGTAATTCTGGTCTAGGGCCAGAGCCAGTTGCGATACCTACTGCCCATCACGTTGTACAACAGCGGCGGCCAACACCAGCCGCTGCCGAGCCTTCTTCGGGGATCGTATCGGCAGGGTATCCTAGTGGCAACCTGACTTAGCATTGCCACTTGCTTTGAAAAGACTGTAACAATGACTACCGTATTGCTTTACCGACAGCAATCAACCGGCACAGCCGTGCCGTTGCCGCCTCGACAAGGGGATAAGCGGAATTTATACATTCATCTAGCGACATGGGGTGGGGGATAATGCTCATTACCCCTTGGATGCCATGTTTCAGCACTTGCTCATGATCTTTTCCCAGACCGCCGGACAGGCAGACAGTAGGTACATTGTATTGACTGGCGATTTTGGCGACACCTACAGGCGCCTTGCCAAAAGCTGTCTGAAAATCAGTATTACCTTCGCCGGTAATAACTAGATTGGCTTGTTTTACTAGCCGACTAAAACCGATAGCTTCCAGTACGATTTCTACTCCCGGTTTCAGTATAGCATTTGTGAAGAATAGTAAGCCGGCTCCTAGTCCGCCGGCAGCGCCTGCTCCCGGTTGTTCGGCGGCATCCCGGCCTGTCGCTGCTTTAGCAACGAGTGCGAATTGTTGAAGTGCAGCATCTAGCTTAGTAATTAATTCAGGAGTTGCTCCTTTTTGCGGCCCATATACCGCCGAAGCTCCCCGTGGCCCACATAAGGGGTTGTCAACATCGCAGGCTACCATAATTGTGGACTGGCTTAGTCTGGCATCTAGTCCGGTGAGATCGATGGCCGCCAGCGAGGCCAGAGCGGCACCGCCGTAAGCAATTTCATGGCCTGCACTATCGAGAAATTTAGCTCCTAGAGCCTGGGCCATGCCTGCGCCGCCATCATTGGTTGCACTGCCGCCTAAACCAATAATAAATTTGCGGATACCTTGTTCCATGGCTGACTGAATTAATTGGCCGGTCCCATACGTCGTGGTGATACATGGATTGCGTTGCTCGTTAGGGACGAGGGTGAGCCCGGAGGCGGCTGCCATTTCAATTACGGCTGTTTCGCCATCGCCCAGTACTCCCCAGCAAGCCTCGACGGGTTGGCCTAAGGGGCCTATGACCTGCTGCGAGACAATCCGTCCATGAGTCGCAGTGGATAAGGCCTCAACTGTACCTTCGCCGCCATCAGCTATCGGCACTTTATCGATTTCAGCCTCGGGGAAAACCGCAAGTATGCCCTGTTCCATGGCGTCAGCCACAGCTACGGCTGACAGACTGCCTTTATAGGAGTCAGGCGCTACGACAATACGCATCTAACAATCACGTCCTTATGAAAAAATTTGCTGCTTTATTTAATTTTACTGGCATTAGCTTATCTTGGCAATGATTTGCAATAACTAACAATAGAACGTAAATGCAGAGAGAAATTGGTGGTTACGCACAATAGAAAGGAGGAATCAGCTGTTGGGGAGGGTATCTATATATATAAACAAACAACGGTTGTTGGAGGTGAAGTATGATTATTACCCCGGAATTAGCCCAACATATTGTCGGCAAGATCAGGCAGTTTGTCCAGGAAAATATCAATATTATGGATAGTTCGGGCGTAATTATTGGTTCTGGACAAAACACTAGGCTGAATACGTGTCATCAGGGGGCTCTGGATGTTATCCGCAGTGGTGAAACAGTGCAAATATTCCCGGAGGATATTAATCGTTTTCCCGGCACTATGCCTGGACTAAATTGGCCGATCGTCCTAGACGGCCAGGTTGTTGGCGTAGTCGGTGTTTCGGGACATCCTCAGCTAGTCAGCAATACTGCCAAACTTGTGAAAATGGTCACCGAACTGATCTTGGAGCGGGAGAGTCTTGTCGAGGAGTTTAGAGGCAATCTGCAGTTGCGGGAACAATTTATCCAACTGCTGCTTGCCGACCGGTATCAGGAGACTGCACCACAAATAGCAAAGACAGCTAAACTGCTGCGGTTTGATCTCAATCTGCCCCGTCTGGTAGCTGTTATCCATCTTGGTACTATTGTAGAGGACGCTGTCAGCTATTATGGTACTCGTAATCTAGTGGCTGCCCGAACGAGGGAAACGCTGACCCAGATACTTGATACGTCCGGTCTGATTGATCATCATGATTTGTTTGTTTTTGTCAACGAGGAGTTAATTATTTTAAAGCATTTTCCTATCGGCACTGAAGTTGCCGCTTTCTGTCAGTGGAGCTTACATATAATGAAGTTGCTTGAACGAGGCCATCATAACCAGGGGTTGCAGGTAGGCTTGGGCAGTATGACTACTACACCGGACCAGTTGCACGAATCGTATCAGGAAGCCTTGTTCGCACAAAAGAATAATACGTCAATTTACGAATTTGATACACTTGTTGCTTATCTGGTGACACAACCAGGCGCTATTCATTGCTGTTTGGCGCTAAAGAATTTACGAGCAGCAGTGCTAAGTAGGCTTGCTTGTAAATACGATATGAGCAATACGGTAAATGCGCTGCTTGATAACAATCTTAACATAACCAGTGCTGCCAACACCTTATTTATTCATCGCAATACAATGGTTTTCCGGCTGGAAAAATTAAAAGGACTGACAGGTCTTTGTCCACGTCAATCCTTAAATCATGCGCTGCTGTGCCGAATCTTATTTAGTCTTTAATCGTCTTCGTGAGCCGGGCAACGTTCGCCAGTCAGCCTGTCAAGCCAGGTAAGCTGAGAATAGTTTATTTTTTCGCGCGGGTCAATCGCGACAATGGCGGACAAGCAACTGCTGCAAACTTTTTTACCGGCGGCGCCAATGAGGCGTACCGGTGCACCTTGTTTCTGCAATCGGCTTAACCGATCCTGGACGGCAATAATTTCAACATCGGCGGCATCGTTGCTGACAGCAACAAGCCCCGCCGCCTCGGCATAGCGTGCATCAGCAATGATGCTATACGGTTTTTTCATTTTTTGCGCAAGCTTCTGGTATTTAGCAGTAAATTGCCGGCCGGTAGCGCAGTTAATAAGCATTTTAGCAAACTTGGCGTGCTGGAAAGCTTCTATAAATTCCGGATATAAAGCCGTTTCTTTCACTTGGTCTTGAGTTAGATACATGATTACTCGTTCGCGAAAAACGCCGAGAAAAGTACGCTTTTCTTCCTTTTTTATCTCGGGGGCGCCATGCATACCTGCAGCTATTGTTTGTTCTAATTTGTTCTTCTGGTTCCAGACCTGAGCCACATCACGGGTATCGTCCACTGTCTTCACCTCATAATTATTGTATATAACCTTGGGAGGCCATGGAATTATACGATGACTATATGTCGAATGAAGGATAATTAACAGAGAAAATAGAATAATTATATTAAGAATATTCAATTAAAATGGAGGGAATTAACGATGCAAAGTGAAATCTCCAGACGTTTAAAACTTAGGTATTCTCCGATAGCTGTCATATTTGCCGATGAAAAACCACACAATGCAATAGAATTTGCCGAAGGCCGCTGGGGCTGTGTTGCCGCTATGCTAACGGCGTCCGCTAAAGGGCGCCAGGTCGTCTTTAGCCGCCGAACGTATGGTTGTCAGGGTGGCGGGGGTCGGCCTGGGATTTGGTAACCTATACCGGGAATTTCCTGGAGGCATTGAATATTTTTTGTCAATAGGAAAAGTTGGTCAGCGTGAAGGCGAGGCGTATAAACGGACACCCGAACTGGCCAAGCGTTTTGTTGACTCGTTGCCGATCACCGAGATCCCTGAGCAATATGTTATCTTTAAACCTCTGGCCGATGTAGATATTGGCCGGGATGAGCCCAAAGTTATTGTGTTTTATGCCAATGCCGACCAGTTGTCAGCTCTTGTTGTTCTGGCTAATTACGGCCGTCCCGGAAACGATAATGTTATCATTCCCTTCGGAGCCGGCTGTCAGACTACTTGTCTGATTCCGTGGAATGAAGCGACAGCTCAGGAGCGGTCGCGAGCCGTTGTGGGAATGACCGATATATCGGCACGGCCGGTTATTGATGCCGATCTGCTATCTTTTAGCGTACCGTTTGCTATGTTTACCGAAATGGAGGACAATGTGGCCGGCAGCTTTCTTGATAAGCATGCCTGGCAAAAAGTAGCCGAACGCCTTTGCTAGGAACTGTACCTGAAAATAACTAAACTGATTTGTTAAGCTCAATACTGCGGGCCATATCTGTCGGCAATGGAGCGTTAACTGTAATTCTCCGTTTATCACCAAGATGTTCGAAACTAACTGAAACAGCATGCAAAGCTTGACGGGATATATATCCAGAGCGTGTCCCATACATTCGGTCACCGATGACAGGGTGACCGAGGTGGGCTAAATGTACGCGGATCTGGTGCGTTCGTCCGGTATCAAGAGTCAGTTCCACCAGCGATGCTTCAGCAAAACTACAGACTGTCCGGTAATAGGTTACCGCCTCATCACCGTTGGCCTGTACAGTTCGCCGGTTGGGTAAACTCGGGTGATGGCCAATCGATGCGTTAATTGTCCCTGACGGTGGGTTGATATTGTCTGAAACGAGTGCTAGGTAGCTGCGTTTCAGTGTTCGCCTTTTTAATTGTTGTTCCAGCAACGACTGGCTGCGCGCATCTTTGGCAAATATGACACAACCTGATGTTTCACGATCAAGCCTGTGAACGGCGCGAACTGTGCACACTACGCCACGCCCGGCAAAATGGTGAGCCAAATAATTGGCTAACGTACCGCTTGTTGTCTGACCTGCAGGATGAACTAATTGATAGGGTGGTTTATTTAGAACAATCAGGTAGTCATCTTCATACAGAATTTCGATCGTTCCCGGCTCAGCCTGAACTCCGTACGATGTATCTTCAATAACGAGCACGCGCAATATATCATTTGATTTAAGCTGTCTTTGCAGAAAAACCGCTTTGCCGTTTAGAACAATGCCTTGCCGACGGGTGAGCTTTTGGATTTTGCGACCGGAATAATGGAGCTCTTGCTTTAAGTATTGTTCGACGAGGAGGCCGGCATGTTCCGGAGCTACTTTATAGCTTTGAAACAGTTTCATCGGAGGGATCCTTCTTTCATTATGTTTATTCAATACAATCATCTTAATACATTCTGTTATTCATAATAATTATAGCAGAATACGGAACAATCGGTAAACGATAGCATTGCTGCAACGCTATTCTTATTAGAAGATTAATAACAGAAGGGAATTTTAAATGACACTAGCAACACAAATATTGGATTGGTATTATCAGAACTCCAGAGATCTACCGTGGCGTAAAGATAAAGACGCTTATAAAATATGGGTTTCCGAAATCATGCTGCAGCAAACGCGAGTAGAAGTAGTAAAAGAGTATTACCGGCGGTGGATGGAGCGGTTTCCCACGCTGGAGTCTTTGGCTCAGGCGTCAGAACAGGAAGTATTGACATACTGGCAGGGGCTTGGCTACTACTCCCGTGCGCGCAACCTGTTAGCCGGCGTAAGAGAAGTGTGTGCAGAATACGGCGGCAAGGTGCCGGATGAGCAGGCTGCGATTCAACGATTACCCGGGGTGGGTGCATATACGTCGGGGGCTATTGCCAGCATCGCCTATAACCGGCCAGTCCCGGCTGTTGATGGCAATCTCCTTAGAATCTTTAGCCGCCTGTTTTGTCTAGATGAAGACATTACCAAACCCTCGACAAAACGTGAAGTTGACCGGTTGATCAGAATTCATATGCCGGCTTTGGCGCCAGGCGACTTTAACCAGGCATTAATGGATTTAGGCGCTATGGTATGTATTCCTCGTCATCCTCGCTGTTCCTTATGTCCAGTGACCAGCCTATGTGAGGCTTATGCCCGGGACGTTCAGGATACCCTGCCGGTACGATCCCCAAGGAAGACTCCGCAGCAGCTGGTGCTGGCCGCCGCTGTTGTACAACACGATGGGCAGTATTGGGTGCGGCAGCGGCCTGAAACAGGACTATTAGCTGGGATGTGGGAATTTCCCACTATTGAGATTACTCCGGGCGGGGCAGTAAGCGCGCAACTGAGAGCTGGCTTGAAAAATAGCTTTATACAAATAGTTACCGTCGGTGAACAACTATTTCACTACCTTCATACCTTTAGCCATCGCAAGTGGAATATTACTTTTTACCAGTGTCAGTTGCTGGCAAGCAATGACCTGCAGGGAAAAATTAACTGGTTAAAGCCAACAGCGTTTACCAATGTTCCCTGGGCCGGTCCGCATCACAAAGTGGCTCTGGCCTTAAACCAAAATTACTCGATGTCGCAGACAAAGAGTAGAAGTTAATTATATAACTAAGATAAAGAGAGACGAACGCTTCAGGTGGGGCTTTTACCCCAATCTGAAGTTTAGTCGACCTTATCGAATGACTTAGCCGCTCTTATTTTCCGCTTAGAGAAGCGGGAGTTAAGACGCGGTTTAGTCATCGGATAAATCAGTTATAGCTTCCAAAACATGTGGCAGCACTAAGCAAGTTGCTACTTGTTCTATCAGTAATGGAGCTGTGTCAAAAAAATAAAAAGCCGCCTACACGTGCAGGCGGCCTATATCAACAACCAATAGTTACGCAGACGATCGATACTAGTTATTTATGTGTCAGAAATAAGTTATTAGCAAATTGAACTGCAGTCATCATTGTTAAAACAACTGAACAGTAGGATAATGATAATTATAATTATAACCCAGCTACAGCTGCCGCCACGGCCACCACAGCCGCCGAATCCAAATCCCATTGCTATACCTCCTTTACTATGTAGTGGGGAAGATATTACATAGTATGATAGATAGGAGTATTTTGCTACAGACCTATTTGCGTCAATACTAAATTGCGTTTAATATTACTAAACTTGGCAGATGCATGCAAAATTCGTCAGACATAAAACCGCCTACCTCATCGATAGGCGGCTTTGTGTCTGAAATACTACGCGGCTACTTACCGGATCATTGGCACTCACTACCGTTGTAACAATTATCAGCATTCTGAATTGCAGTCATCGTCAAAGCAGCAGAATAATAAAATAATGATAATTATAATTATAACCCAGCTACTGCCACCTCGACCACCACAACCGCTACCAAATCCAAATCCCATTACTATTCCTCCTTTAAATATGTAGTAGGCTTAATACAATGTATAGTATGATGCACCCGATCACTTTGCGACTTGACCACAAATTAATAAAGAGAGCCGCACGCCTCAGGTGGAGTTTTCACCCCATCTGAGGTTTAGTCGACCTTATCCAGGGACTTCGCCGCTCTTAACTCCCGCTTACAGAGGCGTGAGTCTTAAAGCGGTCTAGTCATCGAATAAAAAGCAATTTAAAAGGTAAATATTAAACAATCCGCACTCTTTATCACGCACAAAAGCCGCCCGTCCCTTAGGACAGACGGCCTTCAACACAATCAAACAGCGGGCGGTGCTCATTGATTAATTGTGTTTAGTGCGTACGAAATAGTCGTTTAGCAAACTGAGTTGCAGTCATCATCAAAGCAGCAGAATAGCAGGAGGATTATAATTATAATTATAACCCAGCTACTGCCACCTCGACCACCACAACCGCTACCAAATCCAAATCCCATAAGTAGGACCTCCTTTTTACTATATAGTAGGGGGAGATACTTCATACTATGAGATTCAAGACGGTTTTGCTACCGCTACTAAAAAAATGAAATATGCGTTTTTTAGTTAAGAAACTCATATTTCAGACTTTATCTTCAAAGCCTCAAATATTTCTTTGTTCACTAGACCGGTGACCTCAAGACCTTTATCAGCTTGAAATTGCTTTACCGCTTTATCTGTATTGGCTCCGAACAAACCATCAGCACGGGCGGTTAAATATCCAAGCTCTTTTAATCTAAGTTGAAGGAGAACAACATCCTGGCCTGCCATGTTTTGCTTAAGGGTCCGAGCAAAATTAATTTTGGCGCCCTCAATCTTTACTGCTGTATTAATGGGAACCCATTCAAACACCTCTTCAACATCTTTATTGCGCATGCGAATGCAACAAAAACTTAGCGCTTTCGTGCTGACCAATCCAGATGCCTAAAATATCTTTTCTGCCATCGGCGTTAATACCAAGCACCACATAGGCTGCCTTTGTTACATATTGATGATTTTCTTTCACTTTGTAATGAATGGCGTCTAGAAACACGAAAGGGTATACTGTCTCCAGCGGCCGGTTTTGCCATGCCGCGACCTCCGGCATAATCTTCTCACTGATTTTGCTTACCAGTTCCGGTGAGATATCCACATCGTAGAGCGCCTTGATCTGTTCAGCGATATCGCGTTGGCTCAATCCACAGGCATTACGCGGTTTGCGCCATGACATATTGGCGTTGGTTAGGTTTATTCTAAAAATAAGATGCAGAACCATCTATATTAAAAAACAAGATGGGGGATGTTTCGCAAGTGAGACATCCCCTGGTAAAAATATAAAATGACTTACTATTAAGTCAATCTCCAAAATAAGGATGGATGCAAAAAGACAAAATGGTTTAAAAAAGGTATAGCAAAGAAGGCGTCTGTCTGTAATGTGTAAGAGCTGCCAGACGCCCCAGACGGGTTTCGCGCCACACTCCCTAGCAGACATTATTATCAACTTATTGACCATCTTGGACAAGTAACGCTTCGGGCATTATAGTGTACAGAGGTGTGCTATGCTGCTTGACCGGCAATTAACAGGCTTTAACCCTAAAGACGATCACATTATTCATCCAGTATCTTATTTTAAATAATAGAGGTGTTGAATATGAGCAAAGTATTCGTATCCATCACAGCAGATCACGACACCAACGCATTATAACGCCACGTATCCTCCACTGGGAAGACGGGCGCAAATTTGAGATCGATAAGGTCTATGACGTTCGGCAGGCAGCGTCTTTAAAGGCCGGTGGCGTGGGACTCAGGTATAATTGCAAGATTGCTGGCAAGCAGGTTTATTTGTTCTGTGATGAGGGAAAGTGGTTTGTGGAAGGGGAATAATTAAGCCCCCGGCGCGTGCCGGGGGCTTTTACGTGTGTGCCCGGCATGGGAAGTGACTAGGTGGTGAAAGTCCACTACAGGCTTGGCAGTAGGAACTGTTAGCTAAGGGCAAGGGTGTCCATCGTGAGATTCTGAGGCGCCTAGGCATTCCAGATAAGAAAGCCTGGGAGTGGGCAAACAGCAGACTAGGCTACTGGTGCATAGCCGGAAGTTGGATACTGACAAGATCACTCACAAACGAATACCTCGCATCAATTGGTTATGATGACATAGCCAAAAGATACGAGGCACTGCACTTAAACTATTGAACCGCCGTATACC
>Ga0153996_1000918_pt1 | contig 12563 bp, 14 predicted proteins | sample TSNC080MetaG_FD_104728 | JGI IMG/M metagenome (GOLD analysis project Ga0153996, IMG submission 104728) | Attine ant fungus gardens microbial communities from North Carolina, USA - TSNC080 MetaG | ecosystem: Host-associated > Fungi > Mycelium > Unclassified | place: USA: North Carolina, Lumber...
CTACCGATACACTCCTCAATCCGGAAACCATGGAGCCGTTTAACTAGAGTGTGCAAAGATGACAGTAAAAATAAAATGCGGGTGTTCATTTTACATGAACACCCTTTTAGAGAAAAGGAGTGTGGTATAAATGTCTCAACTACCCCAGGTTATTGTTAACGGGCTGCTAACGGGAGGGGTTTATGCTCTGGTTGCCGTAGGTATTACGATGATTCACGGCGTTATGAAAATTGTAAATTTTGCACAGGGTGATTTTCTGGCTATCGGCATGTATCTTGCTTATACCAAGTATCATTTATTTCCGGGCGAATCCTATCCGTATTGGTTGTTCGTACCGGTTGGTGCAGCTATGTATTTAATCGGCTGCATTATTTTCCAGACCTCGGTCCGCCGGGTAATTGGAAAAGGGGACAGCAACTATATCCTGCTTACGATCGGTTTGTCTTATTTTATTCAGAATGTGATTCAATTGATCTTCGGAGCGGACTTTAAGAATATTACGGTACCTGATTCCCTGCGTTATGGCTCATTACATATTATTGGAACAGTGTTTACGCTGCCGAGGGTGATTGCATTTTTGTTTGCAACGGTGTTCGTATTTTTCCTTAATTGGTTTCTCAGTAAAACAGACACCGGCCGGGCGATGCGTGCAACTTCGGAAAACCGCATCATTGCGGAAAGTCTTGGTATCAAAAGCCGTAAAGCTTATATCACGGCGTTTGCACTTGGAACGATGTTTGCCGGTATTGCCGGGTTAATGCTCAGCCCTCTGGTGCTGCCCTTTCCAAAGGTTGGTGCTCAGTTCTCGATTATTGCGATGAGCGCAATGGTCCTGGGTGGACTGGGTAACATTAAGGGTGCTATGGTTGGGGCTTTAATTATCGGTCTTGTAGAAAGTGCGACGAGTACTTTTATTAGTGTAAATCTTGCGCAGGCAGCAATCTGCTTTGTGCTTATGCTCGTACTGATATTTAAACCTTACGGTATATTCGGCAAGAAAGCGAGGACGGCATAATGGTTTTAAAATTGGTCAAAAAGTATCCCTTAATATTACCTGTAGTGCTGGTGATTATACTTCTGCCGTGGCTCTCTCCGAATCCGTATATCATTCGTGTATCGATGGAAATATTTTTCTTTGCGGCTATGGGTAACGCATGGAATATTATAGGCGGTTTTGGGCGTCAGACATCCTGGGCATCGGCAACATTTTTCTCGGTTGGTGCATATACGAGTATTCTCATGTTTACCAGATATGGCGGGGTTTCCCCCTGGATTTCAGCAATTATGGGGATGGGATTAGCAGCATTACTGGCGGTGATTATCGGGCTTCCGTGTTTTCGGCTTCGCGGTGTATTTTTTTCGATTGCAACCATAGCATGTGCAACCATCTTCCGCCAGCTGCTGATTTATTTTGAAACGTTTACAGGCGGTTCACTGGGAATTACACTTGGTGTCCGGATGGGTGACAGCCTGTGGAATTTAAACTTTTTAAGTGACACACCATTTTATTATATCGCGTTTATCTGGATGATCATATCGGTTGGCATTGTCATATTCATAGAGCGCAATAAGCTGGGATATTATCTCAGGGCGATATGTGAAGACCAGGACGCGGCAGAAGCGCTGGGCATACGCTCCTCACACGTCAAACTCAAAGCTTTTATAATCAGCTGTATGATGCTGTCTTTTACCGGTACGCTCTATGCGTTTAAAGTCGGGTTTATCGACCCTAACGTTGTCGCATCGCACGATATGTCCATTCGCGTCGGGATTGTCGCTATTTTAGGCGGCATGGGTACGAAATGGGGGCCTGTTATCGGAGCCCTGATCAGTGTGCCGCTGCTCGAGATTTCCAATGCATACCTGCAGAATGTTGGCGGCGGCGGTCTTGGATGGGCGGTTTATGGGTTGATTATCGTATTGGTCGTGTTGTTCCGGCCGAATGGTCTGATCTCTATCTGGGATGATATCGCAGCCAGAATAAAGCTAAAGAAGGCCCGGCAGATAGACGAAGGGGGTACAGTATGAGTGCTTCTAAAAAGATAATGGAGCTTATAGGAGTTCATAAATCATTTGGTGGTGTACATGCGATTAATGATTTAAGCTTCTCTGTTTATGAAGGTGAAATTTTAGGACTGATCGGTCCTAACGGATGCGGTAAATCAACCTCCGTTAACCTGATGACCGGCGTTTATATGCAGGATGAAGGCGAGATTATATATCACCGGGAAGGCGGAGGTGAAGAACTGCTAAAAAAGCAGACAGTGCCGGATCGTGCCCATATGCGCATCGGACGGACATTTCAAACCCCTAAGCCATTCACAGATCTGACGGTATATGAAAATATATATACTATAGCAATGCTCTATAACCGATCGATGAAAAAAGCAAAGAAAGAGGCGGAGGAAATCACAGAATTTATGCAGCTTTCGGACATCGCATATGAGAAATGCACCAAGCTGCCGATTGAAAAGCGCAAATGGCTTGATATGGCCCGTGTCTTGGCACAGAAGCCGCGCATTCTGATGCTGGATGAATGTCTGGCCGGGCTTACACCGGGCGAGATGGATGAAAGTCTCGAGATTGTGCGGAGAATTAACCAGACAGGTGTAACTGTGCTGTTTATTGAGCACGTTATGAGTGCGGTAACCAAACTTTGTAAACGGGTTGTTGTGATGGAAGAAGGGCGTTTTATGACCGAGGGGATTCCGGAAGAGGTTATGAAGAAGCCTGAAGTAATCAAGGCATATTTAGGGGAGGACTACCAAGATGCTTAAACTCGATAAAATTTGTGCTGGTTATGGCGATTTAAAGGTTTTATTTGATATCGGTCTGGAAGTGAATGAAGGCGAAGTAGTAGCGCTGGTAGGTTCTAATGGTGCCGGCAAAACCTCTATTTTACGTACGATATCCGGTGAAATCAAACCCCGATCAGGAAGTATCACCTGGTTTGATGAAAACCTGGCGGTAAAGCAGACTTACGACCGTGCTGAAATGGGCATCGCCCATATTCCCCAGGGGCGGGGAATTTTAGCCTCACTGACAATCTATGATAATCTGGCTTTGGGATCGTACACAAAGCGAACCAAATCCCAGCGCAGCGAACTGATGGAAAAGGTATTCGCGGTGTTTCCGATTCTCAAAGAGCGCGAAAAGCATCCGGCCGGGACTCTATCCGGCGGACAGCAGTAAATGCTGGCGATTGGCCGGGCAATGATGATGAATCCGCAGTTGCTGATTCTGGATGAACCTTCGCTGGGATTGGCGCCTATTGTGGTCGATGAAGTATTCCGTATTTTGAATCGGCTGAAAGAATCAGGGACTTCGATGCTGATCATTGAACAAAATCTTGTGAAAGCGCTGCAGATTGCAGACCGTGGGTATGTGCTGGAAACAGGGAAAATTACGCTGGCGGGTAAAAGCCATGAACTTCTGAATAATCCGGATGTGCGCAAGGCATATCTAGGGATAGCATGATAGAGGAGGATTACAGATGAAAGCAATGGTGTATACAGGGTGTGAGCAGCTGGAAATTCAGGAACTGCCAAAACCGCAGCCGGGGAAGGGCGGAGTATTGTTAAAAATCCGGGCATGCGGTATTTGCGGCAGTGATGTACACGGCTATTTAGGACTTACCGGGAGAAGGACTCCGCCGATGATTATGGGGCATGAATTCTGCGGAGAAGTGGCTGAGCTCGGAGAGGAGACGACAAGGCTTAAAATTGGCGACCGGGTAGCAGTATACCCGGTAGATTACTGCGGACACTGCAAGATGTGTCGTCAGGGTGATGTTCATCTTTGTTTAAATAAAAGAGCATTTGGGGTATTGGATGTAGATGGTGCTTTTGCTGAATACATCAGCGTACCGGAAAAATGTTGTTTCTGCATTGCCGATGACATACCGGATTCTGCGGCATCGCTGATGGAGCCTTTAGCAGTCGCTTATAGAGGAGTATCACATTACGGGAACTTTGAAAATAAAACGGTGCTGTTAGTTGGAACCGGAACCATAGGTCTGCTGGCACTGGCATGTGTTAAAATGAAAAACGCCGCAAAGATAATTGTATCTGACTTGAGTGATGACCGGCTGAAGGTCGCTGAGAAACTGGGAGCCGATGTGATTATTAATCCGGGCCGGGAAAATTTTAATGACCGCCTTATGGCTGAGACAGACGGAGAAGGGGTTGATGTCTCGATTGAGGCTGTCGGTATTGAAGCTACCGTAAAACAGGCATTGGATGCACTAAAGTTATCGGGTCAGGCTATCTGGATTGGAAATAACAAACCGACGATAACGTTAAATATGCAGCAGATTGTAACCAGGGAATTGAAGGTGCAAGGCTCATTTTTATACGGATTGGATGAATTCAAACAGGTTGTAGAGTTGATAAATGAAAAAAGAATCGATGTAGAGGCATTGATAAGTGAAGAAATAAGTTTGGATCAAGTTCCGGAATATTTTGAGAAACTGGCTTATTCACCGGGGAATATGGTAAAAGTGATAATGACTGACAGACAATAAGACATTAAGGAGAAAAATATGTGTAATAAGAATATGATTGAGGAATTAAACCGTAAAGCAAAAACCCTTCGGCGGAATGTGATTGAAGCGGTTGGAATCGGTACGGCCGGTCATGTTGGCGGTTCCTGCTCAGCAGCCGATCTGGTAGCGGCACTTTATTTTTATAAAATGAAATATGATTCCCGGAATCCTAAAATGGCAGATCGGGACAGATTTTTATTGAGTAAGGGACATGTTGCGATCCTGCAATATGCCGCACTGGCACAGGCCGGATTTTTTCCGGTATCTGACCTAAAGCACACGAAGGACTTAGATTTCCATCTTCAGGGGCATCCGGACTATCGTAAAACGCCGGGGATCGAGGCCGGTACCGGATCACTCGGGCAGGGGCTGTCCCTGGGGCTTGGTATGGCACTGGGACTCAGAGCCGACGGCATTGGCAGTAAGGTATATGTTCTCTGCGGCGACGGTGAGCTCGGTGAAGGGCAGATCTGGGAAGCGGCCATGGCATCAGCTTCTTATAAAACAGATAATCTGGTCGCTATTGTCGATCATAATAAACTGCAGGCGATGGGACCAATCGTTGACCGCCTGGATATTACGCCATTACCGGAGAAATGGGCATCATTTGGATGGAAGGTAATTGAAATAGATGGCCATAATATGGAGGAAATTGTAAGCGCCCTTGATGAGGCTGACACTGTAAAAGGCGAACCGACAGTAATTATTGCCCATACGGTAAAAGGAAAAGGCGTAAGCTTTGCAGAAAATGTTGTGGCATGTCACAATGTATTGTTAACCGAAGAAATGTATAATCAGGCACTTACTGATCTTGCAGAATAAGAAAGGGAGAGACTAAAATGACACATACAAACCCAAGAATGGCTTATGGCGAAACACTTGTTGAATTGGGAAAAGAAAATAAAAACATTGTTGTAATGGATGCCGATCTTTGCGGGTCGACAATGGGAAAATTGTTTGAGCAGGAGTATCCTCAGCGTCACTTTGAAATGGGAATCGCAGAAGCAAATATGCTTTCTGTGGCAGCCGGCCTCGCGACAACCGGGAAAATTCCATTTGCAAATAGCTTTGCGGTATTTGTCGCAGGGCGTGCATATGATCAGATTCGTCAGGCGATCGCAATTGGAAAGTTAAATGTGAAAATTGCCGGTGCCTCGGCCGGTTTGTCTGACTTTGGCGATGGTGCGACTCATCAGAGTGTGGAGGATATTGCCATCATGCAGGCCATTCCGGGCATGACGGTGATCTGTCCCGCGGATGCCAATGAGGCGGCAGCGGCAACCCGGGCAATTGCAGAATACGACGGACCGGTTTATTTCCGCCTGGGCCGCAACGACTATGAAAACGTAACCGAAGCAGGTAAACCATTTGTAATCGGAGAGCCTGCGGTCATGCGCGAAGGTACGGATATCGTATTGTTCGCGACCGGGTACATGGTTGGTCTGGCACTTAAGGCAGCGGAGAAAGTGGCGGATAGAATCTCTGTAAAGGTTGTAAATATCGCAACCGTAAAGCCGCTAAACTTTGAAAAGATCCATGCTTTGGCAAAGGGTGCAAAGGCAGTTATAACAGCAGAGGAGCACAGTGTTATCGGCGGACTTGGTTCGATTATATTGTCAGCACTTGCTAAATCCTGTATACCGGTTGAGATGATCGGGATGAATGATACCTTTGGATGCAGTGCACATAGCTATGATGAGTTATTGGAGTACTTTAATTTCACCGATGAAGCGGTGGCTCAGAGGATTGAAAAAGTGTATGCGGAAGTGTAAATATTAATTTCTAATCAAAAGGAGGCAAATATCTTATGAAAATTGGATTTATCGGACTTGGTATTATGGGCAGACCAATGGCAAAAAACCTGATCAAAGCAGGTCATGAACTGATCGTATTTGACATTATCCGGGATAACGTGGAAGTTTTGGCTGCGGAAGGAGCTGCTGTGGCCGCATCGCCAAAGGAAGTAGCACAGCAGGTGAAACTTATTATTACGATGGTGCCGAACAGCCCTCATGTGAAGACGGCAGTCATGGGGGAAAATGGTGTGCTGGAAGGCGCAGCAGAAGGAGCAATCCTGGTAGATATGAGTTCCATTGCACCTCTCGCCAGTCAGGAGATTGCCGAAGCGTGTGCCGAAAAAGGCGTTAAAATGATCGATGCCCCGGTATCCGGCGGCGAGCCGAAGGCAATCGACGGTACACTTTCGATCATGGCCGGGGGCGAACAGAGTGTATTCGATGAAGTAAAAGAAGTACTTTCGGCTATGGGGGCCAGTGTTGTGCTCTGCGGCAACATCGGCGCCGGGAATACCACGAAACTTGCCAATCAGATAATCGTCGCCCTTAATATTGCAGCGGTGTCCGAAGCATTTATGCTGAGTACAAAAGCGGGAGTAGATCCAATCCGGGTATTCGATGCAATCAAGGGCGGTCTTGCCGGATCAACTGTGATGAATGCAAAAATTCCAAAGATTACAGAAAGGGATTTTAGCCCCGGGTTTAAAATTGATCTTCACATTAAGGATCTTAAGAATGCGCTTGATACGGGTCATTCGGTTGGTGCGCCATTGCCCTTTACGGCACAGGCACTGGAGATTCTGCAATATCTGACTGCTCATGACTGCGGTCAGGAAGACCATAGTGCGATTGCAAAATACTATGAAGCATTATCCGGTACGGAGATTTGATGATGAACGTAAAAGATAAAGTTATATTAATAACGGGTGGTGCCGGCGGGCTCGGTGCGGCAATGGCCAACAGCTTGTGCCGGGCGGGAGCAGTGGTCTATTTGTTAGATCTGGATGAGGAAAAAGGAAGGGATGTCCAGGAGAAACTGCAAAGGAACGGCGGAAAAGCATATTTTGTTAAAATTGATTTGACCAGCGAAAGCAGTTGGCAGGAGACGATCGATCTGATTGGTAAAAAAGAACATAAAATCGATGTTTTAGTCAATAATGCAGGAATTAATATCCGTAAGCCGGTGGAGGAAATGACCATTGAAGAGTGGAGCAAAATGATGTTGGTAAATACCGGAAGTGTATTTCTGGGATGTAAATATGTGATTCCGGTCATGAAAAGACAGCAGGGCGGAAGTATAATCAACACCTCTTCTGTCTGCGGCCTGATTGGCCACAAGTATACGCCCGAGGCATATACCGCAACAAAGGGTGCGGTTACCTTATTTACAAAATCAATCGCATCCCGGTATGCCCGATTCGGCATTCGCTGTAACTCAATCCATCCCAGCACCGTTAAGACTCCGCTGGTAGAAGAAATGCTGAAGGATCCTGAAAAAGCCAGGCAAAGGATTGGGGAAGTCCCCCTGGGAAGACTTGCTGAGGAAGATGATGTCTCGAATGCCGTTCTTTACCTGGCAAGTGATGAGGCGGCTTTTATCAATGGTGTAAATCTTCCTGTCGATGGCGGCGTTACGTGTTATTAACACTCTGATTTTTGATAAGCTCAAAGGAGCCGGAAGTGGTTTTATTCTTCCGGCTGCCATCTTTCTGGTTCACTATATTTTGATTGTCCTTATTATACTACACAGTAAGAAAAAACTTATGTATGTAAAATCTTGACATTGGGGGGGATTCATGGTATAAATATCAAGTGACTGTTTTAGGGGATTGGTCAAATGGTATGATAGGGGTCTCCAAAACCTTTGGTGGGAGTTCGATTCTCTCATCCCCTGCGCTAAAAGCACCGTGTTTACGGTGCTTTTTTTATGTCGTGTTGCATGTTCTCAAAATGATTGATAGCAATACTGTTTATTTCCTTACGCCTATCCTCCATAGTATGCTGGTATACTTCTTTTAAGACCCTATCATTTCCCCACCCACCGGTCTGCATGATATAGCTGTCTGGCATTCCCAGAGCATGCGAAATCGATGCGTTATAATGGCGCAGATCATGAAAGCGAAATTGCTGAAGTTCAGCTTTTTTGAGAGCGCTATTAAATCTAGCTGTGATCCTGTTGGGGTGCATGGTTACAATGCGGCCTTTAATGCCTTTCAATAACTCAGCGACAAACTGTGGAACTTCAATATACCTGTCGCCGGCAAATGACTTTGGCGCTTTTGTCCTCCATACATTATTATCATCAAGAACCATCGTCTTTGAAACATGTATAATAGTCCCATCTACATCACCGGATGTGAGGGCGGCAATTTCGCCTCTGCGCATAGCGCCGAATGCCGCTAAATAAACTGGCAGTTCCATATCTGTATCTTTTACAGCATAGATTAACCGCTTTATTTCTTCATCAGAGGGTATATAGATACCCGGTCGTACTTTCTTAGGCAGCACGGTATTAATTGTCAAATTAACGCGATTATGTTTCAATACGGCGGTAATAAGTCCATGCATATCCCGAACACTCTTAGGGGCGTGGTCTTTGGATTCTTCATTAATTACATTCTGAATAATATCCTGCGGGATCAGGTTCTTCCAGCGCTGTAACAGCAACAGAAACCAAACCTCAGACATCGACCGGTAAACTTGCCGTTGACGGCGAATGGGGCAAAGCAACCACAAAGCGCCTGCAGCAGATTCTCGGGACCCCGGCAGACGGTATTGTGTCGAACCAGTACAGCAGCTATAAAAAGTCAAACCCGGGGCTGGTGGCCGGATGGGATTGGAAGGATAAGCCGTCGAAAACTGGGTCAGCCTTGATCAAATCAATCCAGAAGTTGGTCGGTGTAACTCAGGACGGTCATATCGGGCCGGCAACTATCAAGGCTATGCAGAAGTACTGGAGGACCGTACAAGAGGGGAAGATCAGCAAGCCAAGTGCGCTGGTAAAGGCAATTCAGGCTTGGTGTAATAGTAAGTAGCATCAGGGACTCGGTTGTGGCCGGGTCCTTTTTTTATTGCCAAATATTGGGGATTTACGAACATACGTTCGAATGATAAGATAAACATAGAACATATGTTCTGTAAAATGAAAGGAGGACGAGCATGGGAGTAAAAATTGAAAGTGCCATAAGCTGGGCCGTTGCTATAGCAAACGATAATAGCCACGGATACAGTCAATCAAATCGCTGGGGACCGCATTATGATTGTAGCTCTTTTTTGATTACGGCTTATCAACAGGCCGGAATTCCAGTAAAATCGAACGGGGCTAGCACTACAGCAGATATGTATAGTGCATTTCTCAAAACAGATTTTTCTGATGTTACAAGTCAAGTAAATTTTTCATCAGGATCTGGAATGCTTAGGGGTGATGTAATACTTAGGCCAAAAACGAGTACAAATGGCGGTCATACAGTAATGTATATCGGTGATGGAAAAATTGTCCATGCATCAAGCCCAACAAACGGAATTTTAGTGGCAAATTATTATTCAAGTTCATGGAAGTATGTTTTGAGACACAGCGAAGCAACAACAGGAACCACAACAACGGAAGGAGAAGAAAATATGGTATGCTTTTATCAAGTAGATGGGACAGGTCCAGTGCGTTTTTATGATGGAGTTAGCATTCATGCATTAGCACACGCGGATGAAAAGACAGTATTAAATAATATATACAAAGCGAATACAGGAAAGGATATTCCGTTTTTCGCATGGAAAAGTTCTACGCCGTGGCACATCAGATTGCAGGATGCAATCAAACGGGGAGCCTAATCAATCAAGCCCATCTCTTCGGAGGTGGGCTTTTTGGCCTTTTTGCTTCGTCCCTATATATTCAGTAATTATATCAATTGACGCAAGAGAACACATGTTCCATAATATGAATTGTACTCCTATGAATCTTATGCAGGCATTGAAAATAGTAGCGTTGTGGTATATACTTAAGAAAAAAGCACGGAGGATAAAGGGATGGCATTTGAAAATGGAGATAATGCGTTTGACTACTGCTCGGGTATATTCAAAAAATATAGAGAAGATAATTTGATTTTTGTAAAGGCGTTGCAATGCTTGCAGTTTTTCCAAACTCGAAGCGATTATCCATATTGTACAGAGCAAATGAGTGAGGTGTTGTTACGCCTAGTAGGGTATGATATTGATGTACTTGTAAACAGCGTATACAAGTACACCCTTCAATTGGTGGACGATAAGCAATGGGATGCATCAAAGGTTTTCGCAGTGTATGAACCATCTGAAAAAATGGGTGAAGTTGAATTTGAAAACTTGATTGCGGATTTGACTATGGAAGAGAGTGCAAAGATTGTTGAGAGTTTTAAATGCGAATTACAATCGTTTCTTATCACAATAAGCCCCCTGCTTGACGATTTGCTCATTGGCGATGCTTCAACAAATGGATTACAAAAGATTGCCATTAAGCAAACCTACGATGATAATAAAGTTGTGAGATTTATCAGAAATGATGACCAGTATCTTGATTTTGCGCTAAATAAGGGAGAAATAGAAACTTTGTGTGAGACTCTTTCTCAGGTTATTGAAAAATAATTGGGGGGGGAATTTTATGTCTAATACAGATGGATTGGTGCATACTATAATACATGACTTTGACAGGAAAAAAGCGGTAACAGAGGCGCGTAAAAATGCAAGTAAAACAAATCAGCGGAAGATAGTTAAAATATCAAAATTAAATCCTGTTCAACCAACGGAGGCGGCTAAGATGGATGATTTATTACAAAAGTATATTGAAAAGGTTGATAGAGATCAATCTGACCTGAAGGCTGATCTAAGAGAATCGGAGAAGCGCGTTCAGAAAATTGTTGATGATAGTGAAAGACGCATGGACGATCGACTGAATCGTATCGAGAATATGATTAATGAGCAAAATAAAAAAATAGAAGATTTTGGTGATAAAGTATCATCTGGCTTACGTGAAAACAAGAACTTTATGTGGGGGATAACGATCTCGCTTATTCTGAGCATAATTGCTTCTATCGGAGTCATTATTGCGACGTATCAAGCTACTATATCCTTAATCCAAAACATGATAGTAAAATAATTAATAGCGGCAAGGGAACCCACCTCTGCCGCTTTTTTATTGCCCAAAACCATCCCCCATCGCGATTCAGAAAGGGTATACCATTATCTGTATTTCCTACCACATATTGACATTAGCAAACGGGTACAATATCTATATACTATTATTAAGACGAATGATCATTCGTTTGTCATAATCAGACGTAATAAGGATATACCAAGAATCTCCTTACCAAAAGCATCCTGTAAAAGGGGTGCTTTTTGTCTATGCAAATATTCTGGAAGAATCACCTGTTGAATAAAAGCGCGCTTTACAAAAGCGATAAGAATATAAGATTGACAAAACAAATAGAAGGTCGTATGCTATCGTATAGGATCAGTATCTTAGGTGCCTCCTGAGATGCGTTTCTGTGATGTTAGGGGTTAGGGTCTGCTTGCCGGAGAGTGAGCAGACCCTATATTTGAGTAGTTTATAAGCTAACTACCATTCATTAGTTTAGCATGAACTGTAAGTAAAATCAAGATAAATGATCGATTTTTTGCGCATGTAAGGAAAAGATTGCGGCAGGAAACCCACCATTCCTATCGCAATTCAAGGCTCGGCCTACATTTCAGTCCCGACCTCTTTTATGCCAAAATGACGGCTAGTGGACAAAAAGTAATGAAAAGCAGTCACAGTTGACTTATGCTACTGATTTATGCACTATAGTTTATGGATTTTAGTCAAGTGACTTATCGAGCCTATCTTTTCGGAGGTGGGCTTTTTTTAGGAAGGTTTTATTATAGAAGAAACTCATACAATTTCGTGTTGCATTTCGTGTTGCATAGTGAAGAAAAAGTGTTTCATTGATTGCAAAATCACATTGTGTAGAGAAATTGAAATTCCCCTATGAATAGGGGGATTGAGGCGTGGTGCAGATGTGGCGGGCGTTAGGGGAATTTGCCATTTATAGAGTTCGATTCTCTCATCCCCTGCGCTAAAAGCACCGTGTTTACGGTGCTTTCAGACTGTAGACAAAGTTGGTGCTGGAACATTAGTTCCAGCACCACTTTTCTGTTTGGTATCTATTCACCAGATTTTCTATCAAATAAATAAAACAATGCGGAAGATGGAACTTAATCCC
>Ga0153996_1000920_pt1 | contig 12560 bp, 11 predicted proteins | sample TSNC080MetaG_FD_104728 | JGI IMG/M metagenome (GOLD analysis project Ga0153996, IMG submission 104728) | Attine ant fungus gardens microbial communities from North Carolina, USA - TSNC080 MetaG | ecosystem: Host-associated > Fungi > Mycelium > Unclassified | place: USA: North Carolina, Lumber...
CTCTTTACCTCGCCCAGAAAGAAATGAACGATAGAAATATCGACAAAGTGATGAAAATGTTTGCGGAACTTAATGTATCGCCCGTTACGATCAGTAAACGGCATAAGGTAAAGCACCTAAAAAGTTTGTATAGCTTCTTTAATTGATTCGTTTTTAATAAAAACTTATTCAGCGATAACAATAAATGTAAGATCACTAATATGAAACTGGAAGCTGTAATTTGTCGCTATACATCGGAGCGATCACACACTGAGGGAGGTAATAGTTTATCGGAAGTACAATTTTTTCTTGCAGTTTTAGAACGGAAGCGACATTATGCATTGACTGTAGAGACCTGGAAGAAGTGTTCGAGGAGAACGGCGACGTATACTTACAAACCAAGGATGGAGTATGGGTGCTTCACGCCGACGAAGAGGTTTTCGACTTCCAGCCCAGCGATACGGAGATGATAAAGCCGCATGAGCTAACCGCGTGCTTAAAGCGGGCACGAAAGCTTGAAGCTTACCTAAACGATCGGCTTTACATCTTTAAGATTGATAACGCCATGGTTTTCGTTGATTTCAAGATGGATGTTCATTCTGACTGCGAACCAAGACGTTTGGGACGTATAGAGCCGCCGTATTGATGCTAAAAGCGGTGACAATACGGAGGATGAATAGGCTGATTTGTGCAATATTATCATTAGTTTCGTAAGAGATCTATTGTTGGACAACACAGTCCTTTAACGGGCAGGGGTCGCGCTGCGGCGCGGCCACTGCCTGTCTCACGTTAGTTTCAGTGGAAATCCTCTCATAATTATAAATAAAAATATGTTTAGCGGGTTGGTGCAAATTGATATGAACCAACCGTTTTTTGTTATTTACGCAAGATACGATTAGGATAAACTATCCTCCATATATCTCTTTACCTCTCTATCAAGAAGGAGCAGGGTGGATCGGTATTCCTCTTTGAGGGAACTTATCGGAAATAGGGAAAAAAGCAAGCCACGTCTAGTGCTAAGCATAATTTTTTTATATTGATACCATGTAGGGCTTCGCGATTCAGAGCGATCCAACTTCTCTTGTAGGTTAGTTAAGAACGCATGACATATTTCTTCGGATGGTTTTATTTCACTCACATTAAGCACAGTTTCATAGATTAAGGGATGAAGCCGTATTTTAAGTGTTTCTTCATCCATCCTAATCCAATGGCTGTCTTTAAGACGGATTATTGTCCTCCTATCACAGCCTGTCAATTCAATAAATAGCTTTAACTCTATGCCGCAGAGAGGCATCAGGGTCATGTGTCGCATTACATTTTTTTCCGAATCATTAAGTTGAGAAATAGAAAAAATCCCTTTAATAATCCCCTTAATCGAATCCTCAACATCTTTATTATCTTTAGTAAGTGATACCTTAACACCTGAAATATTAAGGGTGTCGCTTACATATTTATTGATTTCATATTCATCCAGCGCGATCCTCATAGGCAGCTTAGCCAGCAGTTCAATCATAAGAGTATGATTACCGACCAAATCAAACATTTCCTTCAAGACTTCATAATGTTCTTTAATGTACCCACTATGGTTGCCGGGCTTAGTAAAACGATGATAAGCGTAGAATTCCAGCAACGCATCATCGTCCAGTGATCCTATTTCAATCACATGTTGTTTGTTACTGACTAATGATCTCCTACTTGTTATCAAAAAATGTACATGATTGCATTTTAGCAGTTCTTGGAATGCCATTCTGTCATCTGGCGAAAATGGCTGATTAAGGTTATCAAAAATGATTAGCACCGACCGTTTGCTGGCTTGTAATGCGTTTATCCTACGATCCAGGTTTACTTCTTTACCGGCGCCATCGTCCTCAAATCCGTCAAATTGCAACCAAGCTATCGCATCTCGTAAGCAGGAGGTTTCTTCACAGATGATATGTTGAATGATCCAGCCGCCGCATTCGTTCAGGTTATGCGCATAGGCAAGAGCTACAGCCGACTTGCCTATACCGCCGAAACCGGTAAGGATGGCATAATTGTTTTTCGATAATACTTCAGCAACGTCATTCAAGCTGTCACTCCTGCCGATAATCAAGCCTGGCTTAGGGGGAAGAATGTGACGCACAGAAGCCGGTTCTTTTGGAAGATTTAATCTGATTAAGAAACAGAATTGTTTTAGTAGGCTCAAATAGAATATTTCTTCATCAATTGTAGTGCAGTTAATAATGCCTGTATCACTGTCTAACGTACAGAATGCCTTTTGCCAGTCCTTCCATGAAAATAGGGTCTTTTCTTTGAAATAATTCGTAAATCCGGATATGCTTATTCCTTGTTGAAAAAACTGATCGGGGTCAGGGGTTCGCATATTATAAACCCATTTTTTTACTGTTTCTGGTGTTAGCGTTATCGCGCCAAGAGCCTCACACAGGTCAGCGCAAATTTTTTCTCTGGCGCGACGAGTTTTACGCTCTTCCTTTATTATATCAATAAATTCCTTCAGTGTCATTATTATAACCTTCCACTCGATTTTGCTATCTGTCCCTAAATCTGTCCCTAATGCGGGTACCGATAAACTGGTAGATCGGTAGTATTTTAAAATCGTAGCTTCGGCGCAACAGGGATTAGCGCTGAAAGCCATCAATACATCAGGGCCAATGTAAGACTTCCAATTGATAGGATTCCTGTAGTTCAAGCATAGCGCAAAAAAATAAAGGAGGAAGAAACCATGTCTCAAAAAATCAATAGTGGGGCAGGCACAATGCCTGCCACGATCGAGTGCAACAGTTTTCAATATATCCCAATCGACAAGCTGCGCCCATTTCAAAACCATGCTTTCAAACTGTACGAGGGTGAAAAGCTGGATCGAATGACGCAAAGCATCATGGAGAACGGCGTCATGCAGCCAATTATCGTTCGCCCAATTGAAGGTACTGACGAGTTCGAGATTATCAGTGGCCACAATCGACGCAAGGCAACCGAAAGGGCAGGATTAACCGAAATACCAGCGGTGATTCGCAACTTGGATGATGATGAGGCGGCTATCCTGGCAAACGAAACCAATATCATCCAACGGTCACTTAAAGATTGGCAGCCATCAGAAATCGCTAAATCTGTATATCAATACTATACAGCAGTAAAAAGCCAAGGCAAACGTCCAGACAAGGAAACCGGCACCTCTGGCGGTAACAACCAGAAGTCGCCGGAGGGCGCACGGGCAAAGACAGCCGCCGCCTATGACGTGACGGAGAGTATGGTTAGAGTGTACGTGGAAATTTACGACCTCATTGACGGGTTGAAGGATCGACTAGACAGCGAACATGACCCGCTTGGGATTACTGCGGCTCAGTCACTATCTTATATTCCATCAGCGGGACAGACACTATTGAATTCAGTTTTAACTGAATACGAGGACATTGGCAAAATATCTGTAGCCAAAGCTGTAAAGCTGCGTGAGGCGTTGAAGGATTACGCCGGAGCAGATACATCTGACGAAGATAAGACAAAAGATAGAATTAAAAAGATTTTATCTAAAAAAACTTCATCTTCTCAACCTAAGCCAACCCCAGACAAGGCGATCTCCATTCCGTTAGATGCGAAACGGTATGAGGAGTTGTTTTCAGATCGGCCGATAGAGGCTGTGGTTGAGGAAATCATAGCCGCAATTAAAGCCTACCGCAACAAAAAGAACAGAAAGGGCAATGACACTGCGGTGGTATCGAAAACGACAAAGCCGAAGCAATCAACAATGTCTGAGGATTGTCCATCGTAAATCGGGACAGGATCAGACGCGGCGGTAATAAAGAAAGGAGGCTTCCTAATATGGCAAGGTTAATTCGAGCGCCCCTATTCCTATATGCATAATACTCACCTGTCCACAACACACAACAGCGGCAAAATGCCGCGCAACTACAAAGGAGGAACACTATGAACGACCTTTATCCGAACAACAGTTTTGGCCCAAGCTCAGATTCCGATGGGTTTGCCGAGATTCTCTCTCGCATAGAAAGAATCGACGCCAGTATGCGAGCGGCGCATATGACGGAAGACGGCGAACAGAAGGAAGGTAGAAAAAAGCTCAAGAAGCGTCTCAGGACATTGGAGAAGGATAACGAGACGCTGAAAGCGGAGAATGAGAAACTTATGTTGTATCTTCAATTCTACGCGATGCAGCAGCAACCGCAGAAAAAAAAGAAAGGAAAAGGGAAAGGGAAATCCAAGCCAGTTTGGTGGCATGACGCGATTGCTAGATCCATGCCCGTTGTAATGAATAATCTAACACAGGCGCGTCCCCTCCTGCCTGACAAAAATCCAATATACCTCAGCGACAGCCGTGACCGTAAGTAAAAAGTCTGCGTGGGGGGTGGCTCACATGCCACCCCTCTCAATCAGTAATCAATTTCCATTTTATTCCAATTTCCGCTCGTCCGTACGTCCTACAGGAAACACCATATATGTATTCTACCATATTTTCGCAAAAAGATATATATATCATCTGCGTACGCACGGACGAACCACAATAAACAGGAGGTTATCGTTTATGAACATCAATAAAACGACCAATAAAATTGAAGCGCATTTCGCCAGCTTCGGCTTAGCTCTCAAGCTGATTTTGCTTGAAATTGTCGATGGAGGGAGACGCCTAATCTACGATGTCAAGGTGAAAAAGGGTACCAAGGTAAACTTGGTTTTTGATCGGGCGACTGACATTCAGACCACGTTGAGGTTGCCGTTATTCCAGATTTTCTATGAAGGGTTGTACATTCGTCTTGCAGTTTCGGACAGACCGGTCACGGATAATAGTTTGAGGAGGATGTTGATAAGCCCTGAGATTGGCAGCAGAAAATATCAGCTACCGATTGCATTGGGTTACGACATGCGCGGCAGGATGTTTTTTGCAGATTTAGTCGAGTTTATCCACGCTATGTATGGCGGTGCCACCAATTCCGGCAAAACCGTGGGGCTACGGAGCATGATATTGAGCATAGCCGCCTTACAACCTGTTAGCATTGTAAATCTCGTCATCATTGACACATACACCAGTAAATTGCACCTTTTTAATCCCTTACCCCATCTTGTGATTCCAGTAGTCACGGAAATGGATAAAGCAGTCAGTACATTGCAGGCTCTCGTTCGCGAAATGGAGCGACGCCTCGCGCTTCCCCTGGAAGAATTGCGACTGCTGCCGGCTCTCATCTGTATCATTGATGAGTACATAAACCTTATCAAAAATATGGACGTCTCGTGGAAAAATGCGCTGATAAATGCCCTATCAAGCCTTCTTCGGCTGGGACGGCAAGCAAAAATTCACGTAATACTCGCTACACAGGAGCCGGGTAAAGACGATATGCAGATTAGCCTCAACAATGTCAATGGCCGCATGGCATTTACCTGCTCAAATGTTTACAATTCCATATCCATACTGGGCGTTAAAGGCGCTGACAAACTACCGGGCAGTGGCGCGTTGTACTATAAGGCTCCAGGACAAGATCCCATTCCATTACAGGGGTCAGCGATGGAGGCCGCAGATATTAAACTGCTAGTTGCCCGCATCGCCTCGAACCACCATAACCTCAGCAATAAGTTCGTGATTCCTGAAGAATCTCTATTCCAATCATCGGTATCGGAAACTACTGCTCTAAACATGAATCCGCCCAAAGCAGATGCCGAAAAAAATGAGTTGGCCGTCATCATCCTGTGGACACTGGGGCGAAAAACTGTATCGGCCAGCCAAATCGAAACTCAATTCGGAATGGGGCGGCGGGCTAATAGTATTGTTGAAAGGCTGTTCCAGATGGGGCTTGTCTCAGACAAATATCACAATCAGCCGCGAAAAGTTATTCCGCAGTCAGTTGAAGAGGTTCCGGCAGAGGTTATGCAGTTCCTATCGCAACACGGCATTTTTGCGGATGACATAAACACAGCCATCCAAAATCGTAGCTGAGTGACGGAGGGCGTCGCCCTCCGGTAAAGTGGGTTGAACGATCACGGTCGCACCCCCGTAAGTATATCGTTAATACTGATTTATATATTATATCTTCAGGAGGTGGAAAATATGGAAAGAAGCATTCTAAAGCTTGAAGCGTTTACGAGCAACGGCCTCACAAACGCATTCAGGACAATCATCAAAACACAGCACGGCAGGGTTATGTTCCTATCATTAGAGGTTAATGGATCCGACTGCTCCATAACGGGCTGTTTCTATATCGACCGCAATCAAGGCAGAGCCGGGGCGGAACGGTATAAATCAAAACCGTTGAAATTGCAGACATTCCGCTTTCCGACGGATGATTTGCTTTCGGTAATCGAAACGGAGCTTGATCGTAAATTTTACGGCGTAGAGTTTACCCAGGCTGATAATGCCGGCTTGTCACTTGACGAGTATCTGCGGATACAATCAGACGGCGCCAACAAGAAGTATCATTTTCTGATTATGGTTGGGGACGGCGACAATTATAACGGACTGCCTGTACGTCTCCGCACACGGCTAAAAAACAAGCTTCACAGGTCAATATTCGTTGAATTAGCATATTACAAGGACGGTAATGGAGTTGTAAAACAATGTCATTATTACGACCGGCAGTATAAGCGGCAGGATATTATGGTGACTCCGCCGCAGTTAATAAGCTGCTTCTTCCCTTACAACCGCGAGGGAATGCTAAATTTATTCAACCATGAACTATGCTGCGATTTCACACATATCATTGTAACAGACGGAATAGACATAGGTTCAAACCATACGCCCCTTTGTGGGGCATTGTAGGAGGTATTGCATGGAAAACCTAAAAAAAGAATACACCGACATCAAGGATATTAAGCACAAGGTAGAACACCTTACTGTGTCTGGTAAGGATGGTAGCAGGGAGCGGATTGTCGAAGAATTGTTACACGCCTTGACAAGACGACCCGGCAGGAATATTCCGGCATAGCAATCGTACATAAAAATGGACCATGAGGGGAGGTGTGTCAATGGCGATTGTTCTTTATGCCAGAAAATCGGTAGAGCGGGAGAACAGTATTAGCTGCGAAACCCAGCTTGAATATTGCAAATTAGTTATCAAGCCGGACGAGCGGGACGAAAAGATACTGACCTTTGTGGATAACGGTTTTTCCGGCGGAAATATAAATCGTGACGGCTTCCAGAAGATGATGAGGCTGGTGCGGCAGGGTAAGATCAGCAAAGTAATTGTTTATAAGCTAGACCGTATAAGCCGCTCACTCTCGGACTTTGTAAACATATTGCAAGAGTTCAAGGCGAATAAGGTTGAATTCATATCTTCACAAGAATCCTTTGACACATCTTCACCTTATGGCGAGCTGATCGTAAAGATCCTTATGGTGTTCGCCGAGTTTGAGCGGACGTCCATCATCAACCGTGTAACCCAAGCCTACGCTCACCGGAGCGAAATGGGGTTTTATATGGGAGGCAGGCAGCCTTATGGGTTCGAGCTTATACCGGCAGTCATAAACAACATAAAGACCAAAAAGCTCAGTCCCATACCCTCTGAGGTTGAACAGCTGCGGTACATATTCGAGGTTTACGCTCAGGAAAGTGTTTCCCTCAGAAGATTGCTGAATATACTGATAGCCGAAAACAGGAAGCCTCTGAACGGAAGCGACTGGACGACCGCCAAGCTGTCCACACTGCTCAAAAATCCCATATACGTCAGGGCCGATTCCGATGTATACGATTACTATGAGCGGCGCGGGGTTCAAATGATAACCGATATGTCGATGTTTACAGGGGAATACGGAGCGCAGTTGTATGGGCACACCAAGCACAAGCCAGACGATCCCGATTGGTCCGATATGAAGCTGGTGCTCCTAACGCACAACGGTGTTGTGGATTCCGACATCTGGCTTAAATGCCAACGGAAACTGGAGAAGAATAAACAAATCGGCAACAGCGTCAGTAACCGTACCAGTTGGCTCTCCGGCAAGATTATCTGCGAAAAATGCGGGCACACCATGACTACCATCAAAGGTAAAATCAATAAGGACGGCGAAATACGGCGGTACTTCAACTGCACGGGCAAATCCCACAAGAAAAGCTGTACAGGCACGAAGGTATCCATCTATGCCGAGGATCTGGAAAACATGGTTTATGACTGTATCTCCGATAAGCTGTCGGATTTGAAGGAGGCAAAGCGCACATCGACAAACAGCAGTGCAGGCGAAATCAACGATTTGAAATTGAAGATTAAAGCAGTCGAAAAAGCGGAGAAGCAGCTTGTAGATACCATGCTGTCGGGCGGCTTCAATGATGATCTGCTGGTACTCGCCAACCAAAAAGCTACACAGCTTAAACGGGATAAGGCGGCGCTTTATGACCGGATAGAAGAATTAAAAAGCCGGAACAGCGAAACCGATGTTGTAGTCAATCTGGCTAAGACATGGAAGACCGCCGACTATAGCCGAAAGAAAGAAGTCGCCATGATAATGATACATAAAATCATCATTAGCGAAAACGGCGATGCCAAAGTCATTTGGAACATATGAAAACCGTCAGGACAGAATTCCCGACGGTTTATTTTTTATAGCAATGGCAACAAATAACTGGAATGCCTGACAACCATAGTTGCCATTGCATGCAGCAAAGAAGCGGCTCAATTTTTTCGGTTATTTTCTACCCTTGCTGTAGTTTATACACATCTTATAGGAATAATAAAGTTACTCTTGCCAAGCGGCAGGAAATTATCATACAAACAGACAACGCCGCCATTGCCCAGGAGTTTTCCGCTTTTTTCGAGAAGTCCGAAAACCTTAGTTAAACGGACGTCGGGATTGGATGTCTTCTTTATCTCCAACGGATATAATGCTCCGTTAGCTTCCCATAACAAGTCTATTTCCTTACTATCTTTATCTCTGAAATAGAAAAGGTGCGGCATTTTCCCGCTGTTATAGTACCCTTTGGCAACTTCCGACACTACGAAATTTTCGAGTAATGCCCCGGCTTGCGCTCCGTTCATCAAGGCTTCAACGCTGATCCAACGCGCTAAATGAGCGACTAAACCACTGTCATAAAAATACAGCTTCGGCGATTTGATGGTGCGTTTAAGCAGATTGTTGGAATAAGGGTGCAAGTAGAAGATAATCCCCAATGTCTCCAATATGTTGAGCCAATTCTTAGCGGTAGCCTGATCTATCTCTGCATCATCGGCGATTGATTTATAATTTATTAACTGTGCTGTCCGAGCCGCTACAGCAACCATAAAGCGATAAAACTTCAACACGTCAATATCACCGGACAAGTCCCGCACATCACGTTCTATATAAGTGCGGATATAGCTTTCGTAAAACCTTTCCTTGTTATCGGCCCCTTCTGCGATGAGCTGGGGCATACCTCCGTTAAAGATACGGGTAAAGATGTCCGTAGGCGTAGCACCGGGAATGCCTTCAATTCTCTCTCTAAGATGCTCCATACTTGCGTCAAGAGGGCTGCATACCTTGTGGTTGTATATTTCGTTCTGAGATAACGGGAACAAGTCGAGCAAGCCGACACGCCCCGCTAAACTCTCACTGACACCACGCATCAGTTTGAATATCTGCGAACCGGAGAGCCAGTAGTCTCCATTCTGCTTGCGGGTATCAACTTGGATTTTTATATAACTGAACAGACCGGGGGCATATTGCACCTCGTCAATAAACACCGGCGGCGGATAGGTCTCAATAAATCCCTTCGGGTCATTTATAGCTAATTCACGGATTGCCATATCATCAAGGGAAACATACTTCCTATCGGTTCCCTCCATAAGCTTTTCCAACATTGTAGTTTTACCGACCTGCCGTGGTCCCGTAACTAAGACCACTTTGAATCGGCTTGACACTCCCAAGAAAACTTTTTCCATATCACGCTTAATATAATTCATGCCGCACCTTCGCTTCGGCTAATATTTGATAACAATGGAATTATAGCCGATGAAAACAGATTTGTCAAGATAAATAAAATGAACTCTCCCAGCATACGGCAGGCGAGAGCTCACAGGAAAATCTACTTAGATCAGTAAGGTTCGTATCGCCGAATCGCTGGTAATGGACAACCTCACGCTCACGCAGGAAACGAATGACGTCCTTTACAGCTGGGTCGTCGGTGAGGCGGAGAATATTATCGTAGGTGGTGCGTGCCTTTTGTTCCGGGGCAACAGGGATGGAACAAATATAGCACGGTATCATCAGGAAATTCGGGCTTTTTCGCTATGGTTGCACCATCCTGCAAAGTCCTCCACAGCTAAAAGCTCCAGTTGATTTCGATGGGGATCTGCTTTGTTTCTTGATCGCGTTTGCCGACAGAAATAAAGTCAATTAGCTTATCCACCGTTTCCCGGTTTAGCTTTTCGATGTGCAGATAAGAGTTGATTATTTGTTGCACGCCTTCATCCGATTGTTTGAGGGCCTCCAGCTTTTGAAGCTCCCTGCCAGTTTCGCTCAAAAGCCCTGCCAGTCGGGAGGTTTCTTTTTGAAAGTCGGATGAAAGCGCCACATATTCGGATTCTGTGATGATGCCTCTGACTTTATCAAGATACAAATCCTTGAGGCCTTTTTGGTATTCGGCAAGCTTCTTTTCAAAAGCTGTAATGGATTCTTTTAATTTTGCTTCCCTGATGGAGTTGCCGCTATTCAGGATCATCTGTTGACCCAGCTCATCCACATCCAAGTAGGAGTTAAAAAGCTTGTGCAGTTCCCCAAGCACGGCCTTTTCCAGCGTGTTCACCGAGATAAATGCGCCGATGCAGGCGTCCTTCGCCGCGTGCTTTGTCGGGCATTTGAGGTAATACAGGCCCCGATTCTTGGAAGATCGCATCGTATAACCGCAATGCGCACAGACGACCTTTTTCGCGAATACCCCGATCTGCCCACATTTGAACGGCCTGTGCTTTGCTTTTAATAAAGACTGCACCCTGTCCCACAGTTCCCTGTCGATGATGGGCTCGTGCGTCCCCTCAACGCGAATCCACTGGCCTTTAGGATTGGGCTTGTTGATCTTGCTTTTGAAAGAGATACTGCCGTACTTGCCCTGCACCATGTTGCCTATGTATATCTCGTTTATCAGCATGTGGTCGATGGCGAAATACTTCCAAAGCGTGCTGTTTCGGTTCCTTGCGGGCTTGTAGCGCAGCCCTTTGAGCCGCTTGTACTCGGTGGGGTTTGGGATTCCACGGTCATTGAGCGTCCGCGCGATGGCGGTCTTGCCATAGCCCTGCGCGAATAATGTGAACACCTCCCGCACAACGGCGGCAGCCTCCTCGTCAATTAGCAGGTGCCCCTTGCGGTCGGGATCCTTTATGTAGCCGTACAACGCAAAAGAGCCGATGTGGAAGCCGTTTTTGCGGCGGTTGGTCAGCACGCTTTTGATGTTGTCGGACATGTCCTCTAAGTACCACTCGTTGATAAGCCCGTTGATCTGGCGAGCCTTTTTGTTGCCCTTGTTCTCGGTGTCGGCATTGTCCACGATACTGACGAAACGTATCTTCCACAATGGGAACAGGCCGTGGATGTACTTTTCCACAAGCTCAAGCTCGCGTGTGAAGCGGGACTGGGTTTTACACAGGATAATATCAAACTTGTGCTGCTCCGCATCGCCCAATAATTGGTTGAACGCGGGGCGGTTTCTGTCCGCACCGGTGTAATCGTCGTCGCTGTAGATGTTGTAGATTTCCCATCCCTTGTCTATGGCGTACTGGGTCAGCATGGATTTCTGGTTCTGGATGCTTTCGCTGTCGTCTGTTGAGTTTTGCTTGTTTCTATCTTCCTCCGATAAGCGGCAATAAAGCGCTGCTTTCATGTTTTATCTCCTCTCTTTCTCTTTGGAGATTCGATAAAAACAAGCCGGTCTGCCTGTTTCCATTATACCAACGGCAAACCGGCTTGTAAATCGTTATGTATAGGTTGCCTTCGATTTCTCCAGTTGATTGATAAGTTCAGCCATTTTTTGCGTAAATATTTGTTTGCGTTCCTGAACATTTTTATTTTTAAAAATATTATTGCTAATTAAAGTATCGTTTTTCTTTGGCATTTAAATCACCCCGCTATATAAGCGTATGCATGACTATATGCATGCTATACGTTAAGCGACGCCAGATAAATGCGCGTCACATCGTCTCTGCCATGACCGAGCAGCTTTGCCACCTTTTTTCGCGCCTGATATTCGCTGTCACCAGCATCTATGTACTGTTTGTACCACTCCGCTGCGCAGGTGTGCCGCAACCCGTGGAATGTCATCGGGCGTGTGGAGCCGGGGTCTTGCAGTTTCGGCTTGTTATCATAAATGAACTGCTCAAACCGTTTCATCGCAAGGTGGGTCTTATCGTCCGGCTTGTGGAAACTGCCGGCGGCGTGTACTTTCCGGTTGCCCCACCCGGAGACGCTGCCGAACGTCCCCTTGCGATGATTTTTTTCTGCCATCGCCAACAGATTATATTATTAAAAAGATACCTTGCATTTAATGAGTTGTTTTCTCCAGATGATTGGCAGCCGCCCAAGGATTGCAGATTTGAAGGGAAATAAAAAAAGACTATGGTGCCCCGTTTCGGGTAATCATAGTCCGTTTTATACATTATTTGAGGTATAATACCCACTCACGGGTGGGC
>Ga0153996_1000921_pt1 | contig 12542 bp, 9 predicted proteins | sample TSNC080MetaG_FD_104728 | JGI IMG/M metagenome (GOLD analysis project Ga0153996, IMG submission 104728) | Attine ant fungus gardens microbial communities from North Carolina, USA - TSNC080 MetaG | ecosystem: Host-associated > Fungi > Mycelium > Unclassified | place: USA: North Carolina, Lumber...
CAGTGCCACGGGTTGGCATGTCGCTCATGCCGCGACGGGCAGTTACTTTTGGAGGAACAAAAGTAACCAAAATTCCCACGGGGGAGAGCCCCCGTGACCCCCCTGCACTATGGGTAGCTGTCTTTGGTAATCTTGTAGTAGATTATAGGTATCTACGATATTTAAATAGGGGCCCCTGCCCCTAAGACCCCGCTTAAGGACTTCCAGTCCTTAAGAATCCAGTGTTCCTTGGCAAACGCTGGTGGCGCGGTGGTGCGGGGTGCGCCGTCGGCGGGCTGCCGCCCGGCTCGGCGCTGTTTTTTTACAAAACCACGCCAGTTGCAGGGCTAACGCCATGCACAAAGCCAAGCCAGAGGCAGCAGCATTATGAGCAAACACGATAGCCGGAACTGGAGGTTACGCGGCTGTATTGCATTCACCAAGCACTTTCATAAATTCTTCGCCTGTAATATTTTCCTTCTCCAGCAGGTACTCGGATATCCTGGTGAGGGCCGTTTTGTTTTCCTCCAGGAGCCGGGCCGCGTTTTGCTGGCACCCGTCGAGGATCTTCCGCACTTCTTCATCCACGGCGGCGGTGGTCTGCTGGGAGCAGGTGGCCACATTGCGTCCGTCCAGGTATTGATTTTCCGTGCTTTCAAGCCCCATGGAGCCGAATTTTTCGCTCATGCCGTATTGTGTTACCATGCTCCGCGCCAGCTTTGTCGCCCGCTCAATGTCGTTGGAGGCTCCGGTGGTGGCAATGCCAAACTGTACAATTTCAGCGGCCCTGCCGCCCAGAAGGGTATTGATTTGGGCCAGCAATTCATCCTTTGTCATTAGGTAGCGCTCATCCTCCGGTACATTCATGGTGTAGCCCAGCGAGCCCATTGTGCGCGGCACGATGGTGATTTTCTGCACCGGGGTCGCGTTCTTTTGCAGGGCGGTCACAAGAGCGTGCCCCACCTCATGATAGGCCACCATTTCCCGCTCCTTGGGATTCAGCACGCGATCCTTCTTTTCCTTTCCGGCAATAACCACCTCGACGGATTCCATCAAATCCTCTTGCAGAATCGCCTGACGGCCCATCTTAACGGCCCGCAGGGCTGCCTCGTTGACCATGTTGGCAAGATCAGCGCCGGTAGCGCCGCTGGTGGCAAGGGCGATGGCATGCAGCTCAACATCAGGGCCGACGGCAACACGGTTGGCGTGTACTCTAAGTATCGCTTCCCGGCCGGGGAGATCCGGCTTATCCACAATGACCCTCCGGTCAAACCGTCCGGGCCGCAGAAGGGCTTTGTCCAGAATCTCCGGGCGGTTGGTCGCCGCCAGCACCAGAATGCCCTTCCCGGAATCGAAGCCGTCCATTTCAGCCAGCAGCTGGTTGAGGGTTTGCTCCCGCTCGTCGTTTCCTCCCATTTGGTTGTCGCGCTTCTTGCCAATGGCGTCAATCTCGTCAATAAAGATGATGCAGGGGGCGTTTTTGTTCGCCTGCTCAAACAAATCTCGCACACGGCTTGCGCCGACGCCCACAAACATTTCTACAAATTCCGAGCCGGACAGGGAGTAAAAGGGAACCTCCGCTTCACCGGCCACCGCCTTGGCCAACAGGGTTTTGCCGGTTCCGGGAGGGCCCACCAGCAGCGCGCCCTTGGGCTGCTTTGCGCCGATCTGCTGATACTTTTCAGGATTATGCAGATAGTCCACCATCTCGGCTAGGCTCTCCTTGGCTTCGTCCTGGCCCGCCACATCGGCAAATGTAACGCCGGTGCTTTTTTCCATGGTATAGACCTTCGCCTTCGATTTTCCCACGCCGCCTATGCCGCCCATGAAGCCGCCCATGCCTCCTCCGCTTCCGTTGTTACCCATGCGCTTCATGGCGCTGCGGAAGATCAGGAAGTAGACGAGATACATAATCACAACCGGGAATATCCAGCTGCTCATGAAGGACATGATGGGGGAGGTTCGTACAATCGGCTTATAAAATTCCACATTGTATTCATTCAGCATTTTCACGAGATTCGGATCGTCAACGTAGCCGGTGTAATAGCTTTGCTGAAAGGGAACCTGCCAATTGACCTGTTCCCCGGCGGAGTCCGCGCCCAGGATTTCTTTGATCGCGTCTTTGTCCGCGTCCTCCCTCAGGGCTATCTGGATCTCGGAGTCGTTCAGCTCCACCTGGGCTACATAACCATTCTCCACCAAATTGGTGAACTGGCTGTAGGTGATCTGGGTCTGGGCGTTTGCCAGCCGTTGGCTCATAAAAACATTCAAGACAAAGGTAATTAGGAAAAATACGATTAAAGCGTTAAACAAATTGGATCCCCGGCCTGTCTCCGGTGTATTTTGCCCCTGCTGGTTGGCATTCTGATTCATTTTATTTACTCCTTTCCGTCTGCGTCCAGCCTTTGCCCGCACCGCTTGCAGAAATGGCTGTGATTTTCGTTACATGCCCCACACTTGGGGCAGTCCTTCTCATTCCGGATGGCTGCCAGCTTCATTTTTGTCTCAATAATTTCATCCACCAGCTTGTTGATTCTGCGGCCCTCCGTTTCAGCGGTTTCCAGAAGAACCTTTCCGATTTCGCAATAGGAATCATATAAAGCCGTCTCCATCCGGCTTAGCTCCAGTTCTATCCTCTCCACATCGTCCCTGTTTGTTTTGGGTTCCTCCAATTGCTCCACCTCCGTTTTGCGGGATAATAATTTTCCTGCTTTTATCATACGGATTTCGCAAATAAGAAACAATCTGCAAACACACCGCAATTGTCCATTACTGGCCAATTGGAAGGAAACAGTCCGAAATTGGACAAATTCCATGGAAATGTCCGGCCCTGCAAACCGAACCGGAAACACCTGCAAGGCGGTTGAGTTTTATCTGAAAATATAGTAAAATAATGCAAACGGGCAGGCGAGGAGAATCAATATGGCAATCCCGCAACAGGATATCCGGGTAACAAAAACCCATAAGGCTCTGGTGGAAACCATGATGAATCTATTGGAGAAAAAGACGTTTCAAAAAATCACGGTAAACGATATCTGCCAGGGGGCGATGGTAAGCCGCTCCACCTTCTATCTTCATTTCGAGGATAAGTACCAGCTGCTGCTCTTTTGCCTGCAAACGGAGCGCGAGCTGCTAAAAGATACGATGAAGGGAAAAAATCCCCGGGAATTGGTGCATTCGGCCCTTGTCACCGTAAAGGAGCATGAAAAAGCATATCATAATCTTTTTATGGCGAATATTGATTTGGAGCTGCTCCGCATGTTTCAAACCCACTTTTATACTGCTTTCGCGGGGATATTGGCTGAAAACGAAACCCAGGGCGCGGAATTGCCCGGCCCCATACCCATGCTGGCGGTGTATTATGCCAACGGCTTGTCCGGTTTGATGATGTGGTGGCTTGAAAACGATTTTCATTATTCCGTGGAGGAAATGGCCGTCTGCATTTATAACCTCCTGTCGGAGATTATGCCGGAATAAGGATCCCGCCGTTGCTGAACGCTGCCCCAATCAAACCGCCCGCTCCCTTCATGGGGCCCAAAAACCCCATTCCGGGAGCTATTTTGTTTGTATTGCAACGGCACATACATTTGTCGATAGGCTGAACAAAGCCGGTCGGAGCCTGCTTTACAGGCCCCGACCGGCTTCGCGGTTAAAACAAGCGCCCCCGTGCGGCAACCGGCACGGGGGCGACAATAACCGCATTATTTCAGGGCAGCGATAACCTCTACCTCGCACAGCACATTTCTGGGAAGCGTTTTCACCGCTACGCAGGAGCGGGCGGGCTTGCCCGTAAAATAGTTGGCGTACACCTGGTTAAACGCCGCAAAGTCCGCCATATCCGCCAGAAAGCAGGTAGTTTTTATTACCTTCTCAAAGCCTGACCCGGCGGCGGACAGAATTGCCGCTATGTTTTTCATGACAACCTCCGCCTGGGCGGTGATATCCTCCCCCGCAATTTCCCCGGATACCGCGTCCAATGGGATTTGCCCGGAGGTAAATAGAATATCTCCGTAGGAAATCGCCTGGGAATACGGCCCAATGGCGGCGGGGGCGTCATTTGTATGAATGGTATTTAACATAATTTCTCCCTTCCTTTTACAGTATGCGATCCGGAGCCTTCCGGCACCGCTTTCGCCTTTTATCATAGCATTAATAACCATTTCCCGCAAGCTGTCTGTTTACATAAAAAAGCCCCCCGCTTCCCCATAATCGGAGAAGCGGGGAACCCGGACGGTTTTAATGGGATCCGTTGTGAGATAAGCCTCGCTTATTCCTCATCTTTCTTCCCATCTTCCCCCACTTGGGCGGGGATTTCTTCTATCTTGCCTTTTAAATTTTTAACAAGGGGAAGCAGCCATGCCGGAAAGGCTACTCCGATATCCTGTATATTTTCCAGTATAGAAATAATCTCGTTTATGGTCAGCCATAAGGCGATCACCACCGAAATTACAAAAGACCACGAAAACGCAAGGTCAAAGTTTGCCTTAATATAGAACATCAGGCAATCCAGAATCAGCCCAACCGCCACCAGGAATAACAGGCATATCTTTTTCGCAATACCGTTGATACTTCGGTAACTGGTAATGGCATTTCCCCGGTTGGGCGCCGCCATGAGGCCGGTGATATAGTCGATAACCATAGCCGACAACAGCAGCATCACAGGGAGGGCCAGTGCCTCCAGCCGTATAGAGAGCATCGCCAAAAGTCCCGTTAAGGTTACTTTTGCCGTAGTCACATTCATAATCGATTCCTCCATTTTATGCTGCCCTTAAAGAGGCAGCAATCTATTTTATTCCGATGGAAGGATAGTGTCCACAAATTCTACAAAAACACTCCGCATTCTGACCGTAACAATCTGCGCCCGGCTTGGCCTTATGCGAAGCGTTAGCTTTGCCTCGGTTGGCCGGGCTCCGCCCGAACCCGCTTAGGGCCGTAATGGCCCCCCTAAGGGACTGGGAGTGCAAGCACTCTGTCGTAAGAACCCATAATCCAGCAGGATTGTAAAATCCTGCACAGCCAAAACCCCAATCAAACCTCCAGCTCCCTCCATGGGGCCCAAAAACCCCATGGAGGGAGCTGGCTTTGTGTGTGGGCTTAGATGTTAGCCTTGCGGCTGGCGTGGTTTTGCAAAAAAGCAGCGCCGCGCTGGGCGGCAGCCCACCGACGGCGCACCCCATGGCACCGCGCCAACAGCGTTTGCCAAGGAATACTGGATTCTTAAGGACTAGCAGTCCTTAAGCGGGGTCTTAGGGGCCGGAGCCCCTATTTAAATATCGTAGATACCTATTAACTACTATAAGATTACCAAAGACAGCTCCCAGTAAACCAGGGGGGTCACGGGGGCCCTCCCCCGTGGGAATTTTGGTTACTTTTGTTCCTCCAAAAGTAACTGCCCGTCGCGGCATGAGCGACATGCCATCCCGTGGCACAGCGGCAACGCAAAAACGCACAGCAGTAACACATAACCGCACCGCACCGCGCCACCGCAAAGCCCACCGCGGCTGCGTTAGACAAATACCGAAAAAATAAATAATAAAAAATTGAGAAGCCGCTCTTGGCGACGCTCAGGAAGTATCACAGCAAGGGTATAAAACAAACCGGAAAAACTGAGCCGTTTCTTTGCTGCCATTGCTATAAATTCGTGGCAAAATTACTCCATAATTCTCCATTATTCATTAAAATACCTAATATTTGGTTGACAATTGCCCCAAAATTTGCTAAAATCACCTTGTGGCCCTTAAAAAACAAAGGGCGCGGGGCCGTCCAAGGTGCGGCAAACACCAAGGACGGTTTACAAAGGTGAACGATGTTAACGCAACACACCCTTGCAAAGCCGGCACATCACTGTGCCTGCCACCCACAACCGATATTATACCGGATTCATGCGGAATCCGCAAGTCCGGTTAGTCTATGTGGCGTGCGTGAGGGTTTACGGGCCGGGTGGCCCGCATCTTCCCGCACGCTCTTTTATATGGGGCCATTTGCCATATTCGGGCGGGGGAAGTCCTGCTATGATATCCCCCGCCCGGGCATGAGCAAATGGAAAGGATGTCACCCATGAAAAGACAGCTTATCCTAAGGGATTTTGAATCCCGGCTGCTGCTGAACCGGGGGGAAATGCTGGGCTGGGAGGAAACAACCCCGGTTGACCTCCCGGCAGAGCCGGAATCCTCCCGGCTTATTATTTTCCGCCACAATGCCTGGTGCTGCATTTGCGGCGGCGGCAGCTTTCGGCGCACCATCAACATCGGAGGCAGGGTTGTCTGCGAGCGCTGCGCGTCGGAAATAGGACAAGCCTTCGCGCGCCATAACCACCGAGACGAAAAGATCGCCCAAAAGGCAAGGGCCACCAAATCCGCAAACGTGGCGGATGCAAACAGAATTGCGGAGATGGTAAGGATTGCGGAAAAGGCGGAAAGGGAAGCCGGAGTGAAGGCGGAGTAAAAGCCGCCCTGCAAAACAGGATAAAAACAGCCCCCATTGGCTGGCCAATGGGGGCATGCAAATACGAACCGTCTGGTTTATGATTGGGCGGCAAAGGCAGGCTGCTTGGGGTTGGGGTTTACGGTTACGCCCACGGTGTTGCTATCGGATTCGCCGTCCCGGAGCAGGCGGGCCACCACCACAAAGCGCTGGTATTCTCCGGCGGAGTACTGCCGGGTACAGGTGGAAAGGGTGAGGAGGCGGTCGGTGGAATCCACCTCCACATCAAAGTTCAAAACGCTGCGGGTGCGCCATTCCTTGAGAAGGGCGTCGAAATCGCCGTTGCTGCTGCTGGGATTGGGGTTATTGTAGAAGAAGGAATTGGACAGCTCGCAGTAGGAAACGGAGAATACCCGCCAGATTCCCTCATTTTCTCCGGTGGAGAAGTAGATATGGGGGTTTTCCTTGGCAAAGTTTACGTCGGTATAGGAAGGAAGCTGTGCGAACATGGTGTAGCCCTGCTTGTTGCCAATGGCAAAGGGGGCGCGCAGGTTGTTCCAATTATGGCCGTAAAGCACCAGGTTCTTGGAAGTGCCGCTGCGCCAGGTGTCGCCCAATACGGCCCGGTAGTCCAAATATGTTGCGGTATCGGTATAATTTTGGTAAGTGGTATTGGGGTAATTTACACCCTTCCAATCACGATGTACATAATAGTTGTTATTGCCTGCGGTTGGCCGGTGAAGGATAGGAGTGCTGATATTGGTGCCGGGAACCTTCAGCCAGCCGATTACGTCGCTGTTTGCCGCCTTGTACTCGGCAATTTTCGCCTGAAAGCTGGAAAAAGTGTATACGGTGCTTTTGCCGGATCCGCTGGAGGCGGATGATGTGGTGGTACTGTCGTCTTTTTCCAGCCGATCCCAGGCCGCCGAGGCGGTTATGGGCACTGAGGTCATGACCAGCGCAAGTGCCAGCGCCATTACCTTGCGGGACATTTTTTTCATGGTAGAGGGCCCTCCCAAAATATAATTTTTTCTGTTATGTTACATAAGTGTTACAATTATAACACATTTTGTGCGGCAAACAAGAAGCTAATTCAAATTTGAGCAAAATTTATAAAAAAACGTATTTTCCATGGTGAAATTATATTAAAACAGCAACCGTTTAAAAGCCCTATTCCGGACGATTTTCCATTAATCCAAAGATTGGGAAATAATTTGATTATTTCCACAAAGTCCGGTATAATGGAGCTGGACTAGATTGTGGCTGCAATCCAAAATGAAGGAAGGCTGGCTATGCGGAAAATTACCGTTGCTTTATGCATATTAATACTATTCGCCGGGATGGCGGCGGGCTGCTCGCAGGACGGAATGCCTAAGCTGAACAAGGAAGCGCCCACGACGGTGGTGGTGTGGAATTATTATTCAGGAAAGCAGCTGGAGGCATTCGATGCGCTGGTGGAGGAATTTAACAATACGGAGGGCGCTGAACGGGGCGTAATTGTGGAATCGGTGTCCAAGCTGGGAAGCGACGTTCTCAGCGAGGATATCATTGCCGCCGCCAGCGGGGACGCGGGGGCGGGCCCGCTGCCCAACGCCGCGTTCCTGTATTCGGATGTCGCCTACCTCCTTGCCCAAAGGGGCCTCTTGGCGGACTACAACCGGTACTTGAGCGAGGCCCAGCTGGACGCCTATGTAGACGGCTTCCTCCAAGAGGGAAATGTTCTGGGAACAGACAAAATCTATATTCTGCCGGTGGCGAAGGCCACCGAGGTTATCGTGATAAACCGCACGGATCTGGGGCAATTTATTGATGTCTGGAAGCCGGGGGAGGAGCCGGATAGCGTCATTGCCCGGCAATTTGCCTCTTGGGAGGGCATTTTGGAGGCGGCCCAGGCTTACTACGAGTGGTCGGATGCCCAAAGCCCCGACACGCCGGGAGACGGAGGGGCGCTTTTTGGCATTGACGTACTGGCCAACTTTATCTTCACGACCCAGCAGCAGCTGGGCGGCGGGCTGGTCACTGTGGAAAACGGCGTTGGCACCGTGAATTTAAACGCGGCGGCCCTTCAAACCGCGTGGAATACCTATTATGTCCCGATAGTCAAGGGTTATTTTGGCGAGTATAATAAATTCCGTTCGGATGATCTTAAAGCAGGGGACATACTGTCCTATCTGGGCTCCAGCTCCAGCGCGGTCTATATCCCCACAGAAGTGACCGGCGCCGACCAGCAGTCCCATCCCATCGACGTGGACATCCTCCCCATGCCGGTTTATGAGGGCATGGAGCCGGTGGCCATCCAGCAGGGCGCGGGAATGGTGCTTCTGGCCTCTGCACCTGAAAAGGAGTATGCCACCACCGTCTTTGCCACCTGGTTTACCGACCCGGAGCGGAACACCCAGTTCGTTGTCCAGTCCTCCTATATGCCCGTTACCCGCGAGGCGCTTAATTCACTGGCGGAAAAGGTGGAGGGGGCGCAGGATGTTGTAGAGCGCACCCAGGATGCAACCATCAGCCAGATGCTCGCGTATCAGATGTATACGGTGCAGCCCTACACCAATGCCTTTGGCGTTCGCCAGATATTGGAGGGCAACATGAGAACCATTGCCAAGAATTCCCGAAAGGGCGTCGAGATGATGATGGCGTCGGGAATCCCCTACGAGACCGCGACAGCCATCTTCACAGGCCCGGAATACCTGAAGGGGTATTTGGATGATTGCCGCCGGGATCTGGACAGGCTGGGCGTGGGACACCGTGAATAACGGGATCGCGTTATGAATGAAAAAGCGGCGAGCCGGGTGCTCAGGTGAACCTTGGCTTGGGGAGGTGAGAGGCAACATGCTTTCGGGAGAGAAGAAATCGGTTCGATTGATGTTGCTGATACCCACAATTTTACTGAATCTAACGATTATCGGGATTTTTCTGATTGTCATTCGCCAGTTCAATATTTTTCAGCATATGAAGGAGTCGGATATCAGGGGACTGAGCCACTCTGTGGAATACCGGGGCAAGCAGGTGGAGCAGAGCCTTAAAAGCGTGGCGGATCTTACCCGCGTTGTGGCGGATGGCATCGGACATGATATAAATACCGCTGTGTCCCTTGAGGGTGTCCACCATGAGCTTGTGAATAATCCGCAAGCGGTTCCCCAGGTTATCGGCCTTGCCTTGCCCCATGTTCATAATACGCTGGAGATGAGCGCCGCCTCCGGCGCGTTTGTGGCGCTGGACGTTTCTCCGGCCCAGCCGGGCACTTATGATTTTTCCGGGAACAGTGTGGCGGCCGTCTACATCAAAGGCCAGTCCGGAGCCACAGATCGGAGCGGGGATTTCACGCTGTTGGTGGGAACCCGGGATATTGCCGACGCCTACCGGATTCCCCTGGCGCGGGAATGGGATGTTGAATTGAACCGGAGCCTGACGGACAATTGGGATTTCCTCACAGTTCCCTATGCGGCCGCTAAAAACAGCCCGGTATCGGAGCTTGAGCGGTTGGGTTACTGGTCGGGCCCGGTGGAGCTGGGAACCGGGGAAAGGGTGCTCTACTACACTGTGCCCCTTCTGGACGGGGAGAACGTCCCCTATGGCGTTGTGGGCATGGAGCTGTCCTTGTCCCGCCTCAATGAAATGCTGGCGGCGATGGGGCCGGACAAGTGGGACGGCGGCTTTTATGCATTTGCTGAAATCAGTGACCCGAACCGTTATGAGTGGCTGGCTGTCGGTGGTTCCGGCGCCGGCAGCTTGATGGCCCCCCGGGCGGGGGAGGCGGCAGTGCGGCAGTTAAGTGACTACGCGGAGCCGTCGGTAGAGATTACCTTCGATGATTCCTACTCCGCGACAGCGGTTGTGCATGACCTTCAGATTTATTATACCGAAAGCCTTATCCCGCAGCAGAGGTGGGCGCTGGTGGGCGGAGTGGAAACCAAGGTGCTCTTTGCGGAATTCTACGACCTTAGCCGCTACCTGACCATAGCGCTGATGCTGGCTTTGGTGGTGGGGCTTGTTGGGGCTATCCTTGTGGTAAATGCCCTCGTGGGGCCGCTGAGGAGGCTTCCCCGACAGCTCCGGAGCCTGGATCCGGACGCGCCCATTCAGCTGGATTACACCCGCATCCGGGAAATTGACCTGCTGATTGACGCTATCAAGGGATTGAGCGCCGATTTGGCCGCCAGCGGAGCCCGCACCCTGCAGGCCATTGAAATGACCGATATGCCCATCGCCTTTTTAGAGGTTAACGCCGCCAAAAGGCGGGTGTTTATAACTGATCTCGTATTTGAGCTGTTTGCCATCCCCAAAGAGGGCGGCGCGGGCTTTATTGCCCTTGACGAATGGACCCGGCTTTATGAGCGGCTTGCCGCCAACAAGGTGGAGGGGAAGGAGAATACCTTCCTGCTGGATTTTATCGAAAACCGGCCGGAACGGTGGCTCAAGGTGAAAATGGCCGAGGGAGGGAAAAAAACCTTCGGCATTATTATGGACGTCACCGGGGAGGTCATGGAGCGGCGGCGGCTGGAGTACGAGCGGGACACCGATCCCCTGACCAAGCTGCTGAACCGGCAGGCGTTTTTCCGCCTGGCCGGGGAAAAGATACAATCCACGCCGGACAAGCTGGGCGTCATGCTTTTTGCGGATTTGGACAACCTTAAATACGTTAACGATACCTGGGGCCACGATTTCGGGGATCGGTACATCCGGGCGGCGGCGGATGTGTTCGCAAGGCTTGGCCGCTATGGCGCCGTGGTCTCCCGGATATCCGGCGACGAGTTCGCGATATTCCTCTATGGTTATGACAGCCGGGAGGAGCTGGCCGGTATTGTGGGGGAAAACTACAAGGCCCTGTCGGAAAGCACCCTGAAGCTGACTGATTCCGCCATTATTAACATCCGGGGTTCTATCGGTTTTTCCTGGTACCCGGAGGACTCGGAGGATCTGGGACTGCTGCTGAAATACGCCGACTTTGCCATGTATGAGACTAAGCGTACGGCCAAGGGCTGCATCAAGGAATTTGACATTGCCTCCTATATGAAAAAATCCTCTCTCATTGAAAAGCACAAGGATTTCGACCGGTTTATCGAGCTGAATCAGGTTTCCTATGATTTTCAGCCCATTGTGGAAATCTACAGCGGCCAGGTATATGCCTACGAGGCGCTTATGCGGCCCCAGTGCGGCGAATTGACCACACCCTTGCAGGTACTGGAAATCGCCCAAACCCAGGCCAAACTCTACCAGATTGAGCGGATGACGGTTTACAATATGTTTAACTGGACTGCTGAAAATCTGAATCATCTGGACGGAAAAAAGATATTTCTCAATTCGCTGCCTAACCAGCTTTTGTCTGAAAAGGACGAGGATGAGCTGAATACGCGGTATCCCGGCGTCTTCGGGAGCATCGTTGCGGAGGTTACCGGCGGCGAAAGGCTTGATGAAGCCGCATACCGGGATAAAAAGGATCAGGTTCATCTCAACGGCGGACAGATTGCGCTGGATGATTTTGGAGCGGGGCAATCCGGCGAACAGACGCTTCTGGCCGCCAAGCCCGAATACATTAAGCTTGATATGTCTTTGGTCAGGGATGTGGATCTGGATCCCGACAAGCAGCAGCGCGTTTCCAAGATTATTTCTTCGGCGGCGCCGCTGGGCATCAAGACCATTGCATCCGGAGTGGAAACTTATCAGGAAATGGAATGGCTGATTAAGCTGGGGGTGGATTATCTCCAGGGCTTCTATCTGGCAAAACCGACGCCGGACTTCCCGGAGGTTCCCGACCATATCTGCCAGGAGATACAGCGGTTGTCCCGGCAATACCGGGATCGCCGGGGAGAACGCTGAATAAGCGGTGTTTTACAGCGGAGCGCCTGCATTCCCAGTCCTTTAAGGGGGCGGCTTTATCTCGGTTGACCGGGCCTCTGCCTCTGGCTTCATTTTGTGCGTAGCGTTAGCCTTGCTAAAGCAGCGCCGCGCCGGGCGGCAGCCCGCCGACGGCGCACCCCGCACCACCGCGCCACCAGCGTTTGCCAAGGAATACTGGATTCTTAAGGACTAGCAGTCCTTAAGCGGGGGTCTTAGGGGCCGGGCCGTAGCCCTCTATCCTAATGCCCGCCGCAGCGGTTGTATTGAGAGATGCCCCTATTTAAATATCGTAGATA
>Ga0153996_1000922_pt1 | contig 12541 bp, 1 predicted proteins | sample TSNC080MetaG_FD_104728 | JGI IMG/M metagenome (GOLD analysis project Ga0153996, IMG submission 104728) | Attine ant fungus gardens microbial communities from North Carolina, USA - TSNC080 MetaG | ecosystem: Host-associated > Fungi > Mycelium > Unclassified | place: USA: North Carolina, Lumber...
CCAACCGGTAGCTGATAACCGGCTGCTGTTTCAACTTCTACCAGCATGTAAAGCCCTTGTTCCACCGTTCCTATGTCCACCAGACCGGTTCCGGCAGCGGAAGTGTAGACATCGTCTGCCCCGCCGGTCTGCAGCGGCGTCCAGCAGCCGTCAGCGATGGAAGTACTATCCACCATATCATTTACCTGCGTGTCGGTACCGGAATGGTCATGGGCGGGATTGGTACAGGTATATTCATAAAGCTTAAATTTCACTCCGGACAGCGTCTGGCTTGTGTTCTCCGCTGCTACCTTAGTAAACGAAATATCAACCATCGGCATATATAATTCTAAGGTATTCGGTTCCGTAACCGAGTCGGCTTCCACCAGAAACAGTTTATGCATCAGTGTTGTTTCGGGGATATTATATCCGCCGATCTCGTCGGCATGGCTGCCGTTAAAGTCATACACTGCCACATTTCTGCCGCTGACTGCGTTATCCATATCGACGTCCAAAGTATTCCACAACTCCGATCCCAGATAGATATGTTCACTTAAGTTAATCACTCGGTCGGTATAATCGGTAACCAGATAGATTTGCTGGTCAGCAAAACCTGCTGCCCGGGTAATAAGATTAAACTTACCACCCTGATAGATTCCGGCGCCTTTAGCTGCTTCATTATTCTGAACCATGCCGGAAACAAAATCGACATAACCATAATTCTCAATGGCACCGCCGTATTTGCTTGAGGAAGTGTTCTTATTATCAACCAGCCGGCTGTGATCACCTAACATCAGGTTCCCGCCGCTTTTTATTTCAATAATGGCTGCCTGAGCTTCCCGGCCGCCGGTATAATCTTCCATCGGGTTCCCTCCCGGCCCATAGATGCCGGAGCCGTCCCGGGGATTCTTCTCACCGCTTACAAGCAGATCGCTCAAATGCAGTTCTCCGCTGCCTGACACCTCAAACAGTACTCCTGTATGATCCCCCACCGAAGCGCCGGCATTCTTGTATTCACTATCCGACTGATATGCATCGGGAACGATATAACGCCGGATTTCCACCAGCCCGCCGGTAATTGTATGGGTAGTCGCAGCATCAGTATATTGACGGTCGGTCAGGCTGACATAATCATCAACCACGACTGTATTGACCACATACAGGCGGCCGCCGCCGGACTCTTCCAGCAATTCATAGGCACGCTTTAATGTTTCGACTGACCGTACCGGTACATCACCTGTATTGACATCATCACCATTCACCCCATCGATGTAAACCCGCCGCGGCGCCTGCAGTTCCAATATATATTCGGCTCCGCTGCGGTTTCCTAATGAGAAGTCCTCCTGCACATCAGATTCCAGAATGTAAATCAGGATATCAGATGCCGCAGCCGGGGTATATGTATCTGGATACTCTACCACCTTTCGGCCTAAATACCGGTCTTCCAGTGTCACATTCAAATAGTTGCCATCGCTGACCTGCATAAAGCCTGTCCGCTCAATCGTTATGTATCGGCTGGTTGCCTGAGTCTCAGAACCAGTCAGATGAATCTCCCCTTCGGTTACAACGGTCCGGTCCATAACTAATCCGCCGGATACCTTTCCGTTATGGTAAACTGCGCTTCCCCTGCCCCCTTCTCCGGCTGTATATGTATCCTCAATGGTGACATCTGAGAAGCGGCAGGATCCATTGTTAAGTATGTAAACCCCTCCTCCTTTGCCTCCTTCTGAGATATTGGTATTACGATAGAATATACTGGATGTAGCATTTAACGTTCCGCCGTCCACGACGAGCATTGCTTCATCAGACGTTACAGCTGGTCCGGCATACTGATCAGTACCGCCCATCGCTTGATTTCCCCCATCGATGTACAAACGTGAGGTAGTCATCTCACCGCCGGCTATTTTAATCAGAGCGCTCTGGTTGCTGGCCTTGTTAAAGTCAGCCGGATTAAGCGGAGCACTTAAGGTACTCCATGCGGCAGGCTGGACATAGCGGCGCATTGAGACTTCTCCGGTCACCGTCACTACATTGCCGGGTGTGCCCTCCGCTCCTTCAAAGTAGATTGACTGTGATACCGTGTTCTTGAATGTGACTGACAAGCCAGATGGTATCGTTACCGTATCAACGACCATCAATACACCGCCCTTACTGCTTCCGGCAATCCGCTGATAAGCCTCATGAAAGGTTTTGACCGCCTTTAACGGAGCAGAGCCGTCATTGCTGTTATTACCATTCACACCATCAATATAAACTACATTTTTCAGCCACAGCTCCAGAATATGCTCATCCCCGGAACGCTCATGCATCATGTACACAGCGCTGATCGCGCTGTTTAATTCAAAGTATTCCTGCTCTTCTGCAGTGGGTACACGGCCACTGGTATATTCCACCACATGCCGGGTATCAAAGGGATTTTCAATGGCAATCTTCACTTTCTGCCCCGAAGACATGAAGAAGTCGTCCTCCACGTCGATCTTATGGCTGGTCGTATCCGCAGTTCCGTTTCCGGCCAGATAGATATCACCGCCAAAACGCGGGTTATCAGCCAGAGTCAGCTGGCCGGCCTGATACACGTCGGACCCCTTCGCAGCCGACATTCCGGTAAAGCTGGCACCGTCGATATATGCAGTACCGCCATCAATACATACGGCTCCGCCTTTTTCATCGTGATTGTTTAGATTATTTCTCAACTGAACATTCTCGGTTAGCGTGAGATTGGCTCCGCTGCCCACATAGAACATTGCCTTTCCACCTTCAAGACCGCTGTCCTGATCTCTTCGTCCGCGGATCAGCACTGAGTCGACCGTCAGATTGTCTCCACTGTCCAGTTCCACCAGGTGGCCTTGATAAGCCGGGAATATGACACCACCAACCTCAAACCCCGTATAACGGCTAACCAGTGAATTCCATGGTAAAGACCAGTATTCCGCACCGGTCACATAGACCGGACCACTGATGTAAAGGGCCAGGCCCTCCCCTCCATTTACCGCCGTCGCTCCGGCCCAGGTCTTCTTAGCATTAGCCGGGTCAACACCGGTGTTGTTATCGTTACCGTTGACACTGTCAACGAACATATATTTCATCAGAACCAGATTCGGTTCAGCCTTTTCCAAGACAAAATCATTGGTCCCAAGGTTGAAGTTACGCAGGTAAGAAGTCGCATCCAGCACCATGTCACCATCCGGTTTAACCACCGTATCACCAAGGTCGAAGTCCGGTCCGACATCAACGTTGTAAATCCGGTCCGTGTGATAGATCAAACCGCTTAATGTAATGCGGGTATCATATTGGTTGCTGGATAGATAAATATAATCTTCAATGATACTTCCGCTGCCTCTCAGGCGGAAGTTTGGTCCGCCGATATAGATTCCTGACGCCGATCCCTGAGAAATTCCACCGGCTCCGGCCGGCTTATTATTACTGATGGTTCCGTAGTAGACCTCGACCTTTCTTTCAAAATTCCCTTCATCATATGCTGGATCATACCAAGGGTCATCCTCCGACGGATCATTCCGGCGCATATAAATTCCGGCACCTTCATCCGCTTGATTATTGATAATCGCTGTCCCTCGAATCGTAATAGGATAGTTTTTCAACCCCGTTTTCCCGTCATAAGCCTGATAACAGTCGATCAGTAAACCGGCCCCTTTACTGCCTTCACCGATACACTTATTGCCGCGGATAACGCCATCGTTAAAGTTCATGATACCGGTCTTAGCACGTATACCGCCCGAATTCTCAACGTCGTCACCCGCTATCACGTTATCAGCGATCAACCCGCCATTCATTTCAAATTCACCACTGCCGTCATAGCAGATTATACTTCCGGCGGCCTCAGCTAAGTGGTCGCCGCTTTCAGCTATAATATGATTACCCTGTACGGTAAAGTTCTCGGTCAGATCATAATTGTATACACCGATCAGGCTGACAATCTGCCCGCCGACCGACACCTCTCCCGAAGCCGCACTGGCTTTAATCGTATTATTGCTGACCTGAAAAGATCCTCTCAGCTTCGTCGTACCACTTAAGCGCAGAATGGTTCCGTCTGTGGAATTACCGGTACTTTCAATGTCGTTCTCACGGATACTTCCGCTGCCTTCAAAAACAGTGCTGTAAGAATTATAGTCGCTTACTTTCACTATGCTGCCCGTTGTCAGCGTATTACCATATATCTCAATGTCTCCAAAATATGCACCCCGGGACTGTGAAACCTCAATCAAGCTGTTGGATTCCGCAGCGGTCAGGCTGTTAGGCTGACCGTTATTTTCACAGATGCTTCCATCGTTAAAATACACCGCCTGATTGCTAACATAAACTGCACCATAGTTGTTCATATCACGGATCGTTCCACCTTCCAGCCGAAATCCGCTGCCGTTAATTGATACAACTGCCGCAGAATAATTATACGGTCCTGAACCAAACTCCGAGTATTGATAGTCCGGATCAGATGAAGCGGGATTAAACATTTTCCACGACACCGCTCCGCCTGCCTCCCGGGCGTTATTCTGCAGCACTGCGTTCTCTCCCAGAATAATTACGGTACGAACATCGGCATTGACGATCAGCGGCGCCGCATTTGGCACTAACTGTGCGTTTCCATCAATGGTAATATCTTTAAATGTAATCATATTTTCTTCGTTAATAAACCTTCTGGTAGAAATTAACGCATCCGTCAGATTTTCATGCCGCTGGACCAGCGGTTTCCACGTTTCACCCGCATTATTGGTAAACGTTCCGCCGGCATCAAACGACCAGGTCTCTGTTGGGCCGCTGGGAATAATATTGACTCTGCTGGTGATCACGATATTTGTCCCTGACGGCATGGTTTTCAATATTTCCTTTGCTTTCTCAAAAGTTCTGACCGGCGTTCCAGGAGTCAGGCCATCATTGCTGTCATCCCCCGGATTGGTTGTCCCTTCGCCGACCATTGCATCACCTGCCAGATAAACATCTCCGCCGGCTGCCGATACCCATAGATTCACATCTCCGCTTCTGGTCTCAATTGTTGAGCCATTGATAAAGTTTGCTGATTCGATGAAGTTTGCCCTATATGGTGCGGCATCGGTAAGGCCTCCGATCGGAATCACTAATTTACTGGCCAGAAAAACACGGCCGGTACCGATTAAAAAGGTATTCACGGATGGCACTGCGCTGGACAGCATGATAGGATTCGCATGGTTCTCCAGATATATTTCATCATCAATTATATTGGTACCGGCGATCTGTAAGGTCCCATAGCTGCTCATATAAATTGATGCGCCTCTGTCAATCGTTCCTCTGGTATTGTTACCGATAATCTCTGCATCTCCGCCTAATGTGACCGTCCCGGTCTTAGTCGCTGACACTTTGCCGGCAAATCTGTCATAAATCCCATAAGTACCTGATCCCGTAATAATTACATGTCCCTGAACCACCAAGTCACCATAATAATGATAAGTCAAAGATGTATTTGTTCCGCTCGTGTATCCCAGTATAATACCTGCCCCTGCCGCTCCTTCGATTTTCGCATTGTCATCGAGGCGCAGACTCCCTCCGGAAGCAGTCCCCTGATAATAGATTCCAGAAAACTCTCTGGTTGAACTGTAGGAGATACTGTTATTTTTAATCAAAGCATTGCCTTTCAGCTCTCCCCCAACTTTCACATTTACCACACCCAGAGGCCCTGAAGCAGGATATGCATTGGGAGCATTGAGCTCTACTCTGGCGTCGTCATCCATATACAAATGGTTTACAGTAGCGATCGATGGTGCGGCTGTACCACTGCCGTCACTGTGATATAACTCAGCGGAATCATACATCTTTAAAGTATCGCAAATCACCTTTTCCCTGGTTGAAGTTGTCGTGGATACGCTCGCCCCTCCCTGTAATACTACATTGCCTCCCGTATAACTAACGTTATTAACGGTCTGATTGGTATGGATTCCATAGTTTATCGCCTTTAATGCCGGCGCGTTATCGATCAGGGCTCCCCGCCGTCCCATCATAACCACAGTCCGGGTATAATCAGAAGATACAGATGCATTCAAACCGGTATAAACATCAGATACCGAACTGTTACCAAACATTCCGATGAGCGGAGTCAGTAAAACCGAGTTGCCTGTCAATGGGCTGCTGATTTGAAATGCTGTTGACAAACTGCCGGAGCCAGCAATGCGGCTGTCTCCATCCATTGACACCGTTACATCACCGCTGCCAAGCCTAATTCCGGTTGTACTCTGGATAATCGCGCTGCTGTCCCGCATCGCGGCTGTGCTTACGCCAGTCATATCAATTCCGGTTAAATTCTGGTTTACGGTACTGTTATCTAACATCATAATGGAAGCAGGGTCAGCCGAATTTGAACTGGTCAAACTTATACCATATGTATTGCCGGCGCTCATACTGCTGCCTGACATCGTTAGCTTACTGCTGCCATTAACCGATACCCCTCTGTATCCATTTTTAACCGTACTGCTGTCACACAAAGAAATCGTCGCTGAATCCATTGAGCGGATTGCTGCATCGATATTACTGCTGGGGCTTCCAGTTCCTCCGCCGCTGATCCAACTGTCATTTTTCAGGGATACAGCACTGGTGTCCCGGGCATAAATCCCTTCACCGTTACGTTTAATTGAAATACCTGCATTCCCCTGCATGACCATTCTCATGCTGCCTTCAATCGAAACACCGCGAATGGTCTCCATAGCAAAACCATCGGCCAGATACAATTCTGCTTTATCCGCATTTCCGGTTCCTGCTCCAGAGATAACAGTAATATCATAAGTACCTGCGTCCGTAGCATTCTGGGTCATACCATTAATCATCATCTTGCCAAAGGTAACATTTCCCTGATAAGATGTGGTACTGACTTCGAACAGGGTATCCGTATATGGCGTAAATTTACGCACTTCCGCCTGATATGAATTCTTTTCTGATACTAAATCTGCTGCTTCATAGTCAAGTTCCAGCACTTGATCCGTATTGCTCTCAAGTATCACCTTTCCACTGACATATATATAAGGGGACATTCCATCGGAATCGGAAGCATCTGCTTCCGCCGCCGCAATTTTACTTTTCAGTAATGTTACAGCCTGCTCCCAGGTTCTAACCGCTGTGCCGGGACTATCACCGGTATTGCTGTCGCTTCCCTCAGTACCGTCTAAATACACGCCTTCTCCCAAAAGAATGACCATGTTATCATACATTCCCAGAATGGTCTTATTGGGAGAGTCAGGAAGCATTCCCCCGGTAAAGCAGGTCAGATAAGAATTCATCAGATTTTCGGCTGCTCCGGTCATCGCATGTGTATTGCTGCCCACAGTCACTGACACCGCATCCGAACTGCGGACCAGAATACTGCCTACGTCAAACACTTCCGGGGTTACGTTAAGGTTGATCGTCCAGCGGGCCGGCACCTGGTCAGACACCGGTATATCACTGTAAAGTCTGATATATTCATATGTAGCATGAAAGTAGAAATTACCGGTCAGGTCCATGTTGGCCGGATCAAAACCAATCCACATACTGGTTGAATTAACCGCTGTCGTCGTTCCTGCAAAATAAACCGTTGATGTATCACTATCGGCACCGGTAAGTGTCCCTCCGATTAATTCTGAGACTCCCGACAGATAACACTGGGTACCGTTATCCGCAGCGTTATCGCGTATAATCCCGCCATCCATCCGCACACTTCCTCTAACACCGCCGCCGTAACTTGCGGTCCCAATGGCTTCATTGTTGGCTATCAGGGTATTTGTTCCACCATTCATCGTCAAATCGCCATATATTCCGCCGCCATGGGCCTGGCCTGCAGTTGAAATGGCTTTATTGTTTTCAATCACCGCCGGCCCGCTCATAGTGGTAGTACCATAGATTCCTCCTCCATACACAGTACCACCTGCAGATTGAACGGTGTTGCCGGATACCGTTCCACCGGAAAAATTAATTGAACCGGCACAGATTCCACCACCGGAAATTGCGGCCGTGTTACCGGTAATTTCACCGCCGGACATAATAACTGAAGTGCTATTCGTATAGATTCCACCGCCGCTGGCAGCAGTCACATTCTCAGTCACGTTACCGCTAAGCATTGTAAAAGTTCCCGTTGAATTTAAATAAACACCGCTGTTTTGATTATCAGTGATAACGCCTCCATCTAACGTCATATACAGCCCCATTCTCTGGCCAAAGATCCCCGGTCCTTGATTACCGGTAATCTCACCGCCACTCATTGTAAAGTTTACTCTTTTAGAAAGATTAGTACTGCTGCCAGTAGATGTATAATAAGTAAAGTAAATGCCGGCATTTGTACAGTTAGAAATCTTACTGGCGCCGGTCATATTAATCGAATCCGTATGGTTGGGCCGGTAAGAAAAGTCCCCATGAACACCATACTGCAGCCATTCAATATGCCCGCCGCTGATTGTTAAATTTATCGATCCGCTGCTGTTGGAGGCAGCCTCAAATGCAATACCTGCCGCCGTGCTATTCGCTTGTCCCGCTGTATGTTCCCCGGTCAGTGTCGTCCCGGCACCGACCGTGCAGGCACTGCCGCCAGACAGATATAATATCCGATTACCAAAATAGCCGTTAATCATCTGGTCGTAGCAGATTGTAATATCCCGGAGGATTAAATTACCGCCCGATTTTACTGTAATCAGGGTTTGAGGCGCATGATTGTAACACACCAGTACTTTAGGATCGCCTCCATAGATTCCGCCTGTCGGCAGTTCCCAGGTTTCTGTTCCGGTAATACTGACCGTATTACAAATATAAATATTCCACTCATGACCCTGAGCCACCTGTTCTGCCAAAATCTCTTTAGCACGGGCAAAGGTTTTTACCGGCTTCCGGCAGTTCCCGCCGAAATTACCATCGTTCCCATCTACCCCGTCGATAAATACGCCTTCCCAGGTAACCACTTTTCTGACACTGATATTTGACGCCGTATTGGAGGATTGAACCAGGATCCAGTCCTCATCAATATTACGGCTGTCTAACGTGAAATATGAGAGATAATCCCCGCCGCTCACCCCAGGAGCAGCGATTATATCATATCCTTCAAAGACGTCATTTGCGACCATATCCGACAGGTAAAGAACATAATCATCGGCCGGATTAACCGCAGCAAGAACCACCGGCGGTGCAGCGACCTTGGCCGGAACCGCTTGATCCAGTTCCAGCTGAATCATACCGTCAATGATAGTAAGCCCGTCACCGATCGTAAAGCTTCCCATCGCCGGGGCAGCCGAGCTGATGTGACTATCTGCCAGGTAAACAGCAACTCCGCCGCTGGTTTGACTGCAGTCCACCGTTAAGTTCTTCAGTTCCAGGCTGGCTTCCGGTTGAATGACGAACACGATCCCCGCATGATAACTCCACTGCGAAAACTGCATGACGCCACCGCCGTTAACCACGGAATCTATTTGAGAAGTAGCAGGGTCATCAGTCACATTAATCTGAGTCATAACGATAATATTAACAAAGTTAGAGTGTGCAGCCGCCTCTGCCTGCACCGCCTCCCAAGTCAGTAACGGTGCCATCGCCGTTCTTCCGGAGTTATTATCACTGCCGCCTGTACCCACCGTATTCCCGGTCACCGTATCGACCACATCAATGGTACTCGGATTCCAGTAGATGTTCGCACGCTCTGCCGACATTGGTATAATAGTGAGTCCTGATTCGGCCATTTCGGTCATTTGGTCAATCGTCTGTTCTCTTAATGACTCAGCTGCTTCGTCGGTTATGACCGAATCATCCTCTGAGGGAATTTCCACCGCCGGCTCCGCTGTTTCTGTATCGATTGAATTTTCTGGCTCAGGCACTTCTGACGCTTGAGCTTCTTCCCTTTCCGACTCGTCCGCCGTTATGTCTGCTTCGATTTGGTCAGCGGCCGGCCGGTCGAATGCTTCTTCAACCACCGTCACTTCCACTGCCGGTAATGCCGCATACATATCGTACTCAGCAAAACTCTCCGCCGCCGCAGAAAATCCATAGATACCAGGTGTCCCGGCATTAAATATACCATTCTCTTCCCAGGTAACCGGTATTTCACGAATCAGGCCCCGCAGGTTACCCTCTGCATCACATGCATACCAGTCCGCCTCTGCTCCACTCAAAGATCCATAAGTACGGTACCCTGCATATATACCGTTTTCCAGATATGCGCAGCCGGCTTCCACTTCCTGAGTTACGTCGGTATCTTCATCATAGCAGTACCGATAGAGACCTTCAGCGTCCGATATCAGCTCATAACCCCATTGCCCGGCCTCATCTGAAGGCTCAACCGGGATAAAAGTATCTTCATCGGTTATTTCCTCTATCTGTCCCTCTGCCGGCTCCTCTTGTTCCGGGATCGCAAGGATTACCCTGACTCTTTCGGGCAGGGTCGGTTCCGTCCCTGTTTCCACTGTCTCACGATATACAGGCAGGCCCTGATCTAATCCAATTATCCGCTCATTTATAGATACATCATTTTGCTGTTGTTCATCTGCGCTTGCTGTCAGATCGTTTTGCATTATCATACTTACTATCATAATCATCACAATCACGGCGCTGATCCATCTTCTCCCCTGTTTCTTCAAAACCTCTTCCTCCTTATCCCATGGTCCTCTCTGGCTTTTGCTGCCCATACTGCTTTATCCAGTACTGCAGCTGGGATAGAGAACGTAAACCATACATTTGGCAGACAGCATGCAGCGTCTTGCCGCTTTTTAGGTAGTACTGTACCGCTTCCTGCTTTATCGAGTCAGGGTACTTTCGATTATGCACGCTGTAATACAGGCCTTCTTCTCCAAACGTCTTATACAGCGTGATCCATTTCTCAACGCTGGAATGATGTACTCCCAAAGAATTTGCAATCTGCCGCAATGTTTTATTTCCTTCTTGATATTCCTTTACAGCTGCGATCTTCTCTTCCGACGAAATCTTCTCTCTTCTTGACATAATGTACCTCGCTCCAAATCTTATCTGCGATAACAGATTATTCTTTCAAAATATCCCGGGACCAACAATTCCCAATTTTTTTTACTTTAAATTTCTTGTATAATAATTTTTATTTCCCTGCATATTCAGCGGGCACAATTATCGCTAACTCAAGAAAATAAAAAGATCGAGAAAAAGTCTTCTTGTTTTGATATATCAAATATCCGGAAAGATTCCCGCAAAAGCTTGACATTATAAAGTTTTCAAAGTACATCTGACGGCTTAAATGACGGCTTACCCGACCAGTTTGATGACCGGCTTCACATACAGTTGATCCAGTTTACCGATTGCTTCAGCTTTATGCTGGGGTGTCGAATCGGTATAGATATCCAGTGTCATTTTAACCGAACTATGCCCCAAAATCCGGCTGAGTGTAGTCACATCCATGCCCGTTTCCATGCAGCGGGTCGCAAATGTGTGCCGCAGATTATGGAAACTCATATGTTCCAGACCTGCCTGTTTTATTATCCGTTCGAAATGGTACCGCACCATCCGCGGCTCGGTAAACTGCCCCCGGCCGGCTATTACATACTCTCCCTGACTTCGTATTTGTTCTCTTTTTAATATTAATCTGAGGCCGTCGGTCAGCGGGATCTTACGCTCTGAATACAGGCTTTTGGGACTGCCAAAGAGCAGCCTTGTTCTGGGGCTTCCATCGACTGATTCCGGAATCCTCTGCACTGTTCGGTGCACATGGATAATACCGGCCTCCAGATCCACATCCTGCCACCGCAGTGCACATATCTCACCTATCCGCATTCCGGTATAAAGCGCTAACATTACACTTAAGCCGTGTCGGGCTTTCTCCGCTTCCAGCTCCAGCCGCTGCTGGCTGGTTTTTTCCAGGACTTTGCTCCGCGGTGCCTCTTTTTTAGGCAGTATCACTCCCTTACCCGGATTGACTAAGAGCACCCGCTTGGATACAGCATCATCCAATACCCGTTTCAGCACTCCGGCAATTCCACAGACAGTTCCTGCCTTTAACCCCTTCTTATTTAAGTCATCAATAAAATACTGGACACAGGCGGTCGTGATGGCATCCATCCTCATATTTCCTAAAGACGGCAAGATATAGCGTTTCATAATGCCATGATAAAAAGAATATGTAGACCGTTTCACGGTTGAGCATACGACCTGCTCCAGCCACCCATTTGCCCAAATGTCAAACGTTCCCTGAAACTCACGCTGACCGCCGTCGCTCTTGGCGTGCTGAAGCTTGAGCGGCAGGAGCCGTTCCTTGACAAGATAGTACTTTGAGGCATAGATATATCCGTAGTATGGCTTTCCGTTCTCCTTTCTGCCTTTTATGTAGCGGCCTTCCCAGCGGCCATCTTTTCTCTTATAAATATTTTCTCCCCTTCTCGACATAATGTCCTCCTTCATCTTTGACGGCGTATTTGACGGCGTAAAAAATAGCGTCATGCTCTGTAGTTGTTGAGAAAAATCTACTTTTTATATGTTTATCTACCTTAATTACCATCGCTTGACAAAGTAATACACGCCTCGGCCTTGCATTTTTACTGATTTTCTGCGTTATCTTCCATCGGCGTACGTCCGGTACGCCTCTCTCAGCTGCCTTGAAAATCAGTAAAAATGC
>Ga0153996_1000923_pt1 | contig 12537 bp, 10 predicted proteins | sample TSNC080MetaG_FD_104728 | JGI IMG/M metagenome (GOLD analysis project Ga0153996, IMG submission 104728) | Attine ant fungus gardens microbial communities from North Carolina, USA - TSNC080 MetaG | ecosystem: Host-associated > Fungi > Mycelium > Unclassified | place: USA: North Carolina, Lumber...
ATGGCCTCGGCTCCCAAATCCTCATAGCATACCACCTCGGCCTGTGTGATGGTTTTGGCGGTAAGGGCGGCGGCCCCGCCGATAGCGCCAAAGTATACGGCGCCATGCTCCTTCATGCTTTCCACTACCTGGGGCGAGCGCTTGCCCTTGCCAATCATCCCCCGGAGGCCCAGCGCGATGAGCTGGGGCGTGTAGGCATCCATCCGGTAGCTGGTGGTGGGGCCTGCGGAGCCGATTACCTGTCCCGGCTTTTCGGGGGTTGGCCCGACGTAATAGATGATGCCGTCCCGAAGCTCCACCGGAAGGGGCTTCCCCTCCTTCAGCAGGGCTACCAGGCGGGCGTGGGCGGCGTCCCTGGCGGTGTAAACGGTGCCGCTAATCAGCACGGCATCCCCCGCGCGCAGGGATCGTGCGGCTTCCTCGGTGAAAGGGGTTGTGATTTTAATATCCATCTGCCGTTCCTCCCTACAATACTTCCTGCACATGCCTGGTGACATGGCAGCTGATATTGACCGCCACCGGCAATCCTGCGATGTGGGTGGGGTATGTTTCAATGCTTACTCCCAAGGCTGTGGTTTTTCCGCCGAAGCCTTGGGGCCCGATACCCAACCCGTTGATACGGGTTAAAAGGGTTTGCTCCAGCTCCCGGTAATAGGGATCGGGATGGGGCCGGTTCAGGGGACGCATAAGCGCCTGCTTGGCCAGCAGCGCCACCCGGTCAAAGGAGCCGCCGATGCCCACGCCCACAACAATTGGAGGGCAGGGGTTGGGCCCCGCCTGGCGCACCGTGTCAATTACGAAATCGGTAACCCCCTGCACGCCGCCCGAAGGGGGGAGCATAATCAGACGGCTCATATTTTCAGAGCCGAAGCCCTTGGGGGCTACCGTGACGGCCAGCTTGTCCCCGGGGACAATATCGGCGTGAATGAGGGCGGGGGTATTGTCGCCGGTATTCTTGCGGTTTAGGGGATCCCCCACCACGGATTTGCGCAAAAAGCCTTTGCTGTAGCCGCGTCGCACGCCCTCGTGGACAGCCTCGTACAGATCGCCTCCTGTAATATGCAGATCCTGGCCTATCTCTAAAAATACGCAGGTCATGCCGGTATCCTGGCAAAGAGGCATGGATTGGGTTTCCGCGATATCCATATTAATGAGCAGCTTGTCCAAGGTATCCTTTGCAGCGGGCCAGGGTTCTTCCTCCCGGCTTTTGCGGATGCATGCCGCCACGTCCGGCGGAAGGATGTTATTCGCCCTGATACACATTTTCTCAATGTGGTCTGTAATGACCGATGTGGATAACTCCCTCACGATGGTACCTCCTATTATGTTTTTATCCTCCGGCAATGGCATAGCCAAAAGGCTATGCCGTCAGGCCTATTTATTATTGTAGCGTAAAAGCGGAGAAAGTCAAGGCGGGATCAAAGAAAACCTTCCTTGTCAAATTGCTTGCGCAGGATATCCACGGCCTTCTTTTCAATGCGCGAGACATACGACCGGCTGATGCGCAGTGTATCAGCCACCTCCCGCTGGGTCAGGGGCTGGGTGCAAAAGAGCCCGTAGCGCATGATTAGTATTTTTTTCTCCCTTTCGCTCAGGTGCCTCTCTATGTATCCGTACATTTTCTCCGACTTAAGCCGCAGGTCGATGCAGTCAAAAATATTATCCTCGTCCGACATGGTATCCTGTAGGGTAAGGGAGTTTCCCTCCTTGTCGGTGTCGATAGGGTCAGAAATAAACACATCCTGGCTGGTTTTCCGCAGGTTGCGAAAATGCATAAGTACTTCATTTGAGATACCAAACCAATAGAAGCAACCCTGAAATCCGGCATTTAAATATTGGGGGGTGAATATACTTATTATCATCAGTCAAAATCGGGAGGATTCTCCACTATGGCGCGCAATCTTTCAAACATTCCTATATTTATTCATTATCCATCCGGTATGAATAAATCACAATATCATGAACAACTGGATGAATTTCGTATGCATTACATCAAAAAAACAATTGCCCGGCAACCGCCAAGGGTTCAGGCAGCCATGCTGGAATGGCTGGAAAAAAATATCAGAAATAATAATTGATTCCATGTTGGGTGGGTGATTTTTGTCGCTGTATACGGCATCTATTCAAGGAAATCAAAATTTACCGGAAAAGGCGAATCAATAGAAAATCAGCTGGAATTATGCAAAAGGTACATACAAAATAAATATGGGAATAACGAAATCAACGATAACCCGGACACCGATATCAATATTGTAGTATACGAGGATGAAGGTTACTCGGGAAAAAATACCGCGCGGCCGGAGTTCCAGCGAATGATGGCGGACATACGCATGCGTAAGCTCAATTATGTTGTTTGTTACCGGTTGGATCGGATTAGCCGCAACGTTGGCGATTTTGCGCAAACCGTGGAGAATTTAGAACAGTACAAAGTATCCTTCATCTGTATAAAGGAACAATTTGACACCACTACCCCCATGGGAAAAGCCATGATGAATATGGCGGCAGTATTCGCCCAGCTTGAGCGTGAGACCATAGCCGAGAGGATTCGGGACAATATGCTTCATCTGGCGAAAACAGGGCGATGGCTTGGGGGGACAACACCACTGGGCTTCAAATCAGAGCAGGTAGAAAAGATGACAATAGAGGGTAAAATCAAAACATCCTTTAAATTGGTTCCAATTCAGGAAGAATTGCAGATTGTAGAATTGATTTTCATGACCTTTTTGAAGTTAAGCTCCGTTACAGGCGTAGAATCCTATCTGATAAAGAACGATATAAAAACTCGAAGAAATAGGAATTTTGTTCCATTGACTATTAAAGAAATTCTCTCAAATCCGGTTTACTGTATCGCTGACGCCAATATATACGAGTATTTTGAGGAGCATGGATGCACAATAGGGCATGAAAAATCCCGGTTTGACGGCAGATATGGAGTATCGGCATACAATCGGACTTCGAGTGAGGGCAAATATCAATCCAAGCGTCCCCTGAACGAATGGATTATTGCTGTGGGTAAGCATCGTGGGATCATCTATAGCGGCGATTGGTTAACGGTACAGGATATCTTACATAAAAACCGCATGTACACCTTTAAGTACAACCCGAAGAACAAAGCCTCCTTGCTTAGCGGCCTATTATATTGCAAGAGCTGCGGAGCGCAAATGCGGCCAAGAATAAACAGCAGATCCAAGGCGGATGATAAAGGAAACCGTAGGTTTTACTATATGTGTGAAATGAAACGGATAAGTAATAAGATGAAATGTGCAATCGAAAACCTTCCCGGAAATGCGCTTGATGCGGCCATTTGCAAGAGGATATTGGAATACGGCGAAACGGGAGGCAAAATAAATAACAAGGTTACAGCCCTTAAAGAGCAAACAGCAAATGGAGAGTCAGTCTTTCAGAAAGAAATCAAGTTTTTGAAAAGGCAAATCCGGGAAACGGAAACTGAAATCAGAAATCTCATCGGCGCATTGGGAAAGTCGCCTTCAGACTCATATGTATATCAATATACGGAACAGCAGGTCAAGGAATTGCATGAGCGGATTACACTATATAAACGGGAGCTGGTTCAGAAAGAGAAGGACGAGAATCAGACTGTTGATTTTGATGAACAAATACAGGCTGTGTTGAACGTGCTGACAGCATTCAAATCTACATACGAGTATGCGGCTAATGAAGAAAAAAAGCAGCTTCTGCATTCGATGGTAGAGCGGGTTGAGTGGGACGGGGAAAAAATAGATGTTTTTATGTATGGTGTCCCGTTATCCCGGCATCAGGATAACGGGAAGGCATACAGGGCTCCTTATTGAATAAAGAATCCCCCCTCACCGCGGGACAAAATGCTCCGCGGTGAGGGGGCTTCTTTATTCGCTTCGCCGTCGGCGCGTAAAAGCGCCGCATGCCGGGTGACTTCGTGCCGGAATAGGTGAATTGGACGCGGTTTTCCATAAGGCCCATGCAGCCCCTTCTATTTCAGCCGCAAATTACCTGCGCCAAGGCTTCGGCCGTCAGGTTATGGTAATAGGCCGGAATATGTAAATTCCGCAGGGCAAAAAGAACCGCCTGTTCCTCCATTCGGCATCCGGCAAGCGCAGCCGCCACGTCCCGGCAGTCGCCGCCGCCAAAATAATCGCCAAAGCTCTCAAATCCCCGGATGATCCCGTCTTTTACGTCCAGGTATATCTGTAGCGTGCCGACGTCCGTGATCCGGCGGGTTTTCCAGGCGGAAAATCGCGGCGAATAGCCGTAATTCCACTCCCATGTGGAGTACCGCTCATCCCGGAGTTTTCCAATCTCATATAAATCACCGTCGGTCAGCTCATAGCGGGCAGGCGAGGATCCCAGCACAGAGGTAACCAGGCAGTGCCTGAATTCCTCCAGGGTCATATCCCGGGGAAGGTGTTCCCGCACATTTGTCACGCGGCTCCGCACCGACGCTATGGCCTTGGACGTGATCTTGTCGCCGGAAACGCGCAGCACCCGCGCCACCTTCTCCAGATCCGAGTCGAACAGAATCGTGCCATGGTGCATTACCCGGTTCTTCTTCCGATACTGGGCATTGCCGGAGAATTTTTTCCCGCCGATGGTGATGTCGTTGCGGCCGTTGATCTCAGCCTTGACCCCCAAGGCGGCGAGGGTGTCCGCCACCGGCTTGCAGAACATTTCAAAATCAAGGGTCTCCGATTCATCCGCCCCCGTAATGAAGGTGAAATTCAGGTTTCCCATGTCGTGGTAGACGGCGCCTCCGCCTGAAAGCCGCCGAACCACCCGGACATTGTGTTTTTTGACGTATTCCCGGTCGATTTCCCCAGAGGCATTCTGGTATTTGCCAACTACGACGGTATTTTCGTTTTGCCACAGCATAAACAGGTTCTGCGTCTGTCCTGCCGTATCAAACAGGTGTTGCTCCAGCGCCAGGTTGAAGCAGGGGTCTGTTTCGGGGGATTGGATATACCGCATAGTCATAAACTATATCCCTTGCTTTGCGCGGCGCAGCTGTTCCACCGGCGTATAGTTCATGGTGGAGGCGTGGCCGGGAAGGGGAAGAATATTTTCATGGATGGCGTCCAGAATCCAGGCGGCCTGCGGGAAGAAAATTTCATCAAACTCATATGGGGGCGTAATCCAGTTCTGCGCACCCGTCACTACCGGCGGCGCGTCCAGGCTGTCGAAGCAAAGCTCGGTGATATTACGGGCCACATCGTTTAAGAAGCTGCCCCGGGTGCAGGCGTCCGAGGCCAGAACTACCCGTCCCGTTTTTTCCACGGACTCAATGATTTTTGTGTAGTCCAGGGGCACGATGCTGCACAGGTTGATGATCTCTGCCTCAAGGCCGTATTTCTCCTTCAGGATGTCCGCCGCTTCCACCGCCTTGTAAAGCGTCGCGCCCACCGTGAGGATGGTAATATCCCCGCCCCGGCGCACGACGTTAACGTCACCGAAGGCGATCTCATAGGGCTCCGCCGGCACGCCGCCTTCATGGAAATGCTCGCCCATGTCGTAAAGCCGCTGACTCTCGAAAAAGACGACCGGGTCGGTTCCGTTCAGCGCCGCCTGCATAAGCCCCTTCGCTTCATAGGGCGTCGCCGGGAAGCAGACCTTGAGCCCCGGTATATGGGCGCAAATTGACGTCCAGTCCTGGGAGTGCTGGGCGCCGTATTTGGAACCCACCGATACCCGGAGAACCACAGGCATTTTCAGTATTCCAGCGCTCATCGCCTGCCACTTGGACAGTTGGTTAAGGATCTCGTCCCCCGCCCGGCCGATAAAGTCGCAGTACATCAGCTCGACCACAACCCGGCCGCCGGATAGCCCGTAGCCCACCGCGCTGCCCACAATCGCAGCCTCGGAGATGGGGGCGTTGAACAGGCGGGAGTAAGGCAGAACCTCCGCCAGGCCCCGGTAGACGGCAAACGCGCCTCCCCAGTCCCGCACATCCTCCCCATAGGTTATAAGGGTGGGATCCTCGTAAAATTTGTCCAGTAGCGGTTCAAAAACAGCGTCGCGGATATTGTAAGCCTTCATCTTGCTCACAGGCTTTCCGTCCTTAAAGGCCGACCGCTCCTTTCCGGCTATCTGCTTGACCCGGCTGCATTCCTCCTTGGGGATCAGAACCTCCGGCTCCCTGTCGTCGAATTTGGCGACGCGCTCATTGGAGAACATGATCCGCTCAATGATCCCCTTGTCGGACTGGAAGTCGGCATAAGGCGATATCTCCGTATCCGAGGCCCATCCGCATATTTTGGCCATCCGCTCGCGGGTTTCCGCCCAGATATCCTCGAAGCCGCTGTCCGCCGCAACCCCTGCCTCCACAAGCTCCCTGCGGAAAACAATGCACGGATCCGCCTGCTGCCACGCCTCCAGCTCCTCCTTGGAGCGGTAGGCGTTCTGGTCGGAGGTGGAATGCCCCGAGAGCCGGTAGGTGAGCACATCCAGCAGGACAGGCCCCTCCCCGGCGGCGACAAGGGCCTTTTTCCTGCGGTACGCGTCGATAACCGCAAGGGGATTGTGGCCCCAGACGCGCTCGGCGTGCATCTGGTCGGGGGTGATGCCCGCGCCGATCCTGGCCAGGAAATCATAGGCCATGGTTTCACCCCGGGTCTGCCCGCCCATCCCGTAGCCGTTGTTGAATATGTTGAAGATAATGGGCAAGCCGCCCTTTTTCTCCCAGAGCGCGTCGTACTGCCCCATGGCGGAAAAGTTCAGGGATTCCCACACCGGCCCGCAGCCCAGGGAGCCGTCCCCGATGTTGCAGACAACAAGTCCCGGCTTATCATTGCACTTCTTGTAGAGGGCGCCTCCCACGGAAATGGGGCCCGAGCCTCCCACAATGGCGTTGTTGGGGTACACGCCGAAGGGCAGGAAGAAGGCGTGCATTGAGCCGCCCATTCCCATGTGGAAGCCGTTTTCCCGGGCAAAGATTTCCGCCAGCGTCCCGTAAATCACGAAGTGGACGGCAAGATCCTTGACCGAGGAGGGCTTGTAGAGCTTTTCCAGCGTCCGCAGGATGCGCCCCCCAAGGAAGCTTTCCATAACGCCCATCAGTTCCCGGTCGTCCAGCTTTTCAATGCAGGAAAGGGATTTTGCTAAAATCTCGCTGTGGCTCCGGTGGCTTCCGAAGATGACGTCCTCCTGATTCAAAAGGTATGCCTGCCCCACCGCGGCGGCCTCCTGCCCCAATGAAAGGTGGGCCGGGCCGGGGTATGTGGTTTTGATGCCGCTGTATTCACCCTGGGTCTTGATTTCGTTGAGCATGTGCTCAAATTCGCGCAATATGGTGATATCCCGGTAAATTCGGATAAGGTCGGCGTTTTCATAGCCCTCATCCTTCTTCGCCTGGGCCACGGTCTTTTGATAGCTGTTTACCGGGATATCGGAAAATTGAATTCTGCCCGGCTCGCGCAGCTCGGCGGGATCTATAAACAGTGATTTTGGCATAACCTGAATTCCTCCTTGTTCCTATCGTTATGTATATTCATACTAATCTTCTATCAAAGCGTCGAAACGCTTTGATAGCGCGAAGCGCGTAGAAGATTGTATGAGACGTAGCCGCATAGCGGCGCGGCGCGTTAGCGTCGCATATTCAATTAAAAAATCGCTTGTTGACTTTTTAATTGAATATTAGTATCAGTACACGAACAGGGCTTCCCGTATGATTTCGCTGACCGTGGGGTGGGGGAACACCAGCTCTCTCAAATCCTCAACCGGCCAGCGGCTCTCGATCATCATTGCCGCGCCATAGATAATTTCGGAGGCATAACCGCCGATGAGATGAACCCCCAAAAGGCGGTTGGAGCCGGGCTCAACCAGCAGCTTGCACAGGCCGTCCCCTCCGTCGTTTTCCGTGACAAACCGCCCCGAATGGCGCATGGAGATTTTCACCGCCTTAAAGGCTAGGCCTTTTTCCCCGGCGGACTGCTCCGTTTCACCCACCGAAGCCACCTCCGGAGCCGTGTAGATAACGGAGGGAACGGCGTCATAGCGCATATGATCGCGCCTGCCGAGCATGTGGTTTACGGCGACCTCCGCCTCCCTGTAGCCTGTGTGCGCCAGCATGCTCTTGCCGTTGACGTCACCGGCGGCATACACATTGGGGACATTGGTGCGCAGGTTGCCGTCCGTCACAACCGTGCCCCGCTCTGTGTAAACCCCGATTGTCTCCAGCCCCAGGCCGGAGGTGACCGGGCTCCGGCCGATGGACAGAAGCACCATGTCCGCTTCCACCGACCCGGTCTCACCGCCTATTTCATATTCCACCCTGGGTGTGGCTATGCCGGTGACTCTGCATCCCAGCCGGAATTCCACGCCCTTCTTCTCCATTTCCTTCTTCAAAAGCAACGAGATTTCAAGGTCTGTGGGGCCCGCGATCTTGTCAAGCATTTCGATCACGGTAACCCTTGACCCTGCCGTGTTAAAATAGGAGGCCATTTCCAGGCCGATTACGCCTCCGCCGATAACGGTCAACCGCCGCGGAATGCTCTTCAGGTCGAGAATCTCCCTGTTGGTTACAACAAACCCCGCTTCCATCCCTTCCTTTACGCCTGGAATAGGCGGCACAACAGGCTGGGAGCCTGTGGCGACCAGCAGCCGATCCGCCTCATACCCGGCTCCGTCCGCCTCCACGATAAAACCGCTCCCGGTTTTTCCCCTGACTGCGGCGGGCACCTCGATCACCGTCACGCCGCAGGCCTTCATTTTTCCGCGAACGCCGGAAACCAGAGTTTTGACGACCTTTTCCTTTCTTTCCACAACGGCGGCGTGGTTAATGGCAACATTCTCCGCCGTTACCCCGTAAGCCTTTCCATGCAGCGCGTGGTCGTACAGCTTGGCTGAATGGAGAAGCGTCTTGGTGGGGATACACCCCTCATTGAGGCATACGCCTCCCAAGGCCCTTTTTTCAAACAAGGCGGTACTGAGGCCGCCGGCCGTGGCGCGCTCCGCCGCCAAATATCCGGCCGGGCCGCCGCCCAAAACAATTAAATCGAACCGCTCCATACGTTCTCCCTTCTACGCACAAAATTTAACCGCTCCGACAGATAAAGCAGGGTTACAGCGCCAGCAAAAGCGGGAACTGCTCCAGATTCCTGCACAGTGCCTGAACGAACCGCGAGGCCGGTGCTCCGTCCACCGCCCTGTGGTCATATGTGAGGGAAAGCCCCAGGGCGGGGTAGGCTTCCACGCCGTTTACCCCCTCGCGGACACGGGTTGTGATGCCGCATACACCCAGGATGGCAACCTGCGGCGGGTTGATAATCGGAGTAAATATCTCCACGCCCAGCGAACCGAGGTTTGAAACCGTAAAGGTGCCCCCTTGCAGCAGATCGGGGCTGATGCTTCCGGATTTGGCCATCCCCGCCAGCTCCCTCGCCGTGTCGGCCAGCTCCTTCAGGGATTTTTGATCCGCGTCGAATATGGTGGGGACGATCAGCCCGCGAGGGGTATCCACCGCCATCCCGAGATGCACGCCGTGAAAGAGGCGCAGCGTATCGCCGTTAATCATGTGGGCGTTAAGCGTGGAATGCTCCTTAAGCGTTCGGGCAACGGCATACATGACCATATCGTTCAGCGAGATGGCGCCGACGCCAAGGGGCTCCGCCGCCTTGCACTGCTTCCGGTAAGCCAGGACAGCCGTCGCGTCGCAGGAGTGGTGGTGGGTAAGCTGTGCCGATTCGCTGAGGGAACGGTGCATAGCCGCGGAGATGGAGCTGCGGATCTTGGTGAATTTCTCATCGGTATAACTTCTTTCCCCATCGGTTCCGGGAGCTGATACAGGTTTTGGTGCCGCGGCCGGTGTGCCGAACTCCCTGCCGCCGATGCCGGTTCCCGTTTTCAGCGACTCGGCCAGCGCCTGAATGTCCCGTGCAATGACCCTTCCCCGGGGGCCTGTGGGAACAGCGCCCTCCGGATTGACACGCAGCCTCTCCGCCAAATCCCGCGCCCTGGGGGAAACGCCCGCCCCGCCTGCATCCCCGGTATTCCTTAGGGGCGGCTTTTCGGCCGCATCCGACCCTTGCGGAACAGGTGACGCCGTACCGCCCTGCTCCGGCAGGGGAGCCTCCTGGCTGGCGTTTGGACGCAGGCCGGACACATCCTCGCCGGGCTGCCCCACTGCGCATACGGCTGTGAGGCACGGCACCTCCTCGCCGTCCTCAAAGAAAATCTCCAATAGCGTGCCATCCGCCGTCGATTCGCATTCAAACGTCGCTTTGTCGGTTTCGTAGTCAAAAAGAACCTCGCCGGTGCCGACGGCATCGCCGGATTTTTTTCGCCATTTTCCGATAATACAGCTCTCCACCGATATGCCTGCCTTCGGCATAACCACCGCTTTTGCCATTCCATTGCCCTCCTGACTTTTATGATATGTTATAATATGATATATAACATATTATAACATACATGTCAAGGTTTAATTCCAAAAGCAGAAAATTCCCGGTGGGCAGCCCTTGGCGGCCCACCGGGAATTTTTAAAAATCACTGTAAATAACATTTCAAAGGATTTGGGTTTTTTCTTTTTTGGCCTCAAGCAAAACCGCATCCGGAAGGGCGCCGTCTGTAACGATATAATCCACATCCGCAATCCGGGCAAAGGTAAACGGCATCAGGCGGGTAAATTTTGACCGGTCACATAAAACGGCGGAGACGCGGGATATTTTTATTGCCAGCTGTTTCACCAGCATCTCGCTTTCCTTTCCGCAGGTGAAGCCGTTTTTTGAGCTGCATCCGGAAACCCCGATAAAAGCCAGGTCAATATTGATGTTTTTCAGCGTCTCCAGCGTGCTGTGCCCCGAAATTGCGAGGTTGTCCTTATTTAAGCTGCCGCCGCAAAGGACAATAGACGGCTTTGTCAGGCGGCTAAGCTCCACTGAGATATTCGGTCCCGTTGTGAAAACGGAAAGGGGAATATCCGGCAGAATCTTCGCAACGGCCAGACTTGTGGTTCCCGCGTCGAGAAATACGGAGCTGCCCGGTCTGATCAGCTCCAATGCCTTTTGGGCAATCAAGGCTTTCCCCAAGAGATTTTCCTGCGCCCTGACGGACAGAACCGGATCCATAGAATGGCTGATGGTGCGCACGCCGCCGCGCAGCTTTACAATCTCACCCAATGCGGCAAGGCTGTTTAGATCCCTGTGGATAGTCATCAGCGATACCTCGGGATACAGTTCCCGAAGCTGCTTTATGGTTGCGAACTCTTTATTCCTGATAAAGTCAAGCATTTTCTCTTGCCGGATCTGATTCATAGCACAAACCTCATGTTATAAAGCGATATAATTACTGTAAATATAACATTTTGTTTGCATAAAGTCAAGTAATCAAGATATATTCACTTTTTTAGAACCGAAGATGCCGGGCTTGTAGGTGAGCTCGCACCTGTGAAGTTTTTACGTTTGGAAATTCCTGTCGGCGCATACAATAACTCTAATTTGCAGGTTACCATAGCGAGTACGTTACAGCCCAGTGACATCGCAATCTACAAGCGATTCGTATCGCCAAGAGCTTCCTCACTGTCAATGCTTTGGTTGACGGAGGGATTGAGCTTCGCAGCGGAATTGTGATTTTGATTGCCGTTTACATCGACTACCTGAAGAAAACGAGAGACAAATGGCAAATGTCTTGCTAATGCAAAATAGGGGAATAGTATGCCGGATTAGACTTGTTTAATCTCTTAGGGTTCAATTCCCCGCAGCTCTGCTGCGCTTCCTTATAAAAAACAGAACGCGTAGCTAAGATTAGGGGGATTGATACCCCGCAGTCTCTGCTGCGGGGTAGTTCATTGAACACTGATACGCGCCTATGGATAAAATGCTTCTGCTTAACAGGTATAGCATTTGCTACATTGGTCTGTGTGACACATCTTTCGTAGCTTATTTTAAAGGAAAATTGCTGTATCATGTGGTTTGTGATATGGGTATCATAGACGAAACGGCCACCGTAGCCGAGCGCATACGCTTTTACAGGACGAAAAGGGGCGTGACAAGCAACACGCTTGCAGAGCTTACAGGCGTTAGCCGCTATGCCGTTATGCGATACGAGAGCGGCGAAACGGAACCGGCATTAGATGATTTAAAGAAAATGGCGGCTGTGCTTGGAATTGAAGCGGACAAGCTCTATGATGATTATTACAGATTCTTGGATTATCCCTATTCGACAAAAATCAAGGAAATACGCAAAGCAAAAAGGCTATTGCAACGTGAGCTTGGGGAAAGGCTGTGCGTAACCCCTTGCACCGTTAAGCGTTGGGAGTATGGTAAGCACACAGTAACCCGTGATATGTGGAAAAAAATAAAAGCCTTAAGCCTTTTATAACAAAAAAACGCTCATTCTGAATGGGCGGTTTTATCTCAGACGCAACTTTGCTGCATTATAACTACTTCTTCGGAAAGATAGGCAAACAATGCTTCTATTTGTCTATCGTTTAATCTCTTAGGGTTCAATTCCCCGCAGCTCTGCTGCGCTTCCTTATAAAAAACAGAACGCGTAGCTAAGATTAGGGGGATTGATACCCCGCAGTCTCTGCTGCGGGGTAGTTCATTTTTA
>Ga0153996_1000925_pt1 | contig 12520 bp, 9 predicted proteins | sample TSNC080MetaG_FD_104728 | JGI IMG/M metagenome (GOLD analysis project Ga0153996, IMG submission 104728) | Attine ant fungus gardens microbial communities from North Carolina, USA - TSNC080 MetaG | ecosystem: Host-associated > Fungi > Mycelium > Unclassified | place: USA: North Carolina, Lumber...
AAATTCATCTGCTTAATGAATTTTATTGTAAATGAGTGTCGAATTTTTTCCATGACAAAATGTCACGCTGCTTTTCTTTATTTCTGCATTCCGAATTTACTTTTGGCAGGGGAACCATATATGAGTGGTTATGGCAGGGCAAGCCATATCAAAGATAAGCTGAATCAGATGATGCATCTGACAGAAACCTTATATTGTTGTGCCATCGCTTGTTCGGCAGAAGGCAAACCAACTGCCTCCGGCAATTATTATGTGGATGCATTACTTGCAAATGTAGATAAACATAACGTGACATCCATGATTTATGAGATTGACCGCCTGGCTCAGGATGTGGGCGGCGGAATACTGGCAACGCTTCCATCGGAAGCTGATTTTCGTGATCCGGTTATTGGAAAATATATTGAGAAGTATGTAAAGGGAGTTGAAGGAGTATCTACCGAAGACCGTATGCGTATGCTCCGTCTCCTTGAGGTCATGACTGGCGGTGTGGCGCTGGTGGAATCTATGCATGGTGCGGGATCTCCACAGGCACAAAAGGTAATGTATGCGAAGCTTTCCGGTCTGGCCGGGAAGAAGGCAGCTGCCATGAAAATTGCGGGTGTCGACCCGGAAAAATATGCAAAGTTCAAATAGTGTAAAACAGGTCAAAAAATTATAAAAAACTAATAAAAAAATTGAATTTACTGAAAATATAATTACTGTTAGAATCATTGTATGAAAGGAATAGTGATATAAATAAAAATGAAATGGAGGGCTACTATGAAAAAAATGAAGAAATGGGCTGGCGGTTTTATGGCAGTTGTATTGACAGCCGGCATGTTGTCTGGATGCACGGGTGGGAGCGGAAAAGGCAGCGAACAAACCAATCAGGCTACTCAGACGGGGAATACTGTCACGGAGTCAACCGGAACAAATGGGGAGAAGATCACGATTGGATGGGCAATGGCATATTTTGATCACCCGGTCTACCAGTTGTTGATGCAGGGTGCACAGGAAGTGGCGGGCAGCCTCGATAATTGCGAACTGATTTTTGCAGACGGCAAAAACGACGCCACCACCCAGGCATCACAGATCGATACATTTATCGCCCAAGGGGTAGATGCAATCATTCTGACAGCGGCGGTTTCCGATCCTATGCTGCCTTCAATCAAGAAAATCAATGATGCAGGAATCCCCCTCATCATCGTAGACAGGAGGATCTTAAAACAAGGACAGGATGTGAAATGGGAATGCTATGTGACCTGGGATATGGTTTTATCGGGAACACAGGGGGCGGAACAGACCATCGAAGCACTTGGCGGTCCCGGAAGTGCTGGCGGCAAGGTGGTTGTGGTTGAAGGGACAGCTGGTGCCGGTTCGACGATTGACAGGGGCGGAGCCTATTATTCAAAGCTTGAGGAAGAACCCGGCATTGAAGTCATCTATAAAGTGGACGGTGATTTTGACCGGACTAAGGGAATGGAGGTAACCGAAACCATTCTTCAGAGATATCCCAATAAAGGTGATTTTGATGTGATCTATTATATGAATGATGAGATGGCGCTGGGCGGACTCCAGGCTATTGAGGGGGCAGGTCGAATGGGCGAATTTCAGGTTATCAGCGTGGACGGGGAGAAGGAAGCCCTGGATGCGGTCAGAGCCGGAAAAATCAATTACGAGGTAATGTTTAAGCCGGATGAGCAGGCCGTTGCGGTGGAGATTGTATACCAGTTAGCTAAGGGTGAGAAGGTTGATTACAGTGCAATTGAATACAAGGGAGCGTCGATCGAAGTGACGGAGACGGACGATGGGTTCATTTGGGTAAGACCAACTTGTTACAAGATTGACAGCACAAATTGCAATGAACCTGAGTTTTTAGGCTGGTAATGTTAAGGAGAATGAAAGATGCAGACATCAGTAAAAGAACCGTTTCATTTTCAGATATATCAAAAACCGATACGCACGGAACGGATCGACAGATTATATGAATATGTAGGGGCTTCCAAGGTGGGCATGTGTATGGAGCGAGGGAGGATTATCACCAACATATATAAGGAAAATCGTTCGCTTCCGCCGATTTTGCTGCGAGCCAAAGCCTTGGCGGAAATTTTGGCACAGATGTCCATCTACATTCTGCCAGGCAGTCTGCTGGTGGGAAATCAGGCCAGCAAACCCAACTATGCCCCCTTGTTTCCGGAATATGCCGTGGATTTTCTGGAGGAGGAATTTGTCAACGGTAATCCCTATTATCCGGACGAGCGTCCCGCTGACAATATTGAATACCAACGCAGTGATATACCAGAATTAAGGGAAATGATCGGGTTCTGGATGGGCAATACCCACAAGGACCGATTGTATGCAAATCTGCCGAAAGAAGCTATTTCTGCACAGGACGACGTGGGTACCGTCAATATTGTCAACTTCATGCATGGCGGCTGTGGCCATCTGACTCCGCCGTGGCCGTGGCTGTTCCGGCATGGGTTGGGAGAGATCATTCGGATTTGCGAGGAGCATATTGGCGGATTAGAACGATGGACCATTGAAGGGATTGAGAAAAATCATTTTTACCAGTCGGCAATTACTGTCTGCCAGGCCCTGATCGCATATGCAGGGCGATATGCTGAGCTGGCAGAACGGATGGCAGAGCAGGAGGAGGATAAGAAACGGATCGCCGAGCTTCGGGAACTGGCCAGAATCTGTCGCAGAGTTCCGGAAAAACCGGCCGAAACTTTCCACGAGGCGCTGCAGTTTATGACCTTTGTGCAATTCGGCATTCAGATCGAGGATAATGCCCAGGGCATTAGTCCGGGTCGTTTTGACCAGGTCATGATATCTTATTACAACAACGATATTGCGGACGGGTGCCTGACGAGAGACAGTGCTTCTGAACTGATTCAGAATTTCTTTGTGTTGTTGTCCACCGTCGAGCGGATGAGATCTTGGGAGGATACGGCTTACTTCAGGGGCAAGCCAATTTTCCAGAACCTGACCACCGGCGGAATTGATCCGCAGACCGGCAAAGATGCTACCAATGAACTTTCGTACATCATCATGGACTGTATCGCCAATACAAGAACCCTGCAGCCATCCCATTATGTCAGATGGCATAAGGATACGCCGGCAGAATTTAAATTAAAAATTGCGGAAACGATCCGGCTGGGCACAGGATTCCCGGCGGTTGCCAATGATGAGCTTTACATACCGGCAATGATGAACCGTGGATACAGCCAGGAGGATGCTTCTGATTACTGCATTGTAGGCTGTGCGGAGCCGGGAGTGGCGGGTCTTAGAGGCGGACGTACCGGTGCGGCCTGGTTTTGTCTCGCCAAAATCCTCGAAGTAAGCCTGTATAACGGAACAGATCCCAGAAGCGGCATTACGCTGCACCGCAACAAAAGCGGCAAGGATCTGGAAGATTTCGAAAGCTTTGAAGAGGTCTGGGAGGCTTTTGCGGATCAGATGAAATATTATGCCATGATCCATGCGGTTATGGACAATACCACCGACTGGCTGTGGGAAGAGTATATGGAAGAGCCGCTGACCTCGGTAATGGGATGTACCCTTACGGTGTTGGAGCGGGGCAAGTCCATCAAGCGGGGCGGCGCTAAATATGATTTTACCGGCAACGAGACGATCGGCACGGCCAATACCGGCAACAGCCTGTATGCCATCAAAAAGCTTGTTTTTGATGATAAACTTATCACCGGAAAACAGCTAAAGCATGCACTGCTGACTGATTTTTCGGATATCGCTACCATGCCTACCGGACCACAGATTCAGCAGATGTGCCTGAATGTACCAAAGTACGGAAACGATCTGGAGGAAGTGGATCTGCTGACAAGCAAGGTGCTGGAAGCAGTCTGCGAGGAGCTTCCCAAATATAAAAATACCCGGCATGGCAGAGGTCCCATCGGCGGCGTATTCCAGGCATCGACCACCACCGTATCTGCCAATACGCCATTCGGTATGCTGACCGGTTCACTGCCGGACGGACGGGCAGCGGGGATGTCGCTGTCTGACGGACAGTCACCGATGCGGGGAACCGACATCAAGGGACCTACGGCAGCGGTAAAATCGGTAGCGCGATGTAAAAACATGATCCTCTCAGAAGGATCACTCTACAATATGAAGCTGCTGCCCCAAGATTTAAGAGATTAAAGGGATGGAGGGACTGTTTTGGAACAAAATACCGGACTCAACCGCCTTGTCAATCTGATCGATTATTATTTTTCACTGGGCGGGATGCAGATACAGTTTAATGTAGTCAGCCGGGATACCCTGCTGCAGGCGCAGGCAGATCCGGCCAAATATCAGAACCTGATTGTCCGCGTGGCTGGCTATTCCGCCTACTTTGTGAATCTGGAAAAGAAGGTGCAGCAGGATATTATGGAACGGACAGAAGAGCGGATCTAGTCTGCCAAATGAAAATGCCGGCATATTGCCGGTATTTTTTGCACTTTTTTCCGGAGAGACAAGATAGACTACCAGGGAGGAAAGAATCCATAATGATCAGAGAACAGGAAGGAATGATATTTGACATCCAGCGGTGGAGCCTTCACGACGGACCGGGAATCAGGACCAACGTATTTTTAAAAGGCTGTCCGCTGACCTGTCTGTGGTGCAGCAACCCGGAATCCCAGAGTCACAGCAGGGAGCTGGCTTTTTTCAGGGGCAAGTGTATCGGATGCGGAACTTGTATCGATCAATGCCCACAGCAGGCAATTACCAAGGGGGCGGATGGTTTGGCAGTTGATTTTCACTTATGCCGCACCTTCTGCGGTACAAATAAACTGGCAGAGCAAAGTTTTTCCTGCTCCCGGACCTGCTATGCGAGAGCGCTTGATATCATGGGGCGAAAAGTGACTGCTGGGGAAGTGATGAAAGAGGTTTTAAGCGATAAACCGATCTATGAAAGCAGCGGCGGCGGTATCACAATAACTGGCGGGGAGCCGTTTGCCCAGCCTGAGTTTTTGCTTGCGTTGCTGCGGCTGGCTCGGGAAGAAGGTCTTCACACGGTAATTGAAAGCTGTCTATATGCGGCATGGGAGGCCATCGCGCCCTGTCTGCCCGATCTGGATTATCTGTATCTGGACTTGAAAATTCTGGATGAGGACAAGCATAAGCGATTGACAGGTATGAGCAATAAAAAGATTCTTGAAAACATCAGGAAGATTTACGATTATTCCGGCAGTAAGGAGCTTACCCTGGTGGTTCGCACTCCTGTGATTCCCGGTATTAATGACACGTCAAAAGAAATCGGAGCAATGGCAGACTGGATTACCAGATATTTGCCAGGGGTAACGGAATATGAGCTGCTTCCTTACCACCGGCTAGGCAGGGGAAAATATGCGAATATCGGAAAGACTTATTGTTTGTCCGCATTATCGCCACCTCCCGAAGTAGTCATGGAAGAGCTGAAAGCGGTGGTTTCACAGCGAGGATTGAAGACAAAATGAACAGGAAAGGTGGATTGCTGATGACGGAAAAAAGCTATCTGTATATGCATAACATTTGCAAATCCTTCCCGGGTGTCAAGGCCTTATCAGGAGTAAATCTGGAAGTGAAGGCGGGAGAGGTACATGCACTGTTGGGGGAAAATGGGGCTGGGAAATCTACCCTCCTAAAAATATTGGCAGGCGCTTATTCAAAAGATGAGGGTGAGATCTACATTGATGGAAAACAGATTGGCGAACTTACACCAAAGCTGGCCGAAGAGCTGGGAATATCCATTATCTATCAGGAGTTCAGCAGTCTCCCCTGTCTGAGTGTGGCTGAGAATATTTATTTGGGGCGGCAGCCGCGGACCAGGTATGGATTGATTGACTGGAAAAAATGCAACCGTGACAGCAAGGAACTGCTTCATAAGGCCGGGCTGTCCATTGATCCGAGAACTCCGGTTGCCAGTCTGAAGGTTGCCCAGCAGCAAATGGTTGAAATTGCCAAAGCCTTATCAAAAAAAGCAAAGATCATTGTCATGGATGAACCGACCTCGCCGTTAACTCAACGGGAAATTGATAATCTGTTCCAGGTGATTCGCGAGCTGAAAGCACAGGGCGTTGCCGTCATCTATGTATCACACCGCCTGGCAGAAATCAAGGAAATCTGCGACCGTGTTACGGTACTCCGGGACGGCTGCTTCGCTGGCCGGGCGGAGGTTGGGGAAATTGAAATAGAGGACATGATCCGGATGATGGTAGGCAGGGAGCTTCACGATATGTATCCCCGCTCTCAGGCTGAGATCGGACCGCCGCTATTAAGCGTGGAGAAGCTTTCCACAAGAGATAAGCTGGAGCAGGTGAGTTTTCAGTTACACCGCGGGGAGATTCTGGGGCTGGCAGGGCTTGTCGGTTCCGGGCGGACGGAACTGGCCCGGGCTATTTTCGGCGCAGATGAGAAAGTCGGGGGTACTGTTCGGGTCAACGGAACAGTTTGTGAGATCAAACAGCCACAGGATGCGATTAAGCAGCGTATCGGACTGGTACCAGAAGACCGAAAAGGGCAGGGGCTGGTGCTGCTGATGAATGTAAAGGAAAACACCACCCTGGTGGGTCTGCACAAACTGCTGCGTCTTGGCCGGCTGAATCTCGGCCGGGAGGAATGTGTTTCTGAAGAATACCGGGACAAGCTCCATATTGTCACTCCCGGAATCCACGAAATAGTGTCAAATCTCTCAGGCGGAAATCAGCAAAAGGTGGTCTTAAGTAAATGGCTTTATGCGGACTGCAGCGTCCTTATTATTGATGAGCCGACCAGAGGCATTGATGTAGGAGCCAAGGTGGAGATTTATGAACTGATGAAAGAACTGGTAGAGAAGGGGATGGGGATTTTGATGATTTCTTCCGAGATGCCGGAGCTGATTGGTCTCTGCGACCGGATTCTGGTGATGCATGAGGGGCGGCTTGCCGGCGAACTGAAACGGGATGAATTCAGGGAAGAGACGATTATGGTATATGCAACCGGACAGGCTTCGAGGGAGGTGTGATATGAAAAACAAGATGTTATACAAAGGTTATTTAGGCATCCGACCACATCTGCTGATCTTATGTGCCCTGACAGTGCTGATGGTGATCATGAGTTTGCTTGCGCCCAATTTTCTGACCGGCGGAAACCTTCTGGATATCTTGCGGGTAAACTCCATCAAGGGTATTATGTCGATTGCCATGACACTGGTTTTGGTGACTGGTGGAATTGATCTTTCCGTTGGTTCTACATTTGCTTTGTCCGGGGCGGTTACGGCTTCACTCATCGCCGGAAGCTACAGTGACTATATTACCAGCAATCTGTTCAAATGCAATACCGGTGTGGCGATCGCCATCGGGCTTCTGGCAGGGGCGCTGGTGGGCCTGGTCAATGGGCTGGTGATCACCAGACTAAAGGTGGAACCTTTTCTTGCCACCCTGGCAATGATGATTTTTGCCAGAGGTCTTACCTATCTGTACACCGGCGGGTATCCAATCAATTTTAAACCGATACCGGATGACTTTGCCTGGCTTGGCAAAGGGTACGTGGGCGCAGTGCCGGTGCCGGCTGTCATATTTTTTCTCGTTGCTGCCGCCGGGGGCTGGATTTTAAAATATACTGCTTTTGGGAGGCTGCTGTTTGCCATCGGCGGAAACCGGGAGACGGCCGGACTATCCGGTATTCCGGTGGAAAGAAATATCTGCCTGACCTATGTTTTCATGGGCGTTATGGCAGGTCTTGCCGGAATCATCATGACATCCCGGGTCGCTTCGGCTTCGGCCGTAGCAGGGGATTCCTATGAGATGGATGTCATTGCCGGTGTGGTGCTGGGAGGAACCCTTCAGTCGGGTGGGAAAGGTTCCGTGATCGGAACTGTGATCGGAATCTTTATTTTTGGGATTATCGAAAATGGCTTGAATATCCTCGGAATGCCGACCTATTTTAAACTAATTATCAAGGGCATAGTGATCATTGCTGCCATAGGTGGACGATATCTCTTCCCGGTAAAAAGAAGGGGGGGCGCAAAAGATGAAAACAGACAGACCCAGACTACGGTATAAGTTTGATCAGCAAAAGCTGTTGCTAATACTACTTGTTCTGATGTTTTTAGGGTTTAGTGCGCTCCGTCCGGAATTTGCCTCGGCAAGGAGCATAGACAACATTCTCCGCACCTTGTCTATGTATGGGATCGCTTCTATGGGGATGACCCTGGTTATCCTGACTGGCGGAACCGATTTGTCCGCCGGCTCTAATATGGCTCTGGCCGGAGTAGTGGGCGCCGGTTTATTGGGCCGCGCGATCGGCGCTGCCAATCCGGTAACACTTCCTTTTCCTCTGACGATGCTGCTGGCTCTTTTGGTTTGCGGGTTAGTTGGCTGGGTGAATGGGTACTGCATTGCCCGCCTGAAAATTGCCCCTTTTGTTGCCACCCTGGCAATGATGTCGCTGAGCAGGGGGATGGTTTATGTTGTGGCAGATTATATGGTGCAGGGGGTATCTGGTTCGCCGATAACGTTTATGAATGACGGCTATACATTGTTGGGGCATGGACATGTGGGACCGGTTCCGGTACAGACGCTTCTGTTTTTAGCTGTGTTTCTGGTCCTGTACCTATTTTTAAAGTATACACGAACCGGGCGAGCCATCTATGCGGTCGGAGGTAATCAGGAGACAGCCAGACTGGCTGGAATAAAGCCGGTGGGGATCATCTTGCTCTGCTATACACTGTGCGGAATGCTGGCGGGGCTGAGCGGACTGATTCTGGTGGGTAAATTATCAAGTGCTGCCACTGTGGCGGCCAAAGGCTATGAGCTGGATTTTATCACGGCGGTGGCTCTGGGTGGAACCGGCATGTCCGGAGGCAGTGGCGGAGTGGTCGGGACACTCCTGGGGGCCGCATTTCTGGCGGTGATGAATAATGGGCTGGATATGATCAATGTCCCTTCTTTTTACCAATATCTGATCAAAGGCGTTATTCTTGTACTGGCAGTATATGGGGACAAGCTGCTTCAGAAACGAGGAAAAAATTAGCACTGGAGAATATGGTTATTTTCCGTTATACTAAGAACAAAACGTAAGTTTTTCAGAAGGGCAGATGATAAGGCTTGAATATATTATTTGTAGATGATGAGAAGATTATCCGGGACGGCATGGAAGTAGTTATAAACTGGAGCCGCATTGGCTGCAGTAAACTTGTGATGGCTGAAAATGGAAGCCGGGCTCTTGACATCATGGAAAAAGAAGCCTTTGATTTAGTAATTACCGATATCTACATGCAGAAAATGTCAGGGATAGAACTGGCGAAAGAGATCAAAGAGCGATGGCCGATGGTGAAGGTGATCATCTTGTCGGCATATGAAGATTTCAATTATGCCAGGGAGGCAATTGCGGCCGGAGTGTTTAAATATCTGCTGAAACCAGTTACTCCGGAAGAGCTGGAAGCTGCGGTGACCGAGGCAATGGCGGAGATAAACTGGAGTTATCATTTGAAAAATCAGATGATCGAATCAGAGAAGTTTGCCGGCATTTACCGGCCGCAGTTGGCTGTGGACTTCTGGAAAGCCCTGATCCGCAGGGAAATTACCAATATAGAGGATGTCAGGCGCCGCCTGCAGTTAACCGGGATTGTCCTGCGCGGAGAACCGCTGTGCTGTCTGGTGCTGAGCGTGGAACAGTCCCGGGAGGCGGCTGTTTTTAGCTTGATTGAATGCACGATCGCGGAACTGTTTGACACTTGTGTGGGCTGCATTGCATTGGATCACAATCTGTTTGTTGCCGTTTTAAAACAAGTGCCGGAGGCGGGCGGACTGCTGCACCTGTACAGTGTTTTAAGGGAGCGGACAGCGGCCGTGGTAAGAGGCGCCTGCGGTCGCAGTGTCACAGAGATTATGGAGCTGCATTTATCTCTGAAAGATGGTCTGGCGGTAATTCAGGCGGAAGCGGAGTCAAATCAGGTTCCGGAAAGCCTGATTGATGCTTCCCTCCGGCTAATTCATGAAAACCTTAATAATGAGTATTTCGGTGTCAATGATATTGCCGCGGCTCTGCATGTCAGTGACAGTTACTTTTCTAGGATGTTTAAAAAGAAGATGGGAGTGACCTGTATCGAGTATCTGACTGGTCAGCGGATTGAAAAGGCCAGAAACCTGCTGTGGCATACAAACATGAAGCATGAGACCATCGCCAGCGCGGTGGGGTATGCCAATGTCCATTATTTTAGTATCCAGTTTAAGAAGCATGCAGGTGAAACTCCTGGTCAGTACCGGAAACGGGTGAGGGGGTTGGAGGAGTAGGAGCTGTTTGGGGGGAGGGATTATGTTTAAAACTGTCAGAGCTAAAATAACCGTCTGTTTTAGTGTGGCGATTATGATTTTATTTTTACTGTTCGGAATCACCGGCTATCATGTACTCCGGGATTATCTCATTCAAATGCAGCAAGAAAACCAGACGCGGCTGGCCCAGTCGCTTTGTACTTCGATAACTTTTTTTAAACAAAGCTGTGAAAATCTGGCTTTCGAACTTCTGGGAACGGAAGATATTGTATGGCGGCTTGATGAGGTGGCGGCTGAGAATAATTACATAAAAAATATCTATGTGATTGATAAGACCTATGATACGATTGGAACCGGGGATACAAAAAAAGTCAGAACCTATCTGATTGACCGAATCAGTACAGCGGAGCGGTATGAAGGAAACGTGATCTGGGACAGCGGTTATGATACCCAGAGCATGATGCTGTTCGGAAAATGCCAGTTTGAAGAAGAAACAGAAAATAGTTGTTATCTGTTTCTGCAGATTGATAACAGCCATATTTTGGATCTGTTTCATCAGTTCCGGCTCCAGAACAGCCAGCGCTTTTCGCTGAAGGGAATCACCAACAGCTTTGAGGTGACGGAGCAGGGGTTTTTTTACAATTATTATGATAATTACAAAGAACTTCTTCACACCGAAATTACCATGGATGATTGGTACTTACGGACCTGGAGTGACAAAGCTCTGATTATGGGACCGGCGAAGGGGCTTTTGGGACAGATGGTCAAAGTGCTGATTGCAGCGTTGGCCGCCTCTTTATTTCTGAGCGCAGTGCTGGCTTTTTGGATCACCAGACCGATCAAGGGAATAAAAGAGACGATGGAGCATTACGGGAAAGGTGACTTTACCTTTAAAGCCCGTGTTAGTGGAAAGGATGAGATTGCGGATCTCGGCAATCTGCTCAACCAGATGGCAGCTCAGATTTTCAAACTGTTTGAGCGGGTAAAGGAGGAAGAGGAGCAGAGCCGCAGGTTGGAGCTGCAGACGCTGGTATATCAGATCAATCCTCACTTTCTTTATAATACGCTGGATTCTGTGAATATACTTGCCAGACAGAGCGGCAATCTCCGGGTAGCGGAGATCGTCACTGATTTGTCCCGGCTCTTCCGACTGGGCCTGCACCAGGGGCGGGAAGCAGTTACCGTCAGGGATGAGTTGATGCATGTGACTTATTATTTAAAAATACAAAAAATCCGCTTTGATGAACAGTTATCATGGGAGTTGAAGGTACCGGCAGAGATTATGGAATACGAGATTATCAAATTCATTCTTCAGCCGATTGTGGAAAATGCTATTTATCACGGAGTGAAAGGCAGAGACGAACCGGGACATATCCGTGTAACTGCCTGCGAGAAAGAGGAATTCTTGATGTTCAGCGTTGTGGATACCGGAAATGGCATGAATCCCCATGCCTTGGAGCAGTTGAAAAAACGGCTTAGGGCGGAGCGGATTGATGATGTGAAGCAGAAAGGTTTTGGAATATGGAATGTAAATCAGCGCATTAAACTTTGCTATGGTGAGTCCTGCGGTATCGAGGTAGAAAGCTGGGAAGGAGAGGGGACGAAGGTCTCAATCCGGATTTTGAAACATCGTAAGGCATAAATTATACTTGACAAATCTCCTCAATATAAGTATATTAGTAATAACTAAAATACTTATATTAGGGAGATGTTTTATGTCTGGTGAAAAGAAAATGGCCCGCATCGGCAAAGAATGCGTGGCGTGCGGAAGATGTGTGAAAGAATGTCCGGTTGGTGCGATCTCTGTTTATAAGGGAATGTATGCAACAGTGGATGAAGGTAAATGTATCGGATGCGGAAAATGCGTAAAGGCCTGCCCTGCCAGCGTGATTTCCGTTATGCCGCAAGGAAAAAAAGCAGAATCAAAGAAAAAACACTGGTATGATTATCTTTGGATATTATCTGTGGTTTATCTGACGTTTGGCTTTTTGAATATTCTATTTTCATGGTTAGGATTAATCTGTTTTATCATACCGTTGTTAATCACTGTCATAAAGGGCAATAAGGTATATTGTAATAAATACTGCGGACGAGGGCAGCTGTTTGAACTGATCGGAGGCAAATCAGGATTATCGTTAAATAATGATCTGCCAAAGTTTATCCGTTCCAGGTGGTTCCGGTACGGATTTTTAACCTTTTTTATGGCAATGTTCCTGCTGATGATTTACAATACTTACCTTGTCTTTGCGGGAGCGACACTAAAAGAGGCAGTTACACTTTTGTGGGTATTTAAACTTCCGTGGCAATGG
>Ga0153996_1000926_pt1 | contig 12511 bp, 10 predicted proteins | sample TSNC080MetaG_FD_104728 | JGI IMG/M metagenome (GOLD analysis project Ga0153996, IMG submission 104728) | Attine ant fungus gardens microbial communities from North Carolina, USA - TSNC080 MetaG | ecosystem: Host-associated > Fungi > Mycelium > Unclassified | place: USA: North Carolina, Lumber...
AATAGAAACCTTAGTAATGATCATAAAAATCACCACCTTTATAGTTATATTGTACCAAAAAAAGCAGAACCGGTCTATTCTGCTTTTCGTTTATGGTCAAAATTTATTTTTGACCTTTTTTATTTAGAGAGGAGGAGATATGAAAATATATAAAAAGTACAATAATAATGTTGTGCAAACATATGATGACGACTTACAAGAAGCAATTGTAATTGGTTCAGGTATTGCCTACAATAGGGGTATAGGTAGCTGGATAGATGAAAAAAAGATAGAGAAAAAATTTGTTTTGCAGGATACGTATCAACAAAAAATGATTACTAAACTTTTGAGAGAAATACCAGTTGAACAGTTTGAAATTTCAGAAAAGATTATTTCTTTTGCTGAAGAATATCTAAAAACTTCATTGAATGAAAGTATACATGTTACCTTAGCAGATCATATCTCATTTACCTTAACAAGATATGAAAATGGTTATGCAATTCATAATCCTTTGCTTTGGGATATTAAAAATTATTATGAAGAGGAATACGTAATTGGATTATATGCATTGGAATTAATTGATAAGCAATGCCATGTAACTCTTCCAGAAGATGAAGCGGCATTTATTGTGATGCACATTATTGATGCAAAATTGAATCCACAAAATCTTACAGTGTCAAGTGTTATGAAGATTACAGGACAAATACTTAAAATTGTTAAGTATCAATTACATATTGAATTACATGAAGGGACATTAATTTACCATCGTTTTTTAACACATTTAAAGTTTTTTGCACAACGAATAGTGAAAGATGAACATGTTAGTTTTGGAGTTGATATTATGGAATGTTTTATCAAAAATTATGCAAAAATATATCAAGGATCAGAAACAATTGCCATGTTTATTGAAGAAAACTATGATTATCAAGTAAGTCAAGAAGAGAAACTATATTTAGCAATCCATTTACAAAGATTCGTAGGAAAAGAATGAAGTAGATAGTAGAGTTGTTACTGAGAAGGCAAAGTCTATGCACAAAACAGTTGTTTTGTTCGTAGACTTTTTTTAAAGAAAGGAGAACAATATGAATTATTTAAAAATGGCAAAATCTATTATTAAAGCGGTAGGAGGAAGTAGTAATATAAAAAAAGTAGTACATTGTGCAACTCGTTTACGTTTGGAATTATTCGATAATAGTATAGCGAATCAATCCGAATTAGAAGTTATCGAAGGTGTTCAAGGTGTTGTTTTTCGTACCAGTCAAATACAGTTAATTATTGGTCAAGGAGCTGTGGAGGAGTGTTATAAAAATGTATGTAAATTGATTTCTACGAGTTCTAAAAATCAAGAAGAAAAAATCAAAAAAGAGTTTAATATAAAAGATTTATTATCTATCTTTTTAGAAACTATATCATCTATTTTTGCACCTATTATTCCAGCGATTGTAGGCTCTGGGATGATTATGGGAATTTTGTATTCATTACAAGTAGCTAATTGGATTGATCCTACCTCTAATTTATTTCAATTATTAAATGTGTTTAGTAATGCAGCGTTTTATTTTTTACCAATCTATTTAGCTTTTAGTTCTGGTAAAAAATTTGGGTGTAATCCATATGTAGCTGCTGTATTAGGGGGTATTCTGATTCATCCTACATTTATTTCAATGCTGGGATCAGGTGATACTTTTATTAAATTAGGTTTTATTCAGATTAAATTAATGAATTATGCAAGTTCGGTTATTCCAATTATTTTATCTACATATTTTATGTCTAAAGTAGAAAAAATAGTAAAGCGTGTAGTACCAAAAATGATTGATATCATTGTCACTCCAACAGTTTCATTATTACTTAGTGGAATAGTTGCTTTATGGATAATAGCACCATTAGGGCAATATGCTGGTACTTTTATTGCAAATGGGTTCTTAGATATTTATCATATTTTTGGTTTCTTTGGAGGAATTCTTTATGGTATATCCTATCCTTTTATTCTAGCGACTGGTATGCAGGTTGCTTTTAGCCCTATTACTGTAATGAATTTAGAGTCTTTGGGATATGATTTCTTATATCCGTTTAGTGCTGCTTCTAATGCGGCTATGGCTGCAGCTGCATTATATATTTTCATTAAAACTAAAGATAATGATTTAAAATCAGTTGCTGGATCAACTGGGATTTCTGGTTTGATTGGTGTTACTGAACCAGTATTATTTGGGATTGTGTTAAAATTCAAAAAAGTATTAGTTGCAGTGATGGTTGGTGGAGCTATTGGCGGTGGAATCATGGGGTTATTTAATGTCACTTATGGTGGGTTTGGATTTGTGCCTTTTGGAACAATTATCTTAGCTTTTGGACCAACCTTTATATATTACTTAATAGGAGTATTTGCTGCAATGATTTCAGCTGTGGTTGTTCTTCATTTTATAGGATATGAAAATAAAGAAGACAAATTAACAAACGTTAAGGCAATCTTATATAGTCCAGTTGCTGGGCAAGTTATGTCATTATCTAAAGTAAGTGATCCAACATTCGCACAAGGGTATTTAGGGAAAGGTATTGCCGTGATTCCGAGTGAAACTACAGTTTATTCACCATGCAATGGGAAAATAATAGCGATATATCCTACGAAACATGCGATTGGTATCTGTTCTGATGATAATGTTGAAATATTAATTCATATAGGGATAGATACCGTTAAAATGAATGGAGAAGGTTTCACAAATTTTGTGATTGACGGTGAGTATATAGAACTTGGAACTAAATTAGCTAGTTTTGATCGTCATTTAATTGAAGAAAAAGGATTTGATCCTATCATTTGTATGGTTGTGACGAATAGTAATCAGTATGAATTAACATTTTCTAAGTCCAATGGTCAAATTGATAATTTAAAAGAATTAGTATATATATTCTAAGTGGGTGATAAAAATGAGTACAAATACAAAATTTCCTAAAGGATTCTTTTGGGGTGGAGCAACTGCCGCAAATCAAGTAGAAGGTGGATGGCAAGAAGCTGGTAAAGGTTGTAGTGTTTCTGATGTGATAACAGTTGGATCACATACAATACCGAGAAAATATTCAATTGATTTTTTGAATACTGATTACTACCCAACGCATAAAGCTTCTTTGTCATATTATCATTTTAAAGAAGATATCAACTTATTTGCAGAGATGGGTTTTAAAATGTATCGTTTTTCTATCGCTTGGACAAGAATTTTTCCAAATGGTGATGAGGATACACCAAACGAAGAAGGATTACGTTATTATGATGCTATTTTTCAAGAATTAAAAAAACATAAAATTGAAGCATTGGTCACTATTTCGCATAATGAATTACCTTTACATTTAGCTAAGAAATTTAATGGATGGGCATCTAGAGAGATGATTGACTGTTATCTAAAATTATGTATGGTATTGTTTGAACGATATAAGAATATCGTTACCTATTGGATTCCATTCAATGAGATTAATAATTTATCGTTACCAAATAGTATATTTGTTCAAGGTGGGATTATCTTAGATGGTATGGAGTACTTTGGGGATGGTACAGATAATCCACAATTACGTTTTCAAGCATTGCATCATGTATTAGTAGCGGCAGCTAAAGCGGTACAATTAGGAAAACGGATGAATCCAAATTATAAGTTTGGATCAATGACCTGTCATATTACAATGTATCCGTTAACTTGTCATCCCGATGATATAATTATCACACAAAAAGAAGATTTAATCAGAAATTGTTTTTGTTCAGATGTACAGTTATTTGGAGAGTATCCATATTATCAAATCGAATACTTTAATGATCAGGGTATTACTTTAATGATGACTGAAGAAGATAAACAACTTTTAAAAGATAATACACATGACTTTTATGCTTTTAGTTATTATATGTCAGTATGTCGTAGTGCAGATGTAAATGCTGATCAGACATCTGGAAATATTATGGGTGGAGCTAGGAATCCATATTTAAAAGAATCACAATGGCATTGGCAAATTGATTCTAAAGGATTACGGTATACTTTGAATAAAGTATATGATCGTTATCGTATACCTGTGATGATTACTGAAAATGGACTAGGGGCAAGAGATTGTATCATAGATGGAAAGATAGATGATGATTATCGTATTGAGTATTTACGTAGTCATATTAAGGAAATGAAGCAAGCAATCAAAGATGGTGTAAATTTAATTGCTTATACAGTTTGGGGATGTATTGATATAGTTAGTGTTTCAACTGGTGAAATGAGTAAACGCTATGGCTTTATCTATGTAGATGCAGATGATGATGGTAAAGGAAGTTTTAGACGGTATCGTAAGGATAGCTTTTATTGGTATAAAAAAGTGATTGCATCGAATGGTGAAGATATAACATAATAGTGCGAAAGAGAAAAACGATGAATTGAGACTTAGTGCTAACTAGTCGAGAAACATCGTTTTATGTAATAATGAGAATTCAAGGTTAAATATGGCATTTTATTGTGGTAAAGTTAAATAAATAACATAAAAATTCATATTTATTTTGTATATTCATACTATATTCTGTAAAATAAGAGAAATAGGGGGTAAGAGTATGAAAATAGGATGTGTAAAAGAAATCAAAAAACATGAGTATCGAGTTGGATGTACACCAGCAACGGTCGCTGCGTATATAAAAGCAGGGCATCAATTCTTTATTGAAACAGGTGCTGGAGTAGGTAGTGGATTTAATGATGATAAATATCAAGCTGTTGGTGCAGTGATTATCGATCAGCCAGCTGAAATCTGGAATACAGTAGATATGATGATTAAAGTAAAAGAACCTTTGGATAGTGAGTATACGTATTTTCGTGAAGGTCTTATTTTATATACGTACTTACATTTAGCTGCAAATACAGAACTTACGGAAGCATTAATGAAACATAAGGTAACAGCAGTTGCTTATGAGACGTTATATGATCATGAGGAATTGCCACTACTAAAACCGATGAGTGAAGTTGCAGGAAAGTTATCAGTGCAAGAAGCTGCTAAAAGTTTAGAAAAACCTTTTGGAGGAAGCGGTATTTTATTAGGTGGAGTGCCTGGTGTAAAAAAAGGAAAGGTCGTTATTATTGGTGGTGGTATTGTTGGAGTCAATGCAGCCAAAGCAGCCATAGGAATTGGTGCAGATGTGGTTGTTTTAGATAATAATTTAAAGCGTCTAGCCTACTTAGATGATATCTTTGGTAATACGATTCAAACGTTATATAGTACTGATTTTGAAATAGAAGAGCAATGTAAAACAGCAGATGTAGTGATTGGAGCTGTACTAATTCCTGGAGCAGCAGCACCTAAATTAGTCAAAAAAGAATATTTAAAGAAGATGAAACCGGGCTCTGTTATTGTTGATGTTGCTGTTGATCAGGGTGGTTGTATCGAAACAACAAGACCAACATATCATGATAAACCAACATTCGTCGTTGATGGAATAGTGCACTATTGCGTTGCTAATATGCCAGGAGCAGTACCTAGAACATCAACAATGGCTTTAACAAATGCAACGTTATCATATGGTTTACAAATTGCGAATCTGGGTATTGAAAAGGCACTTGACTCTGTGGTATTATCGACTGCAATTAATACCTATCAAGGATATGTAACATACCAAGGAGTAGCACAAGCTTGCCAAAAAGAATATGTAGACTTAGCGACTTTAAAAAGTAAAACCTAACTTTATATAATCACGAATATGTAAAAGTATTCGTTTTTTTACTAGATAAATTTGTTATAATATATAACGATAGGAGAGTATCAAAATGACTAACATAAATAAATTGAAAAAAGAAATTGAATCTTATAAAGCAACGAATACACTTGAAGAATTGGATAAAAAAACAATGCTATCACTACTAGATGATCCTAACATTTTATCAAGAACTCAATTACTACACCATTTTACTTCGTCTTGTTGGGTAGTAAATAAAGACTATTCGAAAGTATTAATGATTTATCATAACATCTATCAATCATGGAGCTGGATGGGTGGTCATAATGATGGAAATGCAAACAGTTATGAAGTCGCAAAAAAAGAATTAAAAGAAGAAAGTGGCATTAAAAATTATATACATTCTAGTCCAGATATTTTTTCTCTTGAAATAGTTCCAGTCTTTCAACATAGTAAAAAAGGGCAATGGGTTCCTTCACATTTACATTTAAATTTGACATATTTATTTATAGTAGATGAAAAAGAAACACTTATCGTAAATCAGGAAGAGACTTCAGGAGTAAAATGGGTTGATGTAAAGATGTTAGATCAAATGGTAAGGGAGAAAGATATGTTGTTGATTTATCATAAATTACTGAATAAATTGCAGTAGGTGATGCAGGAAAATGATTAAATTTGTAGATAAAAAAGCATAGTTATGGTATTTTTAGCACATGGTTAATAGTAATAATATTACGAGAAAGGATGAAGAAAATGGAGCATAATATTTTAGAATTTTCTGATAGAGAAGCCTTTCGCAAATGGTTAATTGAAAACGGGACAAGTAGTGAGGGAATATGGTTACTTTTTGGTAAAAAAGGTGGACCGATAACAGTCACTGCAACGGAAGCTTTGGAAGAAGCATTATGCTTTGGTTGGATTGATGGTCAAATGCAAAGCTTAGATAGTAAAACCTATAAGAAATACTTCTCTATCCGTAGAGCCAACAGCAAATGGTCTAAGAATAATAAAGCGTTAGTCCAACAACTGGAACAACAGGGAAAAATGACAGATTATGGTAGAAGTAAAATTGAGGAAGCTAAGAAAAATGGGCAGTGGGATGCTCCAAAACCACCAGCAATAACAGAGCAACAGATTGGATTTTTATCAGATTTATTAAAGGGGAAGGAACCTGCGTATACTAATTTTCAAGCAATGTCATTATCTGTTAAAAAAACATACACACGAGGATATCTTGATGCAAAAACAGAAGAAGGTAGGAAAAAACGATTGGCTTGGATAATTGATCGATTAAATAAAAACTTAAAACCTATGTAATGTAAATAAAAGGTAAAGTTTCTTACAGCATATCGATATAATTATAAATACATAAAAGTCACTAACTGAAATAATATAAACCCTATGTTATTTGGTAAGTGATCTTTTATTTTAGACTTTTTAATTTATTTGTAATAAAAATAGCTAAGAATAAGTAAAGAAGCATAACTTATAAATATGCTACATATATTGTATAGGTGGACGTATGAAAAAAATAGTTGAAGTAAGCGGATTAATAAAATCTTATCAGAATAAAAGAATAATTAATAATATAGATTTTTCTATCAATCAAGGTGAATTTGTGGCTTTATTAGGTCCTAATGGTTCTGGGAAATCAACAATTATTTCAATACTATGTGGATTACTTCAATTTGATAGTGGAGATATTCAGATTTGTGGGTATCGTGAAAATAATATGGAGTTACGGCAGCACATCGGTGTTGTTTTTCAAAATAGTGTACTAGACGATATTTTATCATTAAGAAACAATTTGTTACTACGATGTGGCTTTTACAATCTTAAAAAGAAACAAGCATATTTGCGTATTGAAGAATTAATATCTTTATGTGATTTAAAGGATTTTATTGATCAAAAGGTCTCTACTTTATCTGGGGGACAAAGAAGAAAAGGAGATATAGCCAGAGCACTTATTGCCAATCCAAAATTATTAATTCTAGATGAACCGACAACAGGATTAGATCCACAAAGTCGTCTTCAAATATGGCAAACGATTGAAAGTCTGCAAAAGGATAATACAATGGCCATTTTGTTAACAACACATTATTTGGAAGAAGCAGAAAAAGCAAGTCAAATTATTATGATTAAGCATGGCAAGATGATAGCTCAAGGAACAGTTGCTACACTGACGAAACAATTTGTTAGCGGAACTTTACGTATCTATTCAAACGATCTTGAGATGTTACAACATGTATTAAAGAAAAATAATATTGCGTATGTAACAAAGGAGAATAGTGTAGAGATTGCTTTAAGTATGAAGGATAATCCTCTTTCCATTTTGAAGAAAATAGAAATGTACGTACGTAATTTTGAAGTTCATTTAGGAACTTTAGAAGAGGCTTATTTTAAAATTATGAAGGAGGAGTTAAAATGAATGTTCGATATTTGATTAAACGTAATATTCTTTTATTTATTAATGATAAATCAGCTGTTTTCTTTTCGATGATGGCAATTTTTGTCGTTCTTTTTTTATATATCGCTTTTTTAGGTGATTTTATGATGCAACCATTAAAAGTTGATTTTCCAAAGTATGCTAGGGAAATTAGTGATACGTGGATTATGGCAGGAACACTTGGAATTATTTCACTTACGACATCGTTAAGTGTATTAGGAATCACAATAGATGATCGACAAAAAAGATTAATTGAAGATTTTAAGGTATCTCCTATGACAGATTTACAAATAACAATCGCTTATATAGTATCTACTTTTACTATTACTTTTTTTATTTCATGTGTAACACTGGTTATTGCTCAAGCCTACATCTTTGTTTATGGTGGTCGAATCATGACAATTAAAACACTGTTACGTGTTTTAACTATCATTTGTGCCTCTACATTTTCTTGTACTTCTATGTTGTATGTAATTATGGGCTTTTTTAAAAGTACTTCAGCTTTTAGTAATGTAACAACGATTATTGGGACTTTGTCTGGGTTTTTGATGGGGATTTATGTACCTATTGGCTCTTTACCAAATTTTCTTCAAACAATGATTCGTTTTTTTCCACCATCACATGGGGCAGCATTGTTCAGAGAAGCAATGATGGAGGATGTTCTTAATCAGTCATTTTTGTATTTGCCAAAGGCAGCATTATCAACTTTTGAAAAACAATTTGGAATACATTTTTATTATGGTACATATGAGTGTACAACGTTAGTAAGTTATATACTATTACTCAGCATTGGATTCGTGTTTTTTATGATAGCTTGTAAAATGACAACAAAGAAGCGATAATAAAAGATTCAAGAGTATTATCATACCCTTGAATCAAAGAAGCAAGTATCACTAATCAAAAGATGACTTATCAAATGATAAATCATCTTTTACTTTACTTGAGAAGACTCAGATCAATTAATCCAGACTGAGGCTTTCTCTAACTATGAGAGTATATTACTTTGTCCCCATCAACTTATACTTTCTCCTTTTTGCAACGACTACAAGCACTGCTGGTGACAGCAGAGCAAGAATCACATAAGAGACCACAGGTGGATTATCACCGGTTGAGGGACTATCTGTGGAAGTCGTGGTCGCTGTCCACTGGGCATACAGGGTGTGATCGTCGCCCATGCTTACAATGGTTTCAGCGATTACTTTCGTACCGCCAATTTTCGCAGTGTACCAACCTTCAAAGGTATATCCATCTCTAGTGGTAGTAGGAAGACTTCCATAAGTCTCGTTATAGACGACTGTTTTAGATGTTGTCGTTACCGTACCGCCATTTGGGTCAAAGGACACCTTGACATTGCTGAGAGGGATCTGCTCCCACTGGGCGTATAGGGTGTGATCATCGTCCATGCTTACAATGGTTTCAGCGATTACTTTCGTACCGCCAGTTTTCGCAGTGTACCAACCTTCAAAGGTATATCCATCTCTAATGGTAGTAGGAAGACTTCCATAAATCTCGTTATAGACGACTGTTTTAGATGTCGTCGTTACCGTACCGCCATTTGGGTCAAAAGACACCTTGACATTGGTGAGGGGGATCTGTTCCCAGATGGCATAGATTGTGAGATTCTCTGCGGGCATGGTGATTTCCCCACCCTCAATATATCCTATACCAGTGCCGTCGGCTTTGGTGTTCCATTCCTTGAACTGCCAACCGTCGGATGCACTAAGGGTGTTGGCTGCGACTGTGAATGTCTCGCCCACTGTTTTATCTGTTTCGTTGGGTGCCGTGCCGCTACCACCGTTTGCGTTGTAGGTCACGGTGTAGGTCTGCATCGCTGTTGTAAAGGTATGGCTGTGAGCTTCAGACATTCCCGTCTCTATCGCACTCACAAAATATTCAATGGTAACAGTATATTCAGTATTATAGTCTAGGCCAGAAAGATCATAGATTATGGTTCTATCGTCGCTCCATCGGGAATTTGACAGTACTGCACCGTCACTTATCGTTACGCTGCCATCATTACCCATCATTTCCTGATTAAATATTATCGTGAGTATATCTGTGGATATAGATACATCCGTGCCGGTAGGGGTTATGGATTCTACGGCTAGATCAGGTGCTTCTACGAGTACGAATACCGTGTATACCTTTTCCGTACTATTCTCAGCGGTTACAGTATATACTACTGGATAGGTGAAGTCCTGTGCCACATCGGTTGCGGGAGCGATGGATATACCGCTGTGTATAATCGTTGGGCTCAGGCTGCTCACATCTGTTCCATATGGCATGGTCACGTAAATTTCATCCGTAGAAATATACGTATCCTCAACTTGATTTGGTATTGTAAAGCTTGTGATTTCCCCAAGTGAAGCAAATACCTTGGTTGGGAACAGGTAAACGGTTATTACTACTGCTAAGAACATCGTGCCAATCTTTTTAAATGCTTTTCTTTTCATTGTGATTCCTCCGTTTCGTTATTTCTTATCAATATCAATTATCCGAGCATTTTCTAGCACAGCCGACTGGTACTTGCATGCTTTGCGTGTCTTACTTGCTCACCATGCTTTCTACCTGAAGTTCATTTTTAATCAGCTCCTTTATTATCGTAAGGCAGATGCCGTGAGCTGTACTAATATTATTTCCGTTTCTTCAATTTTTGTGTTGGCATAACTTTCTATGGTTATATTATACAACAAAATGACGAATTTTAGAAGAGAAATTGGTTCATTAACGTGTTATATATGTCGATGATAAGAAAATATCTGGAATATTGATTTAAGTGTAGAGGTCCCATTACAATAATAAAATTTTTATCATAGACACATTGCTTTTCAACATCTATTCAATAAAATGGTTTTTTTTAATACCTAGAAATAGAGATGAAACAATATTATTATTACTTATATACAAAATCTAAGATTGTATCTTTCAAGGTAGTTTTCTTTTTAGGAAACTGTTTTTATTGTTATGTTGCATAAATAATTGTAAAATAAATATCAGTTAGATAAATTTAATTGATAGGAGGAACATGAATGAATAGAAGATATCCTATGGTTATTATTTCTGAAGAGGGAGAAAAATGGTTACACAATGGTCAAATGTGGATGTATAAGAATAATGTTGTTGATCTTGATGATACAATAGAAAACGGTGCTTTAGTAGATATTGTGACAACAAAAGGTGATTATATGGGAACTGGTTTTATTTCTAAGAATAGTCATATTACAGTCCGAATTCTTTCTAAAGACCGTAATGATCGATTTGATAGAGATTTTTTTAAACGAAGAATTCAATTTGCGTATCATTTTCGTAAGACCTTGGATGAAAAAAACATTACGAATTGTCGCTTAGTTTTTGGTGAAGCAGACCAACTTCCTGGATTAACTGTTGATCGATATAATGATATTTTAGTATGTCAAATTAGTTCCTATGGTATAGAAAAATTGAAAGATATGCTATATGAATTATTACTTGAGGTAGTAAGAGAAGATGGGCAAGATGTTAAGGCTATTTATGAGAGAAATGATATCAATGTTCGTACAAAAGAAGGATTACTATTAGAAAAAGGATATTGGAAAAATGATGATTTGCCTACAACGACAATTATTGATGAAAATGGAATTAAGCTACATGTTGATGTGGAAAATGGTCAAAAAACAGGGTATTTTTTAGACCAAAAGAGAAATAGAGTATTACTTAGAGAAATGGCTCATGGAAAAAGAGTATTAGACTGTTTTAGCCATACAGGTGGATTTGCTTTGAATGCTGCTTATGGTAAAGCAAAAATGGTCGTAGCTGTTGATGTTTCACAAACTGCTTTAGACCAGGCACTAGAAAATGCCAAATTAAACAATTTAGAAGATAGTATCTCTTTTGTAAAAGCGGATGTATTTACATACTTAGATAATTGTCAAAAAGGTAAATTCGATATCATTGTGTTAGATCCACCAGCTTTCACAAAATCTAGAAGAACAATAGAGCACGCTTATCATGGATATAAGAGAATTAACAAGAAAGCAATCGAACTTTTAGAAAAAGGTGGGTATCTAATGACATGTAGTTGTTCTCGCTTTATGGAAACAGATAACTTTGAAAAAATGTTAAGAGAATCTGCTCAAGAAACTAGGAGGATACTTAAACAAGTATCTGTTACTCAACAAAATCACGATCACCCAATTTTGTGGGCAATGGAAAAAACAGCGTATTTAAAATTTTATATTTTTCAAGTACTATGAATAATACCACAGCTAATAATAAAATACTTCAAATTAACTAGTTACATGTAATAGAAAAAAATCTGCTAAAGTGAAAAGTTAAATTCCACTAAAATAAAATAAATTTAAGAGTTGAATTTACTGTTACACTTATTGTAATATATAGTAAAGATAGGGATAATCTTTAGCTTTATTATGTAATTAAAA
>Ga0153996_1000928_pt1 | contig 12489 bp, 6 predicted proteins | sample TSNC080MetaG_FD_104728 | JGI IMG/M metagenome (GOLD analysis project Ga0153996, IMG submission 104728) | Attine ant fungus gardens microbial communities from North Carolina, USA - TSNC080 MetaG | ecosystem: Host-associated > Fungi > Mycelium > Unclassified | place: USA: North Carolina, Lumber...
ACATCAAGGTACAACCTCCTCCACCCCCTGAAATTGCAATGAGCTCTGACTCTCATAAATCCTATAGTTGTAACAAAACTACCAACCAGGATCAGAGATCAAAGGGGGTGCAAGTATGTAACGACCAGACTAGTGGAGACCCTGTCATATTTCATACCAAAACAGAAAGCAGACTCACTTTAATTGACTCCGGCGCGAGCGATCACTGTTTCATTGATAAATCAATGTTTTCCTCATATACACCACTCGTAAACCCATCAGAAGGGCTCTCTGCAGGCGAAGGATCAGTCTTCAGCATCATAGGCAAAGGAGACGTCAAGTTCCAGACTTACATTAATGGAAGAGTCAGAAACATCATTCTTGAAGACGTCCTTCATACCCCTGAACTAAGATCTAACCTAATATCAGTGTCAAAACTCGAAATAAAAGGCACTGCAGTAACCTTCAAGGATGGAAAAGCTATTGTTGAACTAGCAGATGGCTCAAGAGTCTTATCAGCAGTCAAGTTTGGCAGTATGTATATAGTTAAAATTGTTCAATCGTCACCAGAAGCTTTCATAGCACAATCAAACCAAAAGCCTACTAGTTTCGACACATGGCATCGACATCTTGCCCATGCTAGAGCAGATACTGTTCGTGAAATGATATCAAAACAACTTGTTGATGGACTTCACATTGATGGGGATCTGAGCATGAGAGGCCAATGTGAAGACTGTATTTATGGAAAACATACCTCTCGACCCTATAATGAAAATGTCGCCAAGAAAAAGGACGTGCTAGAACAAGTACATATAGACATATGGGGACCTGCACAAACTCAATCAGCTGGTGGATCACGATATTTCATGATGATGATGGATGGCTTTTTATCATACAGAACTGTCGCATTTCTGCCTGCAAAGTCAGCTGACATCACATTGAAGGTTCTCAAGTCATATCAAACAGAAGCAGAGTATCAAACAGGTAAAAGAATAAGACAACTACGACTTGATATGGGACAAGAGTGGTTCAACACAGCCTGGGAACAATATAGGAAGGATCAGGGCTTAGTCTTCCAATTTACCACGCCATATGCTCACCAACAGAATGGCACAGCTGAACGTAGTATGCGCACGATCCTCGATGCAACACACTCAGCAATAGCAGAGTCTGGAATGCCACTAAAATACTGGGCTGACGCAGTATCAATGGTAGTATATACCCGAAATCTGATCCCATCGTCTAGGCGGCCTGGTACTATCCCTACTGAACTCTGGTCTGGACAACGACAGAACATATCCCACCTACGACCATTTGGTACTACTGCTTATGCCTATATACTAGGTGACTTGAATTTGTTCAAACTTTTCCCTCGATCAGTCAAGGTTGCCTTGCTTGGCTATTTTGGACACGACGGTTATAAATTACTAGAGAAAAATACTGGTGCTATATTTAGATCTCACAATGTTATTTTTGAAGAAGGAATTACTCACTATACTAGACAACCAACTCCAATATCCTTTACAGATGAAAACGACCCCTTCTCTTATAGACCAGGCAACTAGATACAAGTGATTGAGGAAGATAGAAATCATAGAATAGAAAGGGAACTCGAACAGGAACCAGTTGGGCCATCACTACAAGTAATTGCACCCCGACCATCAACCATTAGCAACCTACATAAAGATGAACGCGAGAAGAATACAGACCTTATGACTCAAACTACCAATATACTGCTAACTAGACCACCAATAAATGAGTATGGATCACAATACGATGATGGGGAGGCATCACTGGCAACAAGGAGATCCCGGCATACTCCCAAACCATCGAATTGGCTTATGGAATCTCAAGAGTATCTCAGCTGGCCCCACACATTTTCTGTGGATACTGACACATGGATACCAAGGACATTCAATGAAGCCATGAGGAAACCTGAACTTTGGTGGGAGCCGATGGTCAAGGAGTTCGAAATGCTAAAGGAGCGAGGTGTGTTTGAGCTAATACAACGTCTGGCAAACAAGAATGTTGTAGGATCGAAGTGGGTGTATGCAATTAAATGGGATAACAGTGGCAATATTGAAAAGAGAAAGGTGAGGACTGTGGCAAAGGGATTTACCCAGGTTATAGGGGAGGATTACGAAGAGACTTACGTATCTGTAGCTTGCCTCAAATCAGTTCATCTGCTATGTGCCATAGCTGCATCATGAAGACTTCGCTTATGGCAAGTGGACTTTGTCTCTGCTTTTCTTAACAGCGATAGCATATTCGAAGTCTTCATGGAACAACCCAAGGGATTTGAAGAAGGAGGAGCTGACTATGTCTGGAAACTATGGAAAACACTATATGGGACCATGTAGGGTGCCCATGACTGGGCAGAAAACTTAGACAAGACATTTGAGGGACATAGATATTACAAATCACGTGCTGATCCTCAAATCTGATCTAAAGTACATGACAATGAACTGACACTGACCTCTACTTGGACAAATGATGTCCTAGGGACATCATCAACTCTAGAAGGAGAACGCTTGGCCAAATTGCAACTAGGGTGGAGCTACGAGATTAAAGACTTAGGAGAAGCTAAATTCATTCTTGGAATGCGAATCGACAGGAATACGGATGGAGATATTACACTATCACAACAGGCTTATTGTGAACGCCTCCTGAATCGTTTCAATATGACCTTTTGCTCACCAACAACAACTCCTCTATCTCCTGGCATAGTACTATCAAGTGAAGATTACCCAACAACCCCAGATGAAGAAAACGAGATGAAGAAAATTCCCTTTCACGAAGCTTTAGGCTCACTTATGTGGTTACAAGTTGCGACAAGACCAGATTTGACATTTTCTGTCAACATGCTTGCTCGCTTCGCTCACAACCTAGGAATAGCACATTAGAATGCATTGAAACATGTCTTGACATATATCAAAGGTACTAAACACTATAGTATCACTTACAAGGGTGGCAGTAGCCTCGAGCTGATTGGATATGTTGACTCTGATTATGCTGGTTGTAGAGATACTAGGCGTTCGACTGAAGGGAATGTTTTTGTAGTGGCTGGTGGTCCGATCTCTTGGGAGTGCAAAAGGCAGGACACTGTGGCATTGTCCACAGTGGAAGCAGAGTTCATGGCGTTCTTGAGGGCAACCACTCAAGCTTTGTGAATATCCAAGTACTTTGACGAAGTTGGGTTACCAGTCAAAAGGCCTATCATCATTTGTGCAGATAACAGTGGCTCCATAGCAAACAGTACCACTGACAAAAACCATCGACGTACAAAGCACATTGATATTCGACACCATTTTATCAAAGAGCATACTAAATCAGGTGATGTCATTTTTCGATACACTCCAACATCTGACAATATAGCTGATGTACTAACAAAACCCCTACCAAAAGACACGCTACAAAAATTCGTGAACTGCCTGGGACTCACTACAAGATCAACGAATGCATCAGTCCAGGGGGAGTATTGAAGTATAAACTGACACCATCTGTATTTTCCACATGGAGTTAATCTTTTTCATTCCTTCTGTATCTAATGATGTCAACATAATTCCTTCTTCCATTCTACCCTGTAGCAACCGGGCAACCAGAGTAGAACCAACACATTCATATAAACTTAGACTTCGCTTAGCAACTCCCTCAGTCGTCTACCTTCATAGGTGACTCCTGAGGTGAGATCATCTTACTTGTGTTTCATACTTGAATTAACTATCCCTCTATAGATATTTTACTTAATAGGTGAATAAATAGTCGTCTACCTTCATAGGTGACTCCTAAGATATTTTACTTAATAGTAGTATAAGTAGGTAGTCGAATCCAATGGAGAACTCCATTGAGTTCTTCCTAAACACTCACCTCGAGTAGACCTTGAGTTATCAAGACTTAGCATTAACATAATGACAAAGAACATGCAGTAACAGGACACACTCTATTCTATATGAACTATGGAAGATACTTTTGGAAAGAAAATCTAACAGTGGAAACAAAGATACCAAGTTTGGAAGAACTACTAAAAAAGATGGAAACAACAAGAGAAGAAGCAAGAATAGCTATGGAGGACAAAAGACACAATGAAAAAGTAATATAACAAGAGAAGACGACAGACACAAGATCTCAAAGTAGGAGAACAAGTGTAGCTAAAGGCAAAGAACATTCAAACAAACTGACCCTCAAAGAAGCTGGACCAGAAAAGATATGGACCTTTTACAATCAAAGAGGAAATTGGACAGGGAGCATACAGACTAGAGCTTCTAGAAGGATGGGCCATACACAATGTTTTCAATAAAGATCTATTAACATGTTGCAAAAAGATAGAATTTGCAAGTTAATACAAGGATCTAGCACTACCACCTGACATTATCAATGAGGAAGAAGAATACAAAGTAGAAGAAATCAGGGGACATCACAAAAAAGGAAGAAACACTCAATTCTTAGTATATTAAAAAGGATATAGAAATGAATGTGACCAATGGATAGCAGAAACAAATTTATCATATACAAAAGAGGCAATTCAAGACTATTGGACATAGCTTTTGAGACAAAATCTATAAAAGAGGGAACTAAAGGTCATTTTTTGATATCTCAAACATATACTAGCATATCATAACTTGGTAAAATGGCTAAGTCATTATTTAATATTTCTTTTCTTTTCTTTATTACTAGGGTGGAGTATGGGAAAGTATCACATGACTATCACAGAGTCACAAAGTGTGACAGCAGTCACAGTCACATCACACACAGAGTTATAAGTTACAATCACAGCATATAACAAAGAGATCAGCTAATTAGTAACATAAGGACTGTGGAAGACAAGGTGCATAGCCACAATAGTAATTGTATATATAGTATAGCAAATCTAATGGGAACTCTATCGAGTTCTCTTTGTCAAACACTGATAAAGAGCAGTTAGCTTTATTCTGGCTCAGAAGTTGGCTCACTAACAATTTATCTAAAACTTTTATACTATTGTGTAAGCTCTACTTTAGCTAACCATATAATCAGAAGCCTACCCCAAAAACACATAGTGAGTAATTAGCTCCTAGCATAAGCAAATGCCCAAGTCCATTGAGGCTTGAGTATCCCTTCAAGGGAAGTTTTATAGAGTTTTCATAAAGTAAACACAAAAGAACACCTTAATTACTCAAATAGCCTTTTAGCTCTAAAACAACAGAAAAAGAGATAATAGGGGGAAAGTATTATTGTGTCCCTTCTGTGCCCTAGAGTATTTATTAGGGTTACAAATCAAAGATACAACAAAAGAAAAGAAACAAAGAAAACTTCCAAATTCCCAAAGATAGTAAGAGTAAAATAATGAGATGGTTTGATCACTTGGCTACTACTCTTTACTTCTCTAATCCTACTCCTAGGGATCTTCTCTGAACAATAGATAGCTCTTGAGCCTTTTGATAGGCCATAGAAAGAGACAGTGATTGTAATGACTTAGCAAAACGGCTAAGTTATTATTTATATTTCTTTTCTTTTCTTTTTCTTTTTCTTTGGACTTACAACTACAAGGTGGAGCATGGGAAAGTATCACATGACATTGTCACAATGTCACAATGGTGTGATGAATGGTCACAGATGGTCACATCATGAGTCACAGTCACAGTGTGTCACATGACTAGAGTAACATGAGAACCATGGGAGAGTAAGCACATAGCCACAGTAGTAAAGTGTATAAGTAGGTAGAGAAATGAGCGAGAACTCCATTGAGTTCTCTTTGTCAAACTCTGAACAAAGAGACAGTTGGCTTAATTCCAGTCATCGGACTTTAGACGCTGACACTAGAACTCGATTTCACTTCAGAGCACTGTCCACCTTGGACCTTGCTCAACCTCTTATCTCATTATAAATCAACCCTTAGCCAGTGGTCATCGTGACTACTAGCCACCTCCATATATAGCCAGGCCCTTGGCTTAAGGGGACTTTGCAGTCAGTTAGGGACTGCAGGTGGAGACACAGTACCAAGCTCAGGTATTGCGCTCGAGACCTGATCTTGCAATTGAGTGGTGTTGAATAGTATACTTGTATTCCTTTTCTCAGTATAAACCTTGTACTGCAACTCCATTGTGAGTTGGTACATGCAGAAGAGTGACAGTTACCTTTAGAGGGCTGTCTAGATTAGGGATCCCATCCATTGGGTGATAGACAAAGTACTATTAGGGCAGTAGCCAGTAGGGCAGTAGGTATCTGGTTGGGTGAAGATCTTGCGCCCCAACAGACATAACAGTAGTAAGATCACCATTAACTCCATACTCTCAGAGACGTCACCACGATGTCTCAAAGTCAATATGAATCTCTCATGAGCAACTTGCTCAACGAAAAGCGTGCCCTCACTAAATTAAGAGCAGAGTTAGAAGGCAGAAAGGGGAAGCTGTGTCGGTGTTGTAAGAAGTTCAGGCACCTGGCCTGAAATTGCAGGAACAAAAAGGAGGAAGAAAAAGGGGCAACAACGCCCCAAAATAAATTCGAAATCTTGAGTAGCAGAGTGATGCAGTGTGAAGTGGAAGAAAAGATGATAAGGAGTGTGAGAACAGAGGGGATGAAGTGTTTCAAGTATGGAAAGGAAGGGCACAAGTATAGGGAGTGCCCACTATGGATAAAGAGGAAGAATGAGAAAAAGGCGGCACACGTGGCAAGGCCACGAAAGGCGCAGCAGGAAGAGAGGCTGGCGTGCCCCATAAAGGGAAAAGCACAGGAAAAGGAAAGGAGGCTGAGGAGAGTAGAAGGAAGTGAAGCAGTGCGTGTGGCTAGGCCACGAGAAGCACAGCAAGGAGAGTGGAGGAGAAGTTCATGGGAGACGTTGAGAAAGAGGGCTGAGTGGTACTATGGGCCAACAGTGCCACAAGATGCAGAATTGTGGGAGTTAGGATAGCGCAGTCAAGGGGCCGTCATCACATATTTGAAGTGCCCAAGATGTGGCAAAGGGAGATGCTATGCGGAAGATGATCGGGGACAAGGGGTGGTTCCCTACTGGAGAAGAGAGAAGATGAGTTGGTATGGATGCAAAGGAAAAGAGGGGCAGAGCAGCGCACAGTCAGGAGAACCGAAAAGCGCAGCAAAAGAGGGAGGTAGTCGAAAGGAGGTCAGGAGAACCTTCAAGATATTAAGAGAAGTGTGGTTGAACATTGGAGTAGAGAAGATAGATACGCATGAAGGCATAATGATCAAAGCGCTCTTGGATAGTGGCGCAACGGGGATGTTTATAAATAGACAGACAGCAGCTAGGCATGGGTTCAAGCTGCAAAAATTAGAAAGACCGTTAGTTGTCAGGAATGTAGACGGCACGAATAATAGCGGAGGGGCCATCATGTACCAAGTAGAGTGCAATGTGTTTTACAAAGGCCATATGGAAAGAATGAGGATGGATGTGTGCGATCTAGGGAAGACAGAAGTAATTCTGGGGATGCTATGGTTGGTAGCACACAATCCAGAGATAAATTGGGAGACAGGGGAAGTTAAGATAACGAGATGTCCGCCCTTGTGTGGTGGAAGAAGCCAGAGGAAGGAAAAGGTCAAAATGATAGTCACAAAAGAGGAAGAGAAAATCATCCACTGGGCAATAGATGACAAAGAAGATTGGGGAAGAGAGAAAGAAATAGAAGAGGACCACAGGAAAATCGAGGAGATGGTCCCAAGAAAGTTTTTGAAGTGGAGAAAAGTGTTCGGGAAAGTAGAGTCAGAGAGAATGCCGACGAGAAAAATTTGGGATCATGCGATAGATCTCAAGGAGACATTCAAGCCACAGAAAAGAAAGATTTATCCCTTGTCCAGAAATGAAAGGGAGGAAGTACAGAAATTCATGGAGGATCAGCTAAGAAAAGGGTACATCAGACCCTCAAAATCCCCGCAAATGTCGCTAGTATTTTTTGTTGGCAAGAAAGATGGAAGTAAGCAGATAGTGATGGACTACCGCAACCTTAATAGCCAGACAGTGAAGAATAATTACCCGCTACTGTTAATCACAGAATTAATTGACAACATGGGGAGTAAGAAAGTATTCACAAAGATGAATCTAAGGTGGGAGTTCAATAACGTGAGGATAAAGGAAGAGGATGAGTGGAAGAAAGCGTTTACAATGCATATAGGCTCCTTTGAACCTACAGTAATGTTCTTTGGCATGACGAATTCACCAGCTACATTTCAGGCGATGATGAACGAAATCCTGAGAAATTTAATCAACGAAGGAAAAGTTGCTGCATTTGTAGACGATGTATTAGTAGGAACGGAGACGGAAGAAGGACATGATGAGATCGTGGAAGAAATATTAGTAGGAACGGAGACGGAAGAAGGACATGATGAGATCGTGGAAGAAATATTAAGGAGGTTGGAAGAGAACGACTTGTACATTAAGCCGGAGAAGTGCGTGTGGAAGACAAGGAAGATAGGGTTCCTGGGCATAGTCATCGGGCCCAATGGAATAGAAATGAAAGAGGAGAAAGTAGGGAGAGTGCTTAGTTGGCCGCAGCCAAAGAACGCAAAAGACATTAGGAAATTTTTGGGCCTCGCAAACTACTATAGGAGGTTCATTAAAAACTTTGCACAAGTAGCTAGACCAATGAACGTGCTTATGTGGAAAGATGAGAAGTGGCGATGGGAGGAGGCGTAGCAGAAGGCATTCAACGAGCTGAAATGGGTCTTCACAACAAAACCAGTATTAGTAGCACCTGACCTAGACAAAGAATTCTGGATGGAGGCTGATGCCTCAAATTACGCTACTGGAGGAGTACTATCAATGAAGTGCTCAGATGAAAAATGGAGACCAGTCGCTTTTATTTCGAAATCTCTAAGTGATACAGAATGGAACTATGAGATTCACAATAAAGAAATGTTAATAGTAGTCAGATGTCTAGAAGCATGGAGGCATTTCCTAGAAGGAGCAGTAAAGAAATTCGAGATTTGGACAGACCACAAGAACCTCGAGTACTTTATGAAAGCACAGAAATTAAATAAAAGACAAGCTAGATGGGCCTTGTACCTATCAAGATTTGATTTCGTGTTGAAACATGTTCCGGGAAGCAAGATGGGGAAAGCAGACAGCCTCAGTAGGAGGCCAGACTGGGAAGTAGGAGTGGAAAGAGACAATGAGGACGAAATATTGATAAAGCCAGAATGGTTGAAAGTGAGAAGAGCAGAAACAGTAGAAATAATAGTAGATGGGGTAGATCTACTAGAGGAAGTAAGGAAGTCAAGAGTGAAAGACGACGAAGTAGTAAAGGTGGTGAAGGAAATGAAACGAGCAGGAGTAAAGATGCTAAGAGATGAAGAGTGGAGAGAAGTAAATGGTATCATGTATAAAGAAGGAAAAGTCTACATGCCAAAAGACAAAAAGTTAAGAGCAGAAGTCATTAGGCTACACCATGATACATCAATAGAAGGGCATGGGGAGCAATGGAAGATAGTAGAGTTGGTCACCCATAACTTTTGGTGGCCAGGAATTACAAAGGAGGTGAAGAGATATGTAGAGGGGTGCGACGCTTGCCAGCGAAACAAAAACCACACAGAACAGCCAGCAGGAAAATTAATGCCAAACTCAATCCTGGAAAGACCTTGGACGCATATATCGGCAGACTTTATCACCAAGTTGCCTCTAGCGCAGGGATATGACAGTATTCTAGTAGTAGTGGATCGGCTAACTAAGATGGTCTACTTCATACCAACTACAGAAAAGACGTTGGCAGAAGGATTAGCAAGGTTGTTCAGAGACAACGTGTGGAAGTTACATGGTCTACCTGAGAGCATTATATCAGATAGAGGACCACAATTTGCGGCAGGGTTGATGAGGGAGTTGAATGAGATGTTGGGGATTAAGAGTAAATTGTCAACGGCGTTCTACCCTCAAACAGATGAACAAACAGAGAGGGTTAACCAAGAATTAGAACAGTATTTAAGGATGTTCATCGATCACAGGCAAGAACAGTGGCCAGAGTGGTTAGGAACGGCAGAGTTCGCATATAACAATAAAGCGCACTCAAGTACTAGAACGTTGCCTTTCAAGGCAAATTACGGGCAAGATCCCAGGATGGGGTTCGAAGAAAGAAAGAAGGGGAAATATGCAGGGGCAGAGAAATTCATTGAGAAGATAAAGGAAATACAGGAAGAGGCAAAAGCAGCGCTAGGAAAAGTGCAAAAAGATATGAGGAAGTACGCTGACAGAAAGAGATTGGACGTAGAAGAATATAAAGTAGGAGATTTGGTCATGCTCAGTACCAAAGACTTGAAATATCAGATGGTCAGAAGGAGGACAGAAAAGTTGACAGAAAGATTTGTCGGTCCTTACAAAATCAAAAAAATAATATCATCGAACGCGGTTAAATTAGAACTACCTAGCACAGTAAGAATACATCTGGTAATTAACGTTAGTAGAGTACGATGATATGTAGGACAAGTAGAGGGGCAGAAAAAGGAGCAACCAGCTCCAGTAATAATCGAGGGGGAAGAAGAATGGGAGGTAGAGAGAATCTTGAACAAGTGACGAGTAAGAGGGAAGGATAAATATCTAGTACACTGGAAGGGATTTACGGCAGAGTCCGATACTTGGGAGGGAAAAGAGAATTTGGAAAATGCAAAAGAGGCGATTGAAGAATTTGAGAAGGAATATCGGCAAGATATGGAAGATGTGGCAAGACAAGAACGCGAAGAAGGAACATTCCGGCGAAGAGAATTACCAGGGAAGTTCACAGCAAAAATGTTATATGGATGGTCGAACAGGCGATATGACCAGAAATACTGGGGAAGGTTAGAAAGAAATTGGAGACGATGGAAGGGCAAGAGACCGGCAAGAAGAGAGACGATGAAGACGATCCCAGAAGAGGAAGAAACTGAGGAAGAAAAATCAGGAGTTCGAGAATGGACGGAAGAAGATAAAGACGAAATGGGCAACATGGTAGACCCATACTACGAGTTGTAGAAAAATTCCTCGGGACGAGGAAACCTAAGAGGGGGGTAGTGTAATGACTTGGCAAAACGGCTAAGTCATTATTTATATTTCTTTTCTTTTTCTTTTTCTTTGGACTTACAACTACAAGGTGGAGCGTGGGAAAGTATCACGTGACTTTGTCACAATGTCACAATTTTTTTTGGTGTGACGAATGGTCACAAATAGTCACAGTCATAGTGTGTCACATGACTAGAGTAACATGAGGACCATGGGAGAGTAAGCACATAGCCACAGTAGTAAAGTGTATAAGTAGATAGAGAAATGAGCGAGAACTCCATCGAGTTCTCTTTGTCAAACTCTGAACAAAGAGACAGTTGGCTTAATTCCAGTCATCAGACTTTAGACACTGACAGTGATCTCGAGTTATTTTGCTCTTAAGCATATTGTCTTTATCAAACCTCTTCTTTTATTTCTTTATCTGACCTCTTTGCCTGACCTCTTTAGTTCTTCTACTACTCCTCTATACCTCATCACATCTTCAAGTCTTAGTCGCCTTTTATTAGGTTTGTGATATAGCCCTTGAGAGGACTTGTTTTGCTAGTTCTTGCTATAATTAGCTATTAGCAATGATGGCTCTGATCTGATGGTAATCTAGACATTATAAATAAGTAACTGCCACCAAGATATAATATCATTCCTATAGCAAACAATTCTCTAAGGTCCTTTCTGCTCTAGAGTACTTGTGAGACTTTAGCCAAGATGACTTAAATTCACTCCAAGTCTGAGTTGACAAGGAGAACTCGATAAAGTCCTCATTTATTTCTATACACTACTTATACAATTACTACATAGTCTATATACTATCTTCCCATGCTCCTCATGTGACTTGATCATGTGACATGATGCTTGTGACATCCTTTTTTCATGTGACACTTGTGACATGACAATTTCCCACACTTCTTATGTAATAAGTCCAAAAGAAAATATAAATAATGACTTAGTTGTTTTACCAAGTCATGACAGTACTCTTGAGGGCAGAGGTAGACTTTGAAGACTAATATTTATTAGAATAACATTATATCTCAGCAGCTGGTAGTGCTATATCCAAAAGAGTTGCTATCAGATCTGAGCCATTATTGCTAATAACAAGTGTCACAAACTTCATTTGGTCATATCTCCACCAATTCTTCGACGATTCCCACGGTATTAAAGCCAGCTTAAAGCCCTTAAGAAGACCTTTCAATTGATACCAGTCACGTCTTGAGGCAATCAATAATAGCCGAGATATTAAGCAGATCAACTAGTAACCACCATGTTACCATTTATTAAATCACTAATATCTCGGAAACCACTGCAATCGATGCTTTGGTTCTAGGCTCAGCAGAAGCCTTTTTTATAACGCTCAGAATGAGCCCAGAACAACCTTGAGGAAATTAATATTAGTGGAGATATGAAGGCCTCAATGTTTGTACATGGACTTCATTAATTACCCATAAATAGTCATCTGTCCTTTTCTTAGAACAAAGGACAGCCTCCATATGGTTAGGTTATCACTATTTTAAGTACAAAGGCACTACCATATGTAGAACAATAGGTAGTAGCATGTGATGATCTGTCCT
>Ga0153996_1000929_pt1 | contig 12479 bp, 16 predicted proteins | sample TSNC080MetaG_FD_104728 | JGI IMG/M metagenome (GOLD analysis project Ga0153996, IMG submission 104728) | Attine ant fungus gardens microbial communities from North Carolina, USA - TSNC080 MetaG | ecosystem: Host-associated > Fungi > Mycelium > Unclassified | place: USA: North Carolina, Lumber...
CCTGTCTGAGGATTAGACCTCAGACTTAACAACATCTTTTGTTGCTTGCCTAACTCTGCTTATAAGCTCTTTGAATCTATATCCAGTTCATCACAAAACAAGTAAGTGACCTTTTGTGATACTCTTGTTCTTGTCGCCATGGTACATACTACATAGCCTTATTAGGTAGTATAGTTATTAGTGTCTTGATCTGTGTTCCCGTAGCAACTGGTGCACAGACCAGACTAGTCTAGTATAAGTAGTTAGTGATTTATGGTAGAATACCTTACCTCAACATTAGTTTGATCTCCTGGGCTATTCATTGATCTAACTTAAGATGCCTCTTCTACTATAGTTGAGCATGTTCTGGGACACCTCTGAGTGCCCCCTTACACATGCCCTGTTGGACATAGCTTTAGGTAGTTACCCTGGATCAAGAATCATCAAAATACGAATTATCATCCCTGTTACTATTACCATCACCATCACCACCACCATGCAAAATGTCTCAGCAACAACAACAATAGCAACAAGGGGAACCATCCCCAGCGCCTGCCTCTCACCCACCACCACCTAGCAGAGAGGAACAACTTCTCTCTATGATCGCCACCTTGCAACAGCAGGTCAACACCATGCTTCTCCAACAGCAGGGAAGCAGAGTAGAGGTTGCAAGACCCCTGATGTTCAGTGGAAAGATAGAGGAAGTGAGTGCATTTATTAACATGGCTCACCTATACTTGAGAATGAAGATAAATGGGGAAGTAGTGACAACCCAAATTGCTTGGGTGTTATCATATGTACAAGGAGGAGTGGCAGAAGCATGGAAGGACAACTTATTAGATGAACTGGCCAAGGGAGAATCAGAAATCGAAACAACAGAGGGATTGTTCGCAAAAATAAGAAATGAATTCAGGGAGACATTGAAAGAGGAAAGAAAGGTAGAGCAGTTGCGGACAATAGAGCAAGGGGGAAGGACATGCAATGAGTATGTCCAAGAATTTAAAAAGGTCGCCAGGGGGAGTGGCTATAAGGGAAGACCCCTTATCAAAGAATTTAAAAGGGGATTAAATGGGGCCATCAGGAGGAAGTTGGCTGAAGCAGAAGAACCACCATCTACTATAGGAGAGTGGCAAGAAAGAGCAGTGAGGCTGGACAAAAACCAAAGACAGAGTAGAGCAGAGGAAAGGATACTGGGGAGGAACGTGGTGTGCTCAGGGGAAAATACGCAGCCAAGGGGAGGATCATATGGAGAAAGAGAGGGACAGATAATGTGGAGACAAGGGGAAGCAAGCAGAGGATATAGGAGAGGAGAAAATACAGTCAATAGAGGGGGAAATCAATCGGGTCCATGGAGAGACCCAAATGCAATAGATGTGGATAGGGGAAGAGGAGGAGATAGAATGTGCTATGTATGTGGAAAGTGGGGCCATATGGCTAAAAATTGTTGGGAAAGGCACAAAGGGAGAGTAGTAGAAATGCTGCAGGAGTCAGCAAAAGACAATGGAGGACAGTGAGCTCTCGACTGGCCTCCAACAATTTGTACAGTGTATTGTGCCCAGAAAAACTGGGCAATAAATCAAACTTCATCAATACAACTGAGAGAGTAAGAGATGTGTGGCGCACACTATGGCTGCTGAGAGAGGTCTGGTTGAAAATAGAACTAGAGAAGTTGGAAAACTATGAAGAGGTAGCAGTAAAAGCATTGTTAGATAGTGGGGCAACAGGTCTATTCATGGACACGATCTTTGCTAAAGAAAAGGGGTTTAAAATGGAAAAGTTAAAAAATCCCCTTTTAGTAAGAAACACGGATGGAACAGCAAATGTGGGAGAAGCTATAACGCACCAGGTTGAGTGCAATATGTTCTTTAAGGGACATGTGGAAAAAGCAAGAATAGATGTGTGTAATTTGGGAAAAATGGAAGTAATACTAGGGATGCCATGGCTAGCAGCCCACAACCCAGAAATAGACTGGGAAAAGGGGGAGGTAAAAATGACGTGGTACCCACCTATATGCAGAAAAAGGAAGCAGAAGGTAAAAGAAAAAGCAGTAAAGAGAACAGAAGAAGACGAGGATGAAAAAGTACTAAGGAAATTAGTGCCTAAGAAATTTTGGAAATGGAGAAAAGTATTTGGGAAAAAGGAGTTGGAGAGGATGCCAGTGCGAAAGGCCTGGGATCATGCAATAGAGTTAAAAGAGGGGTTTATGCCAAAAAAGGGGAAGGTGTATTCATTGTCGAGGGAAGAAAGAGAGGAGGTACAGGTATTTGTGGAGAACCAACTAAGAAAAGGGTATATCTGACCTTCCAAGTCACCCTAAACTTCGCCAGTACATTTTGTAGCCAAAAAAGATGGAAAACAAAGAATGGTACAGGATTATCGACACATAAACCAGTGGACGATAAAAAATGGGTACTCCCTCCCTCTTACAGCGGATATATTGGATGGAGTAGGAAAGAGAAAAGTATTTATGAAGCTAGACCTAAGATGAAGATATAATAACGTCAGGATCAAAGAAGAAGATGAATGGAAAGCAGCATTTACAATACACATTGGAGTCTATGAACCCACAGTTATGTACTTTGGGTTAACTAACTCCCCTGCCACTTTCCAAACAATGATGAATGACCTATTCTGGGATCTCATAAACCAAGGAGATACTGCAACCTTCATTGATGACATCTTGGTAGCTACAGATACAGAAGAAGGGCATGATGAGCTGGTAGAAGAAGTATTAAGAAGGCTGGAAGAGAATGACCTATTTGTGAAACCAGAGAAGTGTAAATGGAAAGTAAGAGAGGTGGTATTTCTGGGAGTAGTAATCAGTCCAAAAGGGGTAGAAATACAGAAGGAAAAGGTAGAAGACGTGTTAAAATGACCAGCACCCAGAAACGTCAAAGAGGTACAAAAGTTCTTGGGCCTAGCCAACTATTACAGAAGGTTTATAAAGAACTTTGCCAAAATAGCTGCACTGTTACATGTATTGGTTAGAAAAGAGCAGAAATGGAAATGGGAGAAGGAGCAAGAGGAAGCGTTTGGAAAACTCAAAGCAGTATTCACCACAAAGCCAGTTTTAGCTGTTCCAGACATAGATAGGGAAATGAGAGTAGAGGCAGATGCCTCAGACTATGCAACCAGAGGGGTGTTGTCAACGAAATGCGAGGATGGGAAATGGAGGCCAGTGACCTTCATCTCTAAGTCGTTAAACACTACAGAGCAAAACTATGAAATACATGACAAAGAGATGTTGGCAGTTATTAGATGCCTAGAGGCATGGAGATACTACTTGGAAGGAGCAAAACTTGAATTTGAAATCTGGACAGACCATAAAAACCTCCAGTATTTTATGACGAGTCAAAAGCTAAACCAAAGACAAGCAAGATGGGCCTTATACCTATCACAGTTTAATTTTATATTAAAGCACGTTCCAGGGAAAAGCATGGGAAAAATGGACGGACTAAGCAGGAGGCCAGACTGGCAGGAGGGAGTGGAGAGGGATAACAAAGACTAGAAACTAATAAAGCCAGAATGGGTCAGAGGAGCAGAAACACTAGTAGAAGAAGGAGACCTGAAAGAAAGAATCAAAAGAGTGCAGGAAGATGATGAAAAGGTAGTAAAAGCAGTAGAAGAGCTGAAGAAGGCAGGAATAAAAATGTTGAAAGATAAAGAGTAGGAAATAGAAAAGGGGACAGTAATGAAAGAAGAAAGGATATATGTGCCAGAAGGGGAACTCAGAGGGGAAATAATACAATTATACCATGACACCCCAATAGAAGAGCATGGAGGGAGATGGAAGACAACAGAACTAGTCACTAGGAATTACTGGTGGTCAGAAGTAATGAAGGAGGTAGGAAGATATGTGGATGGATGCGATGCTTGCCAAAGATACAAGAATTGGAGTGAAGCACCAGTGGGAAAACTGATGCCCAACACAATCCCAGAGAAACCATGGAGTCACATTTTGGCAGACTTCATCACTAAGCTACCACTAGCTCAGGGATACGATACTATCTTAGTAGTATGTGACTGCTTTAGCAAAATGGCACATTTTATAGCAACAATAGAGAAAACGTCAGCAGAAGGACTCGCAAAGCTGTTTCGAGATTACGTATGAAAGTTACACAGACTTCCAGAAAGCATTATATCAGATAGGGGAGTGCAGTTTGCAGCAGGAATGATGAAGGAGCTAAATAACTTGTTGGGAATCCAAACGAAACTTTCAACAGCCTATCATTCTCAAACAGATAGGCAAACAGAAAGGATAAACCAGGAGTTAGAGCAATACCTGAGGGTCTTCATCAACCATAGACAAGAACAGTAGCTAGATTGGCTAGGAATGGCAGAATTCGCATATAATAACAAAATTCACACAGTAACAAAAATATCGCCATTCAAGACAAACTGTGGTCAGGACCCAAGAATGGGATTTGAGGGGAGAAGGAAGGGGAAATATGAAGTGGCAGAAAAATTCATAGAAAGGATGAAAAGGGTCCAAGAGGAAGCAAAAGCAGTACTAGAGAAAGTGCAGGAAGAAATGAAGAAGTTTGCAAATAGAAAGCATGGAGAGGGAGAGGAATACAGAGTAGGGGACTTAGTACTGCTAAGCACGAAGGATTTGAAATAGCAGATGAAAGGGAGGAGATCGGAAAAATTGACAGAACGTTTTGTGGGCCCCTACAAAGTTAAGGGGATTGTCTCTAGTAATGCAATAGAGTTAGAGCTACCTAAGTCTATTAAAATACATCCTGTAGTCAATGTAAGTAGAGTACAACTCTACAAACTACAGGTAGAGGGGCAGAAGAAAATACCACCAAAACCAGTCATTATAGAAGGAGAGGAGGAATTCGAAGTAGAGAAAATCTTAAACAAAAGAATGGTACAAGGAAAAGAAAAGTTCTTAGTAAGATGAAAGGGCTATACAGCAGAAGAAGATACTTGGGAGAGTAGAGAAAACTTGGAGAATATGGAAGAATTGGTAGAAGAGTTTGAGAGGGAGTATGGGGAAGAGGCCAAAGAACTAAGGTAACAGGAGCAAGAAGAAGAAGAGAAGGAATTTAGTTGAGGACTACCAGGGGAGTTTACAGCAAGGTTACTATATGGTTGGGGGAAAAGGAAGTATGAGAGAGAGAGAGAAAAGAGATGGCATGAGAATTGGAATCAATAGAAAAATTCCTTGGAATGAGGAAACTTGAAGGGGGGGCCATGTTATGAGAGTCCCAAAAAGGAACTAACTTCCCACACATTTGAACACCTAATCTATAATCTCAAGTTGTATAATGGGATTGAGATGTAAATAGCATGGGAGCTTAGATAATCAGATCATGTGACCAGGTCAGGTGATCATAGAACATTCTGGAAGGACATGTGATCATGGACTAGTAGTTGTACAGCCACTGTAAAATAGTATAAGTAGTAAACTAATCTAACGAAGAACTCTATCGAGTTCTTCTTGAACATCCATCTAAGGTGATCACTAAGAGCTATCACAGCCCATCAATAACAAAAAGGGCTTGGGGAATGCATTTCAATATCTTCATCTTCAACATCTTTAACTTCTTCAATTTTTACTAAGGACTGTTTAGGTAGTGTCAGTGAAGAAAAGGGAGATGGAGATTCTGAGTGAGTTGGCAAGTTAGGAGGGATTGGAGGAGTAAAGGGTCTAGGATGTGCAGGTGTTGGTGGAAAGGGTGTTGGAGCAGGTTTATCTACACTAGAAGGTCCAGGTGTTGATGACTCTATCTTTAGAATTAGTCTACTAGGAGGCGTTTGCTCTCTGGAGTGAGATGATGGACATCTAGGGAAGTGTCCTTCATCAAAGATAGCCTGGGTGGAGCGGAATATAACATTCCCTTGTGTATGGCAAATAAATCTATAGCTATTATCCTCATACCCAATAAATATCATGAGTTCAGAGCACAGTGTAAGTTTATTTGTGTGAACTTCATTGGGAAGATACACATATGCTCCACAACCAAAGACACAGAGGTGTGATATTTTAGGTTTTTCACCTGTGAAGATCTCCTGAGGTGTTTTCCATTTGAGACATTTAATGGGAGTACGGTTATAGACATGGGTAGCAGTTGCAAAAGCAAACTCCCACCAGGAATCAGGTAAGCATGCTTCAAGTTGCATAGATTGCACCTTTTCTAGCAGTGTCCAATTCAACCATTCTGCTCGACCATTTTGCTGGTATACATGTGGTATACTTGTCTCATGAATGTTATAAGAGCCCTAGGAAGGAGATAGTTTCCCATGTATTTGAACACTTAATCCACAACATCAAGTCATATAATGGGGTTGAGATATAAATAGCATGTGAAGCTTAGGTAATCATATTACATGGTCATAGAACATTCCAGAAGAACATGTAATCATGGACTAGTAGTGTACAGCCACTTGTAAAAGTAGTATAAGTAGTTGAGCAATCCAACAAAGAACTCCATTGAGTTCTTCCTGAACATCCACCTAGGGTGATCACTAAGAGCTATCACAGTCCATCAATAACATAAGAACTCGATACCCAATAGTGACCTCACACCTTGCGGCCTCACCACCCACTTATTCTCTTATCTTCCTTGCTAGTGGGCACAGTGCTCATAAGCCTCTTGGATAGCAGGCCCTAGCTGTAAAGAGGACTTCTTAGTCAGTTAGGGACTGAGGGAGGAGACTGGGTACCAAGTCCAGATATCTTGCTCAAGTCCTGACCTTGTAATTGGGCCTGTTAGCTACACTTTTTTTTGTATAAACTCCGTGCTACGCTCCATTGTGAGTGGTACATGCAGGAGAGTTGCGGTTATTCATTAAGAAGCCACTTAGAGTAGGGGTTCCCTTCTTAGGGGCAATCATATATATTTTGATTAGGGCAGTAGTCAGTAAGGCAGTAGGACTCCAGACAGGTGAAGATCTTGCACCCTGTTGGACATAGCTTTAAAGTAGTCACCCTGGAAGAAGAAGTATCACCTATAAGCTCCAAGTACAAATCATCACCATCACCATCACCACCACCACCATCATACAATATGTCTCAACAACAACAACAGCAACAAGGGGAAGCATCTCTGGCACCTGCCCCTCGCCAACCACCACCCACCAGAGAGGAGCAACTCCTCACCATGATCACCACCCTGCAGCAGCAGGTTAATACCATGCTCCTCTACCAACAGGGGAGTAGAATAGAAGTTGCAAAACCCTAAGTGTTTGGGGGAAAGATGGAGGAAGTGAGCACATTCATTAATGCAGCTCACTTATATCTGAGAATGAAGATGATGGATGAGGTGGCAACAACCCAGATAGCCTGGGTATTATCATATATGCAAGGAGGAGTAGCAGAAGCATGGAAGGATAATTTGTTGGACAAACTGGCCAAGGAAGAGTCAGAGGTGGATACTGTGGAGAAACTATTCACCAAAATAAGAAACAATTTTGGAGAAACATCAGAGGAGGAAAGGAAGATAGAGCAGCTGCGAACAATAGAGCAAGGAGGAAGGACTTGCGATGAGTATGTGCAGGAGTTCAAAAAGGTTGCCAGGGGGAGCAGCTATGCAGGAAGGCCCCTTATAGAGGAGTTCAAGAGGGGGTTGAATAGGGCCATCAGAAGGAAGTTAGCTGAAGCAGAAGAACCGCTGACCACTATTGGAGAGTGGCAAGAGAGAGCAGTAAGATTGGACAGAAACCAGAGGCAGAGTAGAGCAGAGAAGAGGATGTTGGGAAGAAATGCGGTGTGCCCAGGGGGAAATGTGTAGCCAAGAGAAGGATATGGGGGAGGATCATATGGAGGAAGAGGAGGACAAATCACATAGAGCGCTGGAAATAATAGTGGGGGACATCGAGGGCCAAGTGTGCCCAGTCAAAATCAAATGGGTCCAAGGAGAGACCCAAATACAATGGATGTAGACAGGGGAAGAGGAGGAGACAAAACGTGCTATGTATGTGGAAAGTAGAGCCATATGGCCAAAAATTGTTGGGAGAGACATAAAGGGAGGGTAGTAGAAATGCTACAGGAGTCGGCAAAAGAAAATGGAGGATAGTGAGCTCTCAACTGGCCTCCAATAACATGTACAGTGTATTGCACCCAGAAAAACTGGGCAATAAATTAAAATCCACCAATACAACTGAGAGAGTAAGAGATGTGCAGTGCACACTACAGCTGCTAAGAGAGGTGTAGATGAAGGTGGGGCTAGAGAAGCTAGAAAATGATGAGGGGATAGCAGTAAAAGTACTATTAGACAGTGAAGCAACAGGTCTATTCATGGATACAACCTTTGCAAGAGAAAAGGGGTTTAGAATGGAGAAAATAAAAAACCCCCTCCTAGTCAAAAATGTGGATGGGACAGTAAACATAGGGGGAGCAATAACGCACCAGGTTGAGTGTAACATGTTCTTCAAAGAACACGTAGAAAGAGTTAGGATGGATATGTGTAACCTGGGAAAAACGGAGGTGATACTAGGGATGCCATGGTTAGCAGCCCACAATCCAGAGATAGACTGGGAAAAAGGGGAGGTAAAAATGACGAGGTGTCTGCCCATATGTGGAAGCAGAAAGCAGGAAGAAAAAAGGAAGGAAGTGAAGAAAGTAAAGAAGGATGAAGACAAAGAAGTACTAAGAAAGTTAGTACCCAGGAGGTTTTGGAAATGGAAGAAAGTGTTTGGAAAGAAGAAGTCAAAAAGAATGCCAGTGCGAAAGGCCTGGGATCATGTAATAGAGTTGAAAAAGAAATTTGTACCGAAGAAAGAGAAAGTGTACTCATTGTCCAGAGAGGAGAGAAAGAAGGTGCAAGCATTTGTAGAGGACCAGTTAAGAAAGGGATATATCCGACCATCTAAGTTGCTCCAGACATCGCCAGTATATTTTGTAGCAAAGAAAGATGGAACACGTAGAATGGTACAAGATTATCACCACATAAATCAGTGGACGATAAAAAATAGGTACTCTTTACCTCTTATTGCAGACATACTAGATGGGGTAGGAAAGAGAAAGGTGTTTATGAAATTGGATCTGAGATGGGGCTATAACAATGTCAGAATCAAGGAAGGAGATGAGTGGAAGGCAGCGTTCACAATGCATATTGGAGCCTATGAACCTACAGTTATGTACTTTGGGTTAACAAACTCCCCTGCTACCTTTCAAACAATGATGAATGATCTGTTCCAGGATCTCATCAACCAGGGAGACACCGCAACCTTCATTGATGATATTCTGGTAGCTATGGACACAGAGGAAAGGCATGATGAATTAGTAGAAGAAGTGCTAAGGAGATTAGAAGAAAATAACCTATTTGTGAAACCAGAGAAATGCAGATAGAAAGTAAGAGAGGTAGAATTTCTGGGAGTAATAATCAGTCCAAAAGGGGTAGAGATGCAGAAAGAAAAAGTGGAGGGAGTACTGAACTGGCCAGCACCTAGAAACATTAAAGAAGTACAAAAGTTCCTGGGCTTAGCCAACTATTATAAAAGGTTTATAAGGGACTTTGCTAAAATAGCAGCACCGCTACATGTGCTAGTTAGAAAGGAGCAGAAGTAGAAATGGGAGAAAGAACAGAAAGAAGCATTTGAGAAACTAAAGGCAGTGTTTACCACAGAACCTGTCTTAGCCATTCCAGATATTGATAAGGAAATGAGAGTAGAAGCGGATGCCTCAGATTATGCAACAGGAGGAGTGTTGTCGACAAAGTGCGAGGATGGGAAGTAGAGGCCAGTGGCCTTCATCTCTAAATTGTTGAACACTACAGAGCGAAATTACGAAATTCATGACAAAGAGATACTGGCAGTTATCAGGTGTCTCGAGGCATGGAGACACTACTTGGAAGGAGCTAAACTGGAATTTGAAATCTAGACGGACCATAAAAACCTCCAGTATTTTATGACAAGCCAGAAGTTAAACCGACGACAAGCACAATGGGCTTTATACCTCTCACGATTTAACTTTACTCTAAAACACATTCCAGGAAAAAGTATAGGGAAAGCAGATGGGCTAAGCAGGAGACCAGATTGGCAGGAAGAGGTAGAAAAGGACAATGAATATCAAACATTGATAAAGCCAGAGTGGGTTAGAGGAGCAGAAATATTGGTAGAAGAGGAGAACTTAAGGGAGAGAATAAAGAAAGCACAGGAAGATGATGAAAAGGTTGTGAAAGCAGTAGAAGAACTAAAAAGAGCAGGAATAAAGATGTTAAAGGACGAAGAATAGGAAATAGAGGAGGGATTGGTAATGAAAGAAGGAAGGATATACATACTGGAAGGAGAACTCAGAGGAGAGATAGTATGACTGCACCATGATACCCTGGTAGGGGGGCATGGAGGGAGATGGAAAACAACAGAGTTGGTCACTAGAAACTACTGGTGGCCAGGAGTAACGAAGGAAGTAGGAAAATATGTGGATGGATGTAATGCTTGTCAGCGATACAAGAACCAAAGTGAAGCACCAGCAGGAAAGCTGATGCCTAATGCTATCCCAGAGAAACTATGGAGCCATATTTCAGCAGACTTTATCACCAAACTGCCAATAGCTCAGGGATACGATGCCATCTTAGTAGTATGTGATCACTTTAGTAAAATGGCACACTTTATAGCGACAACAGAGAAAACGTTAGCAGAAGGGCTCATGAAGCTGTTTCGAGATCATGTATGGAAGCTACATGGACTTCCAGAAAGCATTATATTGGATAGAGGGGTACAGTTTGCAGCGGGAATAATAAAGGAGCTGAATAACTTGTTAGGAATCCAAACAAAACTTTCGACGGCCTATCACCCTCAAACAGATGGGCAAATGGAAAGGATAAACCAGGAGTTAGAACAATATCTGAGGGTCTTCATTGATCATAGACAAGAACAGTGGCTGGATTGGCTAGGAACAGCAGAATTTGCATATAATAACAAAATTCACGTGGCAACAAAAATATTGCTATTCAAAGCAAACTATGGTTAGGATCCAAGGATGGAATTCAAAGGGAGAAGAAAGGGGAGATACGAAGTGGCAGGAAAATTTGTAGAGAAGATGAAAAGAATACAGGAAGAAGCAAAAGCAGCGCTAGGAAAAGCACCAGAGGAAATGAAGAAGTTTGCCAACAGAAAGCGTAGGAAAGGAGAGGAATACAGAGTAGGGGACTTAGTACTATTAAGTACAAAGGACTTGAAATGGCAAATGAAAGGGAGTATCAGACTAGCTAACTCCAAAGCCAGAATTAAGCCAACTGCTCTTTTATCAGCATTTGACAAGGAGAACTCGATAGAGTTCCCATTAGATTTCTCTACACTACTTATACAATTACTACATGGTCTGTGCACTTCTTTCCCATGCCTATCATGTGACTTATCATGTGATATGATGCTGTGACTTCCTGTCATGTGACTGTAACTGTGTGACACTTGTAATGTGACACTTTCCTGTACTTCCTTCTGTGTAGTAAGTCCAAGATAAAAGAAAAGAAAAAGAAAAGAAAAGAAATATAAATAATAACTTAGCCATTTTGCCAAGTCATGACAGAGAGGAGATTGGAGAAGCTAACCGAACGTTTTGTAGGGCCCTACAGAGTCAAAGGGATCATCTCTAGTAACGCAATAGAATTAGAACTACCGAAGTCTATCAAGATATACTCTATAGTTAATGTAAGTAGAGTACGGCTCTATAAACCACAAGTAGAAGGGCAGAAGAAGATACCACCAAAACTGGTCATTATCAAGGGAGAGGAGGAATTTGAAGTGGAAAAAATCTTAAATAAAAGAACAGTAAGAGGGAAGGAAAAGTTCCTAGTTAGATGGAAGGGGTATACAGCAGAAGAGAACACCTGGGAAAACAAGGAAAATCTGGAGAATGCAAAAAAGTTGGTTGAGGAGTTTGAGAGAGAGTACGGGAAAGAGGCTGAAGAACTTAGGCAACAGGAGCAGGAAGAAGAAGAGAAGGAATTTAGTTGGGAATTACCTAGAGAGTTCACAGCAAAATTACTATACAGCTGGGAAAAGAAAAGATATGAAAAAGAAAGAGAAAGAAGATGGGATGAAAATTGGAATCGATGGAAAAATTCCTCGGGATGAGGAAACTTAAAGGGAGGGCCATGTTATGAGAGCCCTAGGAAGGAGATAATTTCCCACACATTTGAACACTTAGTCCACAACATCAAGTCATATAACAGGGTTGAGATATAAATAGCATGTGAAGCTTAGGTAATCATATTACATAGTCATAGAACATTCCAGAAGAACATGTGATCATGGACTAGTAGTGTACAGCCACTTGTAAAAGTAGTATAAGTAGTTGAGCAATCCAATGAAGAACTCCATTGAGTTCTTCCTGAACATCCACCTAGAGTAATCACTAAGAGCTATCACAGCCCATTGATAACAATGAACAATTCCCTGTTCACGTAAAAAGGATTGTAATTCTGATGTCATATACTCTCCCCCATTATCAGTATGCAGGTGTTTAACAGAGTGGGAAGTAGTATTCGACCACAACTGGAAAACAGCTTTAATTGCTTCTGCAGCATCTGATTTTTTGCGCAAGAAAG
>Ga0153996_1000930_pt1 | contig 12471 bp, 12 predicted proteins | sample TSNC080MetaG_FD_104728 | JGI IMG/M metagenome (GOLD analysis project Ga0153996, IMG submission 104728) | Attine ant fungus gardens microbial communities from North Carolina, USA - TSNC080 MetaG | ecosystem: Host-associated > Fungi > Mycelium > Unclassified | place: USA: North Carolina, Lumber...
GTCATCTTTTACCCTTTTTCCCCTATTGTAAAGCTCTCCTTTGCTATTTGAATATCTCCTCAGTGCCTACTTGTTTAGTGCACAACTGTGAAACATCTCGGAGTCTTGTTATCTCCATTTGCTATCACTCTTGTCTTGAGATCAAATTCCCTTTGATCCCCATCACCGGTTGCCCTTTCCTTCTTTGATTTTCCCCAAAGCCATTTCGATCCTTTCCCATTCTTTTGAGATATCATTGCTTTGGAAAAATAGCATCATTCTTTGGTACCAAGCCTTTACTTCATCTGGATTTCCTTTGAAATCATTGGGTTCCTTTATTCTTCATTTGGCTAGTTTGTTAGTAAAATCTTTCCTGACTTCTTCTATGAAGGTTTGAACATTCACAGCATAGACTTCCTTTGTTTCAGCTTTTAGGCTCGTCCAGGCCTCAGATATGAAATTGAAAAATAGAAAGATAATAGTGGTCAAGAATACCGTGATGATGGCGAGTGGAATCATGATGAGATTGTGGAGTAAAGTGAATATTTGGTAGTTTTGTCCTTATATTACAATCTCCTTTAGAACCTGGTGTTCAAGTTAAGAAAGCAATGTATTAACCAGGACAAAACTGGGTTTCTATTACCCCTACCAACTACTATATATACTGTATCTATCCTTGTGCCCTTCTCTCTATACTACATCACTATTCTGTTATGGAACAAGGTGAATTCGTTACATAAAGAAATTGGTAAAGAAAAAAGAGGAGGAAGAATGAATAAGAGAGAGGAAAATGTGTTTATGCAAATTGCATAGAAATTGGGACTATCTATTGTCGAAGCTAAATGCTGTAGGATTGTCATGTAGAAAATGGATGAAATTGTTTAGGCATCCATTGATTGGACGAGTGGTGGAATCATGCAGACTACAATGTAGGACAATATGTTCTTGAGTTTGTACCTCAGTCTGGCCATACAGGCAGCTGCTAGATAAATTGGGGAAGAACCATTATCTTGATGAAGTATGACACCATCTAAGTTATTTGTCTTGTCATTATTCTGCTCACTACTCTCAGCTCCACTTATCACTGTTATTCCTTTAGCAATGCATAGGCTCCAAATTGCTTCTCCACTAGGTAGATACTAGTATATTGATCTTCATATATAAAGTACCTACCTGTAAACCTAAACAATCAGTCTAGTCTAGTCAAGTCATTCTGTTGGCTTTTAGCCCAATCCTTCTTTCTCAGCATCTGAGGATATAACCTGTGCTTCTTCCCCTGTTATGTCTGTATTCACTGATAAGAGCATGTTCTGTGATTAAGCATGTAGCTCGAGCACATAGGAAATTATAAAAGCCAATGGAGGGTAACCATGACCCCTCTTTAGTATATGTAGGTTTAATGGTCTTAAGTTTAGTATCTTCAAGCTTCATGAAGAGTTGACCCTTGTTCAGGTTGGTAAGGAATGAGGTTTACCATTCATAGAGGATATCATCACATTCTTTCTTTCTACTAAAGAGATAGGAGTTTTTGCTAGAGAAAGTAGGGAGATCATGTGATTCTTTTGCTTATTTATCTACAAGCTAGTATCTAGGCCATTTGGCTTTATTTGGGTAGTGTTATGAACATCGAGTAGGACTACAACTATTATCAGCCATGGTCTGATAATGAGTGGTTAGTAGATGAGATATTTGTAAGAAAGCTAAACTCCAAGCCGGAATAAAGCCAATTGCTCTTTGTTTAGCAATTAACAAAGAAAACTCAATAGAGTTTCTGTTAGATTTGCTACACTATATACAATTACTATTGTGGCTATGCACCTTGTCTCCCACAGTCCTCATATCCATTAGCTGACTTTTTTGTCGCATGCTGTGACTGTGACTTGTGACCCTGTATGTGTGATGTGATCATTTCTGTGACCTTGGTCATACCTTTTGTGACTCTGTGACTGTCACGTGATATTTCCCATGCTCTACCTTAGTAATAATCTAAAGAAAAAGAAAAAGAAAAGAAATATAAATATTGACTTAGCCATTTTGCCAAGTCATGACAATGTTGGCAATGTTAGATGAGGACATTACTATGCAGTAATGCATTGAATGTCTGAGGACTCTAAGAGACAATAGACTCATAGAACGGACAGGACTCTTCAGAGAAATCTTGGACTATTTTTCTCTTTCTGTCATGATGGTGACACTGTGATGCATACTGCACATGCAGGGATTAGTTAGCTCACTATCAGTCTTTTCAGAACCCTCCAAATTATTTAAATAATTATCAATTATTGTAACTACCTTAGTTTCATTCTCCCTCAGGAGGACCCCATCCTTGTCAACTCACATCTCTTAATAAATCCCCTTGAGTCCTAGAAGAGGCAAGTATAGGAGCAGGCACAACTCATTGTTGAGGCCAAGCCCCTATAGAAGAATTCCCTCCCTGGAGTCAAACCTGACAGTAGAACAAAACTAAACTAACTTCTACACTACTATCACTCCTATCTCTCTCCCCTCTAAGAATACCTAGTCATGTCCCAAACTCCAAACCTAGACCCTCATCTGGAACACTGCCTGAGGAGAGACGGTATCTAACCTATTGTCCCCAGAGAATCTACAATAACCTCTGTAGAGCGTCCCCTTACTACCTCCTAAGCCCAAAATCAATGATTGCTCTCACAGGAACCAGTTGATAAAATGGTTGAAAATTCAGCCCCAGAAGGGATAGAACATACCCTAGATAGTCATGATCAGCAACAAGATCATTTGCACAACAACTCTCAAAATCCACACCCAGATACCTCTGGGTTAGACTTATAGACTATATTGTTGGCACTAGCTAGATGACCAGATTCACAACCAAGGAAAAGAAACAAAGGAGTCAAAGAACCAGACTTGTTCAATAGGAGTAGCCCTAACGAACTTTGAGCATTTATATTCCAATACCAAATCTATTTTCGTGCTTGTGAAGGGAAGTTCCTTAAAGACACTAAGAGAATCTTCTTTGCTATTTTCTATCTTTGGGGTGTGGCCCTTGATTATTTTGAACCTTTTACTTTTATCAATGAGGCCAAAGCTTACTAAAATTTTGACTTCTTAAAAGACTGGTCAGCTTTTGTCTAGAAGCTCTCTAATCTATTTGGGTTATACTTATCAGAAAATGGTGATGAGGACGCTATTGTTGCAATTTCTTTTCCAAATAATAGCAAGGCCGTCAATTACTTCATCCAATTTGCCAAGTTTCAAAACCAAATCTATTGGAACAATAGAGCACTCAGAAAAGTGGTGAAGAATACCATTCCTGACTGCATCCATGATGAGTTGAGGTTTAGCCACGAGAATGTCTCGATGTTTGAAGGCTTGAAGAGAACTATGATAAGGATTGATAATGACTTCTAGAAACATCAACAAGAAAAAAAGCACAAATTCCAAGCATCGAGGGCCATACAAGGCTACACACCAAAAGCATCTAGATCTATCCAAGGAAGACCTCCCCCTGCTTTAGAAGGCCCCACATCAACTGATAAGTTATTCTAAGACTGTATCCAGGGACTATTAACCTAATATCCTTTCTCTTCTTGTACTGAATAGTTATCGCCTGGCACCAGCGGCATTCTGGGCCCAGATAGTTGGCTTATACCCATAGAACATCAACGCTGCATAAGCCTAGAACTCTACATGCATTGTGGCTAGTCTGATCACCTTGCAAGATTCTGCTCCAAGTAGGCTTACTGATCATTGGGGCTAATAGAGGCCCACATGTCCTATGTTGATTAGTCAGCAGATTCCCTAGAGTTGTCAAAAAACAACCCAGCAGTCAACTCATATCCTGGAGAGTCGACTGCTTAAATTCAGCCAGGAAAATGGTACTATATCTGGGCATAGCAACAATTACCTGCTTGAAGTCATTGCAGGTTGAGCTTTCACTCCCTTCTATCCCAGTGCCTGTCATTGCCTTGGTAGATTCAGGGTTGTCTGATTGCTTTGTGGATTCTGTTCTTATATCTAAGTATTGCTTACCATGCCAAAAGATCAATCCCCTCCCACTTACCCTAATAGATGGGACCATTAATGTCAGCGACTGACTTAAGATCTTAATCCTGGGTTAGGATCAAGAGAGCTCTTCAGGGTTAGAAGAGAACTCGATAAAGTCCTCACTTCATTCTGTTACACTACTTATATATTCTTGTACTGTTTGTATCTATTTATTCTATAAGTCCCTATCAGTCCAGAGTTCGATTTCAGTCCATGTCATATTTCTTGGTCATGGTCAAGATGACTCATGACAATTAACTACCTTGTGAATCATGTTGTGTCTTTGCCAATTATATTCCCTTGCTCATACTCTTGTCAGATTGAGTTTTTTATGACTAAACTAGAGGGCACTTACCCCATAGTACTAGAGTACAACTGGTTGACCCAACACAACCCTCTGGTTGACCAGAGGAAAGGAACCTTGGAATTTAATGCACCTGAGCCAACGAACTGACCCATTAGCCCTCAACCTGACCCAGAACCCCAGAATCATCCATCAGAGACATTCCCATCCTCTGAGAACTTGTCTGTTTATCCAGTACCCACATTATGTGCCAATTCTTCGAGTACCCGACATCTAGTAAAGAACTATCCCAGTAAAAATCGACTGTCGATCGACCAGTCCTCATCTTAAAAACCCCAAATCTCCTTAGTGAATGCTTGCAAAACTAAGGGAGCAATCAGCTTCCAGATCATGTCTCTCCCTATGATAGTTACCAGTCTCACTGTACAGACAAAGGAGGCTATCCCAGAGATACCTGGACTCCCTAAGAACTATGAGGAGTACGTGGATGTTTTTAGCATACAAAAGGCCAAAATACTCCCTGAGCATCAACCCTATAACTTAGCCATACAGATTGAGGGAGACAAGATACCTCCCCTAGGTCCTATATACTCCCTATCAGCACTGGAACTAGGAACCTTGCAAGAGTTCTTGGAGGAAAATATGAAAACAGGCATTATATGCTCATCCAAGTCCCCTTGCAGCGCCCTAGTACTATTTGTCAAGAAGAAAGATGGAACATTATGCCTATACATAGATTACTGTGGTCTGAACCAAATGACCCGTAAGGATTGATACCCAATTCTCCTCTTGAATGACCTCTTGAATGCCCCTAGAAAAGCACAAATATACTCAAAGATAGATCTGAAGAGTGCTTACCACCTGATATGCATCGCCAAGGGGGACAAGTGGAAAACAACTTTCCGTACTTGCTATGGTTTGTTTGAATGGCTCATGATACTATTTGGCCTATCAAATGCCCTATTGGCTTTCTAGCGTTTTATGAATGATATCTTCTCTGATGTCTTGGACATCTTCATAGTCATCTATCTGGATGATATCTTGATTTACTCAGATAATATGAACAATCATAAAAAGCATGTAAAGGAGGTTCTCAAAAGACTGTGAGAGAACTAGCTATATGCATTATCTACCAAATGTGTCTTTCACCAGGACAGGATTGAGTTCCTAGGTTTTGTCTTGGGAGTGGATGGCCTGAGGATAGATGAATAAAAGACACAGACTATACAGAATTGACTAACACTGTGTTGAGTAAAGGACATATAGTCCTTCTTAGGATTTGCAAACTTTTACAGGTGCTTTATTGACAATTTCACTAAAATAACCTCATTACTCACCTGCCTAACCTGGAAAAATAAACCCTGGTCCTGAACAACAGATTGCCAAGTAGCATTTGACAATATCAAAGAAGCATTCACTATAGCACCTATACTAGGACACTGGAATCCTGAGTCACCAATAATCCTGGAGACCGATGCCTCTGACCATGCCCTAGCAGCCATCCTTTCCACCCAATCCAATGGTGAGATTTGCTCTATTGTCTTCCATTCGAGAGCCTTCAGTGTAGTAGAAATTAACTATGACATACATGATAAGGAGTTATTAGCTATTGTTAAATTCTTCAAGAAGTGGTAACACTATCTTGAAGAAGTTGCCACCCTGGTGGAGGTATTCACTAATCATAAAAACCTCATCTATTTTTTTGAAACCAAAACACTCTTCCAGCATCTAGCTATGTGGTTGGAATTTCTCTCACAGTTTAACCTGTCAATCAAGTTTCGGCTAGGAAGACTGGGGAAGAAGCCAGATGCTTTAACCCAAAGGTGGGACATCTATGGGAATGATCCATCAAAGGACTTTCCAATTTAGAGACCAGTTTTCATACAAACCCAGTTAATATCCTCTAATGTGGACTTGGGAGGTTAGCCTTTGACCTTGTGGGCAGCCATCGTGACCAACCTTCAATCACTCATCTCCAATATCAAGGAGGCCCAGAAATCAGACCAATTGCACATGTACCTCCTAATAAATGGAGGGACAACAGAAGACCCTTGCTGGACCAGGAATATTGTACTATGAAGGACAATTCTTCATGTCTGACACTGGTGACCTTTGGCTACAAGTACTCAAAACTAAGCATGACCATGTGTTAGCAGGACATCCAGGACAGTCTAAGACCTACCAGTTGGTGCACCAAGATTTCAACTGGCCAAATCTTCATCGAGAATTTATGTCAGACTACATTTGGTCTTGTAATGTCTGTGGAAGAAACAAAGCAAGACATCATAAGCTATATGAACTACTCAAATAGCTCCCAATCCCACCTAGGCCCTGGGAATCTATCTCAATGGATTTCATTGAACAACTATCCCCATCAGGAGGCTACATGGACATCTTAGTCGTGGTAGACTGACTCACCAAACAGGTGCTGTTCATTCCAACCATAAGGTCACTCGATGCCACCATGCTAGTAGAATTGTTCATTAAGCACGTCTTCTCAAAGCATGGTGTACCCAGCTATGTCACATCTGATCGAGGAACATAATTTGTGTCTAAGTTCTTCAGATTCTTGGCTAATGCACTGGATATGAGACTACATTTTACCTCAGGATACCACCCAGAGGCTGATAGCCAAACCAAGTACACTAATCAAATACTTGAACAATTCTTGAGGATCTATTGCAACTACCAACAATTGGATTGGTCACAATTACTCCACTTGGCTGAGTTCATCTACAACAACATACCGTTATCTACTATAGGTGTCTCCTCCTTTTATGCAAATAAGGGTTACCATCCTAAGATACAACTACAGGTGAAAAACGATGTATAGATCATGGAGGCAGACTTATTTGTGACAGATTTGAGGTTGGTGCATGATGATCTGAAAGAGGCAATCGAAGACGCATAGCGTCGCTACCAAATACCAGCAGACAAGAGAAAAATACCAGCATCCAAGATAGAGATGGGCAACCATATGTTTATACTCACCAGATTCATAAAATCAACCCAGCCTACCAAAAAAACTATCAGAAAAGTATTTAGGTCCTTTCGAGGTTATAAGGAAACCAGGTACTCACTCATATCTAATCAAACTCCCCAACTACCTTCGTGCTATCTATCTTGTCTTCTACGTATCGCAGATTAAGTCAGTGCCTCTCAGCAACATCCCTAACTGCATCAATCCTTTCCCACTTCCCATAGAAATTGATAGTAACTTGGAATTAAAGATGGCCCAGATACTGGACTCCAAACTTGACTGGCAAAGGAGAGACCTACTGCTATACCTTGTCCAATGGTCAGGGTATAAGGGCACCCTGGACAAATATTCATGGACACCAGCCTCCAATCTAGAGAATGTAGCCAAGTTAGTATCTGAATTCCATTTCCTTTACCCAGGGAAACCTGGGCCACACACTAGACTTTGAATCATGATCCTGGGAACCTCCAAAACTATACTGCTAGTTGCAAATGAGAAAACCACGAGCTAATCTATGGCCACAAGGGTGTGACCATAAGGAGGGGGTACTGTCACAATGGTGACACCATGATGCATACTATGGATGCAAGGATTAGTTAGCTTACCATTAGCCTTTCCAAAACTCTCCAAATTATTTAAATAATTACCAATTGTTGTAACTACCTTAGTTTCATTCTCCCTCAGAAGGACCCCACTCTTGTCAACTCACATCTCTCTCTCTCTCTCTTAATAAATTCCCTTGAGTCCTAGAAGGGACAAGTATAGGAGCAGACACAACTTATTGTTGAGACCAAGCCCCCATAGAAGAATTCTCTCTCTGGGATCAAACCTGACACTTTCTATCTTTAGACTTGTGCTAAATGGAACAACATTAGACTAACCCATTATTAGACAACAACTTGACTTGTCACTCTTATCACTTCTGTCACTAGACTGTCACTTAACTAGTCACCCATAGTTACAATTAGTGTTACCACATTGTAACATAGTCACAATACCTAGTTAGGATAAATACAGACCAGAAAGAAAAGGGAACAGCAAGTTCTCTCTTTCTGTTTCTCTCTGTAAAACTTTACTCTGAGGAATTGGTACTCTTACTTGTCTTAGGACAATCTTAAGGGTGTTACTCAAAGTCTCGTTGACATCTCTTCTCTGATATAACTTCACTGAAAACCTTAACCAGATCCTTTAACAAGGAGCATAAAGATATCAAGTGTTAGATATAGGCTTTAAGTTGAAATATATATTCAACTGTAAGATCTAGAGTCTTAATAGGCAGTGCCAAAATTGTATGGTGTTATGATTGTCTTTGCTCAAGAATGTTTTGATTTTTAAAGCCAAAGGGGCAACGACCACCTGAAGAGGATTTACATGTAACTCCATTATTTTCCTAGCTGTGACTAGTGAATCAGTAATAACAGTGATGTTACGATTGTCATGGCTGTCTAGAGCAAATGAAAGTCCAATGCAAATAGCCATAAGTTTGGCTTCTACAGGGGTGACATTCATAGCTTAGAGGCTAGTTTGTTTGATCATATGATTATTCTTTCAGATGTGAGTAATAGATATTGCAGTATTAGATTTCTTGATGCTACCATCTGTAATGATGGCGGTGCTGTGGGAGTGAATTTGAGATTGGTAGAATGTGACATTTAGATTATTGATGTGTTTATGTAGTTCTTTGTCATCTGAAGATAAAGGAGAATAAAAGGAAATTTTTTAGAAAAATGATCAACTAATCTCAAACCAGGTAAGAAAATGAAATGAAAGGGAATAAAAGAATCATTGATTTCAGATAAACGATTATTGATATCAGAAATAGGACTTTTGAGTTTTGTTTTTTGTTTATCAGTGAGGTTTGAAAGTGCAAATTTGTGAGGGAAGGCATTTTTTGTATGTTGAGAGTCCAAGAGTGAATTAACAGCATGGTTGTATAGGATAGAAGCATGGCAGAGATGATAATGACCATTAAGTTTTTTGAGATGAAGTATGATAGGGATGAGGCCTACAATGGCTTTGATCCTGGTTGATAGTGCAGTTTTGAAAGTGCCAGTGATCTAGAGTATAGCTCTTTGTTGCATTTTGTTAAGATCTTTGATATTGTTTGACATACGCGAACCTTTGAAAAACCAGAGCTAGAATCCATATGTGGCAATGGGTAGGATGCATGTGTAGTATAGTAGACATTTCTAAAGGAGGAGTAGGCCCTGCAATAAGTTACCTAGCATTTTCATGGCTTTGAGGGTAGAAAGGCATTTGGTGGTATAGAAGTGAACATGGTGTTAGAATGTGAGTTTGTGATCAAAGTAAAATCCTAAGTATCACCATATAGGCTTGGGGTGTAGAGCAGGCCCACCAGTACTGGTAAGATCAATAGAATGATTAGGAGTGGAGTGGGCTCTTGAAAAATGAAAGACCTCTGATCTTTGGTGTTCGATGGTGAGGCCTGAATCTTTGAGAAAGTTGGAGATTACACTATAGTTATCTATGAGAAAGAATAAGGAGCATTTAAAACTCTTCTCTTGTGAAATGATAAGACCATCATCAACGTATGAAAGAGTATTTGTTGGGATTTCTTTGTTTGTATTTTTTAAATGTTTTTGATATGTTTTTAAAATAGGAGACAGGTATATAACAGAGAGAATAGGTGAAAGGGCCGATCCTTGACCCACCCTGACATTTGTAGGAAACAAAGGAGAGAGAAAGTCGTTCCATGAGTATGTGGTGGATTGATTGGCATAATAGCTATTGAAAAAGTTAGTAATTTGGTCATTGAGACCTGCTTTCTTTAGGCATAAGGAAAGGAATGTGTGGTTTAAAGATGGGAAAAATTGTGCAATGTCAAAGGTGATCACACTAGTATGGCATTGTTTTGCCTATCCAGCTCTCACAAGGTAGGTAAGGTACATTCCTGCATTAGCAGTTGATTTTTGTTGGATGCCACCAAGTTGGTTTGGATGGAAGAAGCTATTAGCTGTGGTGTGAAATTGAAGTCAATTACTGATAATTTTCTCTATGAGTTTTCCTGTCATATTGAGGAGAACAATGGGTCGAAATGACTTTGTGGAGTCATATGAGGCCTTGTTGGGTTTTGGGATAATGACCAAGGTTGACTTTTTAAAATGACTAGGTTAGTATTCTAGTTGAATGCATGCATTAGCAATATTAGTGAGGTGAGTAAGGCACTTCTCATCTATGAGAATGGATTTAATGTGGTTCCATGAGATGTGGTCAGGGCCAGGAGTGGACAAAGACAAGCATTTCTTGGCTGTGTCTCTTAGTTCTTGTTTTGAAAAGGAAGGCCAGTCAATGGTTTGACAGTCTGGTGTTTTATTAAGAAACTTGGGGTTAATAGGGCAATCTACCATAGAGTTATATAATTGGTAAAGTACATCCCATAGTTTGTCAAGGGAGTCGCATGTGGAGCCTTGATAGGAGATGGCTTTAATTGCTAGAAGAGATTTCTTCTGAACCCAATTCATTAGGTCCCATGGCCTCTTGTTCGAGGATGCTATTTCAAGAATTCTTTTGTCAAAGAATTCTCTTTTGGATTTTTATACAGTGGATTTGAAGTACTTCTAGTTATCAATGCTATTGTTAGATCTGTATTTGTTTATACTATCAGTGCAGTCCACATTCCACCACTCCTTGGAATGTTTTGTGAAATGAGTTTCTTTAGAGTGTTTGTCCCAGGAAGTCTGAAATATTTCACTCAGACAATTTACACATACCTCAAGATCTTCTTTGGTGTGAATATCTTTAGTGTTGAGGAGGTGAGTGTTAGATATAATGTTTTCAATAAAGTCCTTTTCTTGATTGCTGTCTGTCTTGATGGTACGTTTGATGCTATTGTTATTTATATCTTAGATACCTATTTTTATAATGAGTGGTGTGTGGTCTGAGGGTTTTCTTATGTCAGGGAGGATTTCATGTTGGTTGAATCTGATATTGTGTAGAGGTATGAATGCTAGATTGAGGACTGAGTTTGTGCTATTATTGTTGTCAGCATATTTTGTGTGTACTTGGTGAGTGGGTGATGAAAGATCTAATCCTAAGCTATTAGCAATTATGAGTAATTCATCAGTGTGTTGTGAGTGATATGGGAATGAGGGGTCCTAATTGTTATCTCTTATGTTGAAGTCTTCTGTCATGAGGAGGGAATTGTTGAGGGAGGGGTGTCAGAATAGCCAACCCCTAAGCTAGAATAAAGCCAACTGCTCCTTTATCAGTGTTTGACAAGGAGAACTTGATAGAGTTCCTATTAGATTTTCTACACTACTTATACAATTACCATATGGTCTGTGCACTACTTTCCCATGCCCATCATGTGATGTGTCATGTGACATCATGTGATGTGATGCTGTGACCTCCTGCCATGTGACTGTGACTATGTGACACTTATGATGCAACACTTTCCTGTACTCTCTTCTGTGTAATAAGTCTAAGATAAAAGAAAAAGAAAAAGAAAAGAAAAGAAATATAAATAATGACTTAGCCATTTTGCCAAGTCATAACAAGGGAAGAGCATCGCAGAGGGCTTGTAAAGCTTGTTGTTGATCATCAGAATAGACATCGATAATGAAGTTGAGGTTTTGACCATTATGAAATAAAACTACATTGATGTTGTAGTGGTCTATGATATCATTTCTAAGGGTAAATCACAATTTTTTGCATTGTTGGTTAATGTATGTGATGACCCTGGGGATATTGTTTGGGTTGTTGTTATAGCATGCAAATAAAGTTCAGTTAGGATGAAGAGATACTCCATATACTGGGTTACCTTCAGGGTTTGTGTGGCTTGGGATGTATCTTCGGAGGAATCTGGGGGGTTCCTGTATAAATATAACATTAGTATTTGCTTTTCTCATTTCTAAGATAATGTCAGTGAGAGTTTTGTTTTTTTGAACATTCTGAAAGAAGATTGTTAGTTTATGATAATTCATGATTTGGAGCTGTTTACAGCTAGACAAGTTGAATTAGCTCTAATTTCTCAAGCTTCATATGCTTTTTTTGAATGTCATTCCCTGTTGAAACAATGTTTCTAGAATGGACATTTGTTATTATCACAAATGGCCACTTACTGATTTGTGATTGATGGTTTGGATATTTGAAAAGCTCAAAAAAGCAAAGTTAGACAAGCAGCAAATGATGTTGTTAAGTCTGAGGTCTAATCCTCAGACTA
>Ga0153996_1000931_pt1 | contig 12461 bp, 12 predicted proteins | sample TSNC080MetaG_FD_104728 | JGI IMG/M metagenome (GOLD analysis project Ga0153996, IMG submission 104728) | Attine ant fungus gardens microbial communities from North Carolina, USA - TSNC080 MetaG | ecosystem: Host-associated > Fungi > Mycelium > Unclassified | place: USA: North Carolina, Lumber...
CCTCGCTTGGTTACGATAGGTCTTAATGTTCTTGAGAATGGCAAAATTTTTATCAAAATTCCTCAACTCTTTCCTATGTGCGCCCAATTTTGTCCAAAGCGATGCCAGAAGATCATCGCGTGAGCTTTCGACGCCCCTATCTTCGCGAGAAACAAGCTCGTTGAGCGCAATTAGCCGCTCTTCAAGCTCATTTAAATTGTAGATATTTGCTTCCGCTTCGATGACTAAGCGCTCAACCTGAGAGGCAAGTGTATCCATGGCGTCGTCGAAAGTGGATCTGAGGAGTTTAAGTTTGTGTTTTTCCACCCACGGTATGATGTCAAATACATTGAAACTATTTTTTTCGTTAGCTTTTTCAATTGTCCGAAGTGCATGGTCGTTTACTGCCATGATACTTTCAATAGATAGATCAGAGCACTTTTTTATAGGCCGTAGACTCGACTCACGTATCGACGGACCCGCTAACTTTTGCGTGCAATTTTTGAAGTCGTCTCCCTGTTTTCTTCGCGTCTTCAACGAAATCCAAGAGCATTCTGGCAAGTGTTTCTTTGGATGTTAGAGAACTGAGGTGCACTAGCGTAACAAGATCAGATGTTGCCATCTCTGCCTTCTTGACCTCTAGTGACAATACTGAACCGCCGCTCGCTTCGTCCAACAATTGCTCAAACGTTCTAGTCTCGGCCTCCATCAGCACGGGATAATTGATAATTGGCGGGGGGACAGTGGGTTGACACATGAAAGTCGAAGAAATGAAGGGGACCCAGCAAATGGGTGCAAATGCGTCTCTCAAAACATGAGAAATACTTGACAATATTAAGGCTAGCACGGAAAGGAATAATAAGAAACCGAGAGGCTTTCGCAAAAGAGCCAGAGCCGTTCGGCAGACGTCGAAGATGTATCGACTACTGAACGAAACGCCCTGAATAACTCCATCCACCAAGTCTTCTTTTGAGAGGAGTGGTGCGCTCTGCGCCTGTTCCTTGGACGCAAGGGCAGGAAATTTGCGCTCTTGGATAAAGGATTCTTGTTGAAGAGATTCCTCGTATTTCTTCTCCGGTATCTTGTCCTTCAACGACGTCCCTGCACCAAGACCGATAGTGACTCCAGAAGTTGGAAGCTTGTCTGTGAGAGTGAGGCCACTCCGAGTGTGTTTACGTCTCCGTGGGTTCGATGTCAGAGGGCGCCTGGGAGATATAGGTTGGCAGAGTCCTTCGAGGGAGTCTGAGCTTCATTTTGAGGTTCTGACACATCTTCCCATTGACTTTCTTCATCTTCAGAGGCTTCGACACTTTCAAGCTGAGCGGTTTCAGAGGTGTTGTGCGACTCTGATGTGCCATTTGACGGAGGACGAGATGTTTGTGCCCTAAACTTGTTACTGCGAGATGTGCTGCGAGATGTGCTTGTCATTAGAACCTGAAGAGTATGACAATAGAGTGTTTTCAGGGTATCTCTTTATTCAATCTAAGTGTTATACCCACTGCATAAAGAATAAGAATGTGGTGTGACTGTGACACATGGCTGGCAGGGAATTAGACAAGGATGCACCTCTACTAATTCTGAGTTCATTTCATTCTACTAACATCACATTCAACCTCTTCATATGTCAACCTATTACTCATGTATTTGTATCACACTCTGTAGAAATTCAGGCCTGGTAGTTGTAATATCCATGTTATGAGATGCTCCAAGAAGACAATATTTCACTAGCCTTCTGGTACTTTATCTTGAATATACAAACATTTAATGGACTTGGTCTATAAATAACACAGGACATGTGACTGGGTTATATAAGCAGGTAGAACATTCTAGCATTCCACATGACTATAGGAAAGTAGTGCTTATGAACCTGCAGTGGGACTACAACTACTATCAGCCCTGGTCTGATAATGAGTGGTTAGTAGAAGAAATGCTGGCACTGTTGGACAAAGAAAGCAATGATGTAACCATACATTGTTAAAAGTTTGAACATTAGATTCATCTGAATGAACAGAACTGACTCTTTGGAGAAATCTCTTTGTTAATGCAAGCCTTAATGACTTAGAGTTCTATTAAGTAGATAATGGTTCAGAAAGAACTCAATAGAGTTCTCTGCTGTATTGGTACACTGTTTATACAATTTCTGCTTGTGCACTACTATCTCATTGTCACATGCCTTTCTGGAATATTTGATATATCAAATGCATGGTTTAGTCATGTGATATGGTTTATTTAAGTTTTCTATGCTATTTATAGTTTGATTCCATCATATGTCTTGAGGTTGCAAATCAAATGTTTTTTTTAAAAAATTTTGACAATTTATTACATGGGGCTTGTAGGTAGACTGTGGTAGATACAATGTATCTACTTAAATAATGAAACACAACTAACTAAAAGGAAAAGAGAAAGAAGAAAAGAAAAGGGGGATTAGAAGATGTAGGACTGTGCTTCTAGGGCTGAGCCTTGAGAGAATTTCAACCATTGTCAAAACAAAAGGCTATAGGGTTATCCACCAGGAAATAGGCAAAGCTATTAATGATGATGTTACATGGTCTTGTGAAGGGGTCATGGAGATCACACTGTATAACAATATATTTGCATGTTTATACATTCACTTGGTTGCAAGGACACTTGAGAGAGGAGTTGGGAAAAAAGCATTGGCAGTACTTACCAATAGGGGTATGGCCCATGGTTATGCAAGTGAAATGGGCACACAATGTATTAGTGAACCTGATAAAAGGGAGCCATAAACCACCTTTGGCATAGGTGGGTTTAATGATGTATTGCTTTTCATCCTTGAAGTCTAGGAAAAGTTGTTCTTTCTTTTGACTAGTGTCATGACTTGGCAAAACAGCTTAGTCATTATTTATATTTCTTTTCTTTTTCTTTTTCTTTTGAACTTACTACATAGGAAGAAGTGCAGGAAAGTGTTATATCACAAGTGTTATACAGTCATAGTCATATGAAATAGAAAAGTCACAATGTCATATCACATGATAAGTCACATGAAAATAGTACACAGACCATGTAGTAGTTGTATAAGTAGTATAGAAAATCTAATGGAAACTCCATTGAGTTCTTCTTGTCAATTCAGACTTAGAGAGTGATTAAGTTATCTAGGCTAAGTCACTATACCAGAACTTAATTCCACTTCTAGAGCACTGTCTATCTTGAACCTTGCTTCTCTTACTTTTATTACTTATCGACCCTTAACCAGTGGTCATTACAATTACTAGTCACTTCCATATATAGCTAGGCCCTTGGCTTAAGGGACTTTGTAGTCAGTTAGGAACTGTAGATGGAAGTGTAGTACTAAGCTTAGATATTACCACTAAGACCTAACCTTGCAATCAAGTAGGCTATATAGTTACTTGTACTATTTTCTTAGTATAAACTTCATGCTACAAGTACATTGTCATCTGTCTATGCAGAGAAGTGACAGTTACTTCTTAGAAGGCTGTCTAGAGTAGGGATCTCCTCTATGGAGTGATTGTATAATCCTATTATTAGGGCAGTAGTTAGTAGGGCAGTAGGTGTAAGACTCTAGCTGCAATGACTTAAATCCACTCCAAGTCAGAGTTAACAAGGAGAACTTGATAGAGTTCCCATTTGATTCTATATACTACTTATACATTTTACTATAGTGGCTATGCAACATCCTCCTGTGGTCCTCATGTTATTCCCATCATGTGTTTACCTCATCACATGTTGTGACTATGACTATGACTGATATCATGCTTTGTGACTATATGACTGTCACATAATGCTTTCCCATGCTCTACCTTAGTAATGATCTAACTAAATAAAGGAAAAGAAAACAAAAAGAAAAATAGAAAATGACTTAGCTGTTTTGCCAAGTCATGACAGTATGACTCTGGTTGGGTAAAGATCTTGTGTCCTAATAGACATAGTTGTAATTAGCAAGACTAACCATTAATTCTATACCATCATAGAAACATAACATCATATCTCTATAACAATACAATACTCTTATGAGTGACTTGCTCAAACAAAAATACTTCCTTGTTAAACTGAGGAAAGAATTAAAAGAAAGACAAGAAAAGCTGTGTTGTTGCTATAAGAAGTTTGGGCACCTGGTCCAAAACTGCAGGAATAGAGGAGAGAAAGAAAAAGAGAAAATTGTTTTCCAAAATAAATTTAAGATGTTGACAAGTAGGATAATGCAATGTGAGGTAGAAAAAAGAATAATAAAAAGATAAGAGGAGATAGTAGTAGAATGCTTCAAGTATAGAGAAAAGGAGCACAAATACAGGAAATGTCCCCTTAGGAAAAAAGAGAAGAGAAGACAAGAAGAGGAAAAAAGCAGCATATATGGCAAGACCACAAGAGACATAGTAAAAAGGATAAAGGAGAAGTCTAGTGTGCATCTTATGATGGAAGGTACAGAAGTACTGTAGAAAAGGCATCTTTGATAAGATGTGTCTACTAGAGTTGGGATAATATACCAAGGAAGTTGTGGTATCTTACTTGGCATGCAAAAGGTGTGGAAAACAGGGATGTCATGTGAAAGAAAACAGGAAACAAAGGGTGATCTCAAGGAGGCAGCTAGAAGAACTGAAATGGTGTGGATACCAAAAGAAAAAAAAGAGGAAGGTGGCATACTCTACTGAGAGAAAGGTGCAACAAAGTGGCATATGGGCAAGGGCTCTGGAAAGCATAGAAAAAGAAAGAAGTAACCAAAGGAATATCAGGAGAACATTCAAAATGCTAAGAGAAATATGGTTAAATATCAAGGTAGAAAAGATAAATATGCATGAAAACATAATAGTAAAAGTGCTTTTGGATAGTGGTACAATAGGGATTTTTATGGACAGAAAGATAGCAGCTAGACATAGGTTCAAGCTACAAAGATTAGAGAGGCCAATACAAGTAAGAAATATGGATAGGACGAATAATAGTGCAAGAGCAATTATATATCAAATAGAAGTGAATGTGTATTACAAAAATTGTGTGAAGAGAATAAGGATGGATATATGTGATCTGGGAAAAACAAACATAATCCTGGAAATACTGTGGTTACAAGCTCATAACCCAGAAATAAATTGGGAAATGAGAGAGGTCAAAATAACAAGATGTCTACCCTTGTGTGATAGAATAGGACAAAAGAGAGAAGAAAAGAAAGTCAAAAGAGAAAAAATAGTAGTAACCCTAGAGGAAGAGAAAATTGTCAGATGGATAATAGACAATAAGAAAAATTGGGAAAAGAAAAAAAAAATAGAAGAGAATTGAGAAAATAGTCCCAAGGAAATTTTGGAAGTAGAGAAAAGTGTTTGGAAAGGTGAAATCTGAGAGAATACCAACTAGAAAAACTTGGGATCATACTTAGTTGAGATAACTTAGTCTCACTCCTTATCTGAGTTAATAAGGAGAACTCAATGGAGTTCCTGTTATTTTTTGTATACTACTTATATAACTACTACATAGTCTGTATACTACTTTCTAATACCCATTAACATGCCTCTCTCACATGAACCATCATTAACAAAAATTTCCCATGCAAAGATATGGTCATGTATAATGCTGGAGATACATCCAGCGAAAACAATCCACATAATATACTTGGTCCTCCAAGAAGCATCAGCACAGCACAACTATTAAGCCCTCAGGCAGGATACCAAGCTAAACCTATAGACTACTCACTCTTAGCTACCCCAACAAGGAACCCAAAATGCCCCAGACATGATCCATCTACCAAGAGCCAAAAAGGGATATGGGCAAATGAAATGAATGAGGATGAATTGTTTGGTCAATGCAACTTCAACCCAAGTCATAGTGGAACACTGCACCCCTACACACATCAAACAGACTCATATCCAGCATTAAGAGCTATTCTCCTCAGAAGCATAAGCAAAGCCAAAATAATAGCCAAAAATATACTAATGCTGACCAAATCCCCCTCTATTACAGAATTCCACATTATAGACAAAGCACCAGAGCTGTTGAGTGTCATCACAGGAAAACCCCCAGCATCTACTTCCTATAATAGAACCCAACCAGATAAGCAAATCCTAGAAACCCTAGCCAAACTAACTGAAAAAGTAGATAAACTAAGTGAACAGATAAATGAGCCCAGGAAAAGAAGCCCAAGAATTACTGAATCCAAAGAAGGCTTAGAGGCTAGTAAACATGCACCTCAAACACTAACCAAATCCTATGCCTAGGCAATCAACTCCCCATCCAAGACCCCAACCCCAACAACTAGATTACTAGTCACCCATAATCCTAAAATATCCAATCCAAACAAGGTACACGATCCAACATGCCTTGTAGTATGCTTTCCACCAGACACAAACACCACATTGAGAGAAGACAATCTCACAATTGTAAACGACATCAACCAACTCCTTAAATCAAATGGCATACCAGACAACCAAGTAGTCACAGCAGTCAAATAGAACCTATAGGAGAACTGTATTGTTATCATATGCTCAGATACAATAGCAGCTGATATTATCTCATTCACAGAGGGTATTGCTAATGTTATCATACCAGGAGCAACAGGCACAATTAGAGAAGATAAAAAGTGGTTCAAGATTGAGATAATATCAGAACAGGTATACAAGATAGCGACAGCAAAGACATATACTCTCTTGAGTTTATTCATGAAAACCTCCAATACTCTAATCCTGAATATATGGCAATCACTCAGCATATAGTACTCAAGCCCAGATGGGTTTGCCCAGCCTCAGAACTAAGCTAACAAGACTACTCACCAGTGGTCTTTGCAGTAAACTCACAAGAAATCTATCAAACATTCCTGACAAACCACAAGACTCTCTCAATCTTTGGTGTGATAGCCAAGACCCGAGGTTGGTCAAATAGACCCCCACTTATCTAATGTAACAGGTGCTGGGAATTCGACTACAGAATAGCTAGATATTAAGCTGCTAAACCACGATACAGAATCTGTAGAGATAACCATCTAGAATCATTACATTCTATCCAGAACCAAACATCTCCAACCAACAGCATGGTTACTGACTCAGATAACAGAGATTCTCATTCAAATGCAACATGTATTCACTGTAAAAGAAAAGGTAGGCAAAACACAAACCACCCATCAAACTGGACCTGATGCCCAGAACAACAACTTCGAGTTGGAATCAACAGAACTTCAGGTCTCTTCTATCCTACATTATTAGTCAACTAACCAAGAGCTCTACCAAAAAGGACATATGTCCCTAGAAACACACGAAACATACAGAAAGTACTAGTAGAGCCCACAACCCCATCTATACTGAACACTGCATCGTCCCCCCAAGTTAAAAATATTACTAACTTAGCTAAGACAGCCAGTGCTAATATTACAAATATACCTGAAGTAGAAATCTGCCAAGCCCTCATTGCTGCCCTCATAAAATACAAATCAAAACTATGAGTAGTATACCTATAAGCAACACGATTGTATCACATACACAGATCAAAGTCCTATAGCTCAACTGCAATAGAAAACCAACAGCTACTCATGGTCTCCTAAATGAACAATTAGACAAAGCTAACATTTTACTTCTACAGGAACCCTAATGGGCAAAGATATTACCAGACGGAAAAAAAGATCCTATTGGCCATAATGCTTAGACCCTAATCCTCCCATTCAACATATATAAACCAGATGACCCAGAGCCAAGAGTTATGGCATATGTTCAATGTAGGCCAGGCCTTGAAATTGCACTCAGATTAGATATTATTCAAGATCATGATGTCCAAATTCTAACTATAAGCTTTCTAGGACACCCAACCACAATGATAATCAATATGTATAATGATAAAGATCGCAAAAATAATAGAGCATCAAAAATAATTCACCAACTACCCCTAGCACTTGACCAACTAACTATTATCACAGGAGACTAGAACATACACCATCTACTATGGATAAACTGAGATAGAGTTCAATACAATCAAGAAAACTACTGAAATAATTGAATGGCTTACTCAACATAGCTTTAGACTCGTTAATACCCCAGGCGAAGCAACCTATCTTGGGCATACAAGAAACAAGAGTTTATCAGTACTTGACCTCACATTTGCTAATAGACTAGCTACACAAAACGCATGTCCTTCAGACTGGGCAGTTAATCAAGACATAGCATATAGCTCAGACCACTATACAATCCAGTGGACTCTGTTCAACAACATTGAACCATGCAACAACATCTGTGGGCAGAGATTTAATATTAAAGATACAGACTGTAAAAAATAGGTAAAAGCCTTTGAAGAGGCTTACAAGGCTAACTTTTAGGACATTGCTATTATTATGGACAAAGAAGCTGACATTACTGTAAACACCCTAGAAGTTGCCACAACCAAATTGATACAAATATTCGAGCAAGCAAATATCAAAGCAGCCAAAATCCACAAACCAAGCCCCAAAGCAAAACCTTGGTAAAATGAAGGTCTATCAGAATCGGCTGCACTAATCTGATTGTATAGAGATACAAAACACAGCTAGATAGAGGAAACAGGCATATGTGATGTTTATATAGAGGCTGAGATTAGACAAACACAAAACTTCTTCAAATGACAGGTATACCAGGTGAAACACACTTAGGCTAACCAGATCCTAGAAGACATTTTCTCACAGGATATATGGTCTGTATACAAATAGACTATAGGATACCACAATTATCCAATACCTGCTCTCATACGTGGCCAAGGTATTCCACCAGCAATCACATTACAAGAAAAATGTGACACACTCTGAGATACACTATACCAAGAACCTCTACCTCTCCCGGTTCTAGTAGTAACCAATCTCATCCAAAGAGTACCCAATAAACTCCCCTATACAGAGATCACACACACAGAGGTAAGTGAAGTCTTATTCTCTACTAACTCAAACATAGCACTTGGCCCAAGCCAAATCACATATACACTAATTAAGTAGGCATAGCCAATAGCAGCTAATATAATCATAGCACTCTTTCAAAGATGTCTTAATATGGGTTATCACCCAGTTCAATAGAGACGAGTAGTAGTAGTAACATTAAGAAAACCTAACAAAGCTGACTACTCACAACCCCGAGCATATCGTCTCATTACTTTATTGGAATGCCTAGGCAAACTGCTAGAGAAAATTGTTGTAAAAAGGCCATCATACATGGTAGGTAAGCATGAGCTAATTCTAGGGACACAATTTGGTGGACAGTCAAACTCTTTTACAATTGATGTAGCCATGACATTTATACATGATGTATACACTGCCTGGAACCAAAACATAGTAACATCTGCACTGACCTTTGACATCAAAGGCTTCTTTAACTTTGTAAACCACCAACACCTTCTTTTAGAGATGTAGAAAAGACATATACCACTAGAATACCTAAAATAGACAGCAAACTTCCTAGACAAGCACGAAGTAGCAATATATGTTGACAGCATCAGAGAAAGCTCAAAACTAGTAAAGAATAAAATCCCCCAAGGATCACCTGTCTCACCCATTCTAGTATCATTTTACTTAGCAGGCCTCCTAGAGGTGTTCTAGGATGCAAATGCTCTTCCTATCCTTGAACATCTAAAGGCTACGAAGCCAACCAACACAGGTATTCTAATGTATGTTGATGACGGCAAACTAACAGTCTCTTTAACATCAATTGCATTGAACATCACACTCTTAGCTGAGGCATATAAAATCATTGACCAGTGGCTCTGAAAAGCAGGCCTCACACTAGACTAGGATAAACGTGAAATCATGCATTATACATGATGCAAGAAATGTGGGGATCCTACAACCCATATTGAACTCACAGAATGAGATGGCTCCAAAACCAAAATTCTAGTGACTCCTACCATACAATAGCTAGGTATCCACTTCGACAGGAAACTCCTCTTTAATGAACACATGAAAAAACTATCAGCCAAAGCTAAGACAGCTATTGGATATATTGCTATGCTTTCAAACACTATATGGGGCCTCTCATGCCTGAATCTACGCACACTATATAGGACATGCGTCCTACCCATCATAACATATGCAAGTGCTATTTGATGGAGAAAAAAAAAATACATGCCAAAGCTCTAAGACGAGTCCAGAACCAAGTACTGTGTATCATTTGTACAGCTTTCAGAACTATACTAACTCAAGTCCTAGAAGTTGAAGCTGTAATCCCCCCAATCCACCTCCAGTTAGATTACCTGAAGAGAAAAGCTGGCATCCACTTAAATAGACTAAGTATAACAAACCCAGTCTTACATCGTCTTCCTCCTGCTTGGTCTCATTCTAGATACTTAACCTACCAACAGAGCATAGATCACCCTTCCAAAGGGACTACCTAGCTTCTCTGGATAGCAGCGCACACAGACTATACCCATGAACAAGTCTTTCCATTCCTTCTCCTCCCCTAGTGAAAAACCCATGCTGATTATTCAAACAGAATCACAATTCAAGACAAAGCTACTGAAAAAGACAAAGCTACGTCAGATCACCTACACTCTATCTCACCCCTTAAGACATCTATGAACCACATCATAGTCTATACTGATAGCTCACAAAAGGTGATAAGCAAGAGGACATACAGAACAGACGCTGCAGCAGTAGGTTTCCACTAGAGAAAAGAGATTTTTAAGAGAAAAATTGGCCTAGGAGGTACAGTAGAGGTATATGATGCTGAACTAACTAGTCTAGTACTAGGCCTCAAAGCTGCAATATCTAGTACAGAACCCTTACCCATGATATACCATATTCATATATATACCAACAATACTTCAGTTATCGTATCAGTAATGGATTCCCAACCTTGACAGGGCCAGCTACTCGCCCACTCTTTTTACTGAAATATGCTCCAGTGGCTTGAGAAGAAACCAAACAATACCTTGACAATTATGTAGTGCCCAGGGCACAAAGATATCCCAGGAAATGATCAAGCAGACCAACTGACCAAACAAGTGACCTCACTTGCCTTACTATCTGACCCAACCATCACATTCAACCTCTGCCAAGTACTATTATGAACATCGAGTGGGACTATAACTATTATCAGCCATGGTCTGATAATGAGTGGTTAGTAGACGAAATGTTGGCGATGTTAGACAAGAACATTATCATGCAGTAATGCATCAGATAATGTCTGAGGACTCTAAGAGACAATGGACTCACTGAATGAACAGGACTCTTTGGAGAAATCTCAGACTATCTTTCTTTCTATTCTTGGACCTGTGCCAAATGGGACAACACCGGACTAACCCATTATTAGGACACTGACTCAACTTGTCACCCTTGAATACTTCTGTCACTGGACTGTCACTTAACTAGTCACTCTTAGTTACAAGTAGTGTTACCACATTGTAATGTAGTCACAATACCTAGTTAGAATAAATACAGACCAGAAAGAGAAGGGAACGGCAAGTTCTCTCTTTCTGTATCCCTCTCTGTATTCTCTCTTACTCTGAGGAATCAGTACTCTCACTTGTCTTAGGACAATCTCAAGGGTGCTACTCAAAGTCTCGCTTACATCTCTCCTCCGATATAACTTCACTGAAAACCTTAGCTGGACCCTCTGACAAGGAGCATAAAGATATCAAGTGTTAGATATAGGCTTCAAGTTGAAACATATATTCAACTGTGAGGTCTAGAGTCTTAACAAGTACGAGAACACCTCAAAGACAGCTGAACCACCATATGGAGGAACTCCTCCCCATAATAAGGCAGCTAGTCGACAGCTAACTGAATCCCTCCATCCCTCTATCCCCCACCTTACTTTTTGGAACTAGCAGACAAAAGAGAGTTATTTGGGTGTCTCTTACAATGTAGAACAGGACACAGTTACATGGATGAATACTACCAAAGATTTGTTCTTTTTGTAAACCCAGCATGCCCATGTGGTAAAACAACTCAGATACGAGAGCATATCATCCAGTCATGCCCCACCTATGAAGAATACCATACTATCCTATGCCAAGCATCACAAACACTATATCTACCTGATCTCCTTGGCACCAAGGATGGCATATAAGCCATGGCATCCTTCCTAGAAAAATTTGGTGCCTTTACAAAGAACGGCCATTCCCCTCCAACCCCATCACCACCCCACATCACAGATAGACCCCTCACAGACTTTATAAAGACAGATTCCCAAACCTTTACCCAACACGAATCACATTAAGCAAAATGTACTAACATGTTCAAGTTCAAGTATATCTCTATCATAATCTGCCAAACTGCAGAAGACCCAACTACTCCACCTCCATCATCCATACCTGATTTGGAATGACCCCAGTAGCTCAACCCTGCGGCTTGGGTGTAGTTAGTAGTATACCACTATATAACTTACCCACCATGTCTTAGTACTTGTTTGCTTGTTGCAGTATACAAATACAAAACTCTCTCTCTCTCTCTCTCCAATACCCATCATGTGACTTTCCCATTCATGTGACTGTGATTAAGTGACACTTGTGATATGACACTTTCCTGTAATCCTTTCTGTATAGAAAAGAAAAAAAAAAAAAAAAAAAAAAAAAAAAAAAAA
>Ga0153996_1000932_pt1 | contig 12457 bp, 13 predicted proteins | sample TSNC080MetaG_FD_104728 | JGI IMG/M metagenome (GOLD analysis project Ga0153996, IMG submission 104728) | Attine ant fungus gardens microbial communities from North Carolina, USA - TSNC080 MetaG | ecosystem: Host-associated > Fungi > Mycelium > Unclassified | place: USA: North Carolina, Lumber...
ACATAGCCAAAAGATACGAGGCACTGCACTTAAACTATTGAACCGCCGTATACCGAACGGTACGTACGGTGGTGTGAGAGGTCGGCTACTCAACTAATGGGTAGCCTCCTACTCGATTTAAGCAAAAGCGCGTGCTTTAGCAAACGCTTGTAGATTTGAGCCGTTCGGACTTTCCGAGGAGACACTGAAAAGCAAAGGGGCAGCTAATTGATCCTCAGAGATATGCGACTCCCTCGGCAACGATTCTCACTTCACCCTGTATCCATACTTTAGCGGCTTTATGTTCCCATTTTACAAAGACTGTTATCTCTCCGCCCGGTTGACTGATCGTAAGCTCTAGGTCGCGACCGGAATAGTTTGCTATATACGCGCCTAGGGCGGCAGTGCCGGAACCGCAGCCGCGTTCCCAAACCGTTAGGCCAATGTTCTTTACATGAACGACAGGCAGCATGTAGTTGGTTGTTGGGTCGAAGAACAGAATACCCAATGCCTCCTCGCTTGTCTGGGACAGTAGTTGAGGTAGTGCTGCTTCGACAAATGCATTTTTATCAATAGAATCACCGCCTGTCTCTACGATTACATGGGAAATGCCGGGCAGACAAACGCTATTCGCCTCCATCAGCTGCCCGGATATGTCTAGTGTGATCTTTGTTATTTCCTTGGGAGTAGGCATCTCAACTTTGCATAGATAACTTTGCTCCTGCACGATTACCTCACAGCCCAAAAGACCGCTGATACCGGAGACTTCGAGCGGCACAGTCACTATTTCACCAGCACGGAGTCCCTTGTTTCGTACGAGCAATGCAGCTAAAGACATCGTAGCGTTGCCGCAGAACTCACCACCCATCATCTGTAGCCTTGCCCAAGCCGCATTATTTTCAGTACCCTCAATAAAACCGACCTGTTCCCCGTAGATACTATCGTAACGTAAGAGTTTAGACGAAATAGACTTGTAGAGGTTTCTGTCCGCGACATCTTTGACAAGTATCGTCATGTTCTGTGTGGGGCTAACTTTAACAAAATTAACGTTCATATTACTCTTCAATCCTCTCTTTGTTTAACGTCTAACGGCGCGTGGGGGGGGGCGTATAGACAACATCGTCATCGCTCCCTGGGACGAATTTGCTGTATTTGGTTCAATATATAGAAATACGTTAATTGTAAGAAAATAACCTTTTAAAATTGCTTTTAAACTAAAATAGCCATCGTCTGAAACTGCTTCCCGCAATATAGATATAATTGTAAATGCGAATTATTACCGTATAAGTATAAATAGGAGCTGCAGCCAGGTAATTTTTGTAGGGAATTTGTCCCAAAATGAAAGAACGATCTCGGAAAGTAAAAGGGACCTAATTAGACAAATATGTTGTGAAAAATGTAGCAAAAATTATGCGGAAACAGTTGACGAAGAAAGTGCTTTGATGTATAATAAACTTAAAGTTTTGAAAATTTAATTGCCTAGCATTAAGGCCTATAGCTATTAGATATTAGGGGGCAAAACTCTTATTTGAGTCTTGCTTCTTTTTATTTGGTGGAACTTTACTGACTATACACCTAAGCCAACGGTTAATTCAATTGATGAGGAGAGGAGAAGAGGCGGAAGGTGGAGCCAGGCTTGCGTCTAAGCCAAGTAATTAGAGGTAGGGCTAATTCCCAAATTACACATTGCATTCTATTTAACGAAAGGGTGGAATAAGTGTCGGAAAAATCAAATAATGAAATGCAAAGAGGGTTGCAAAATCGGCATATTCAGATGATCGCCTTAGGCGGGGCGATTGGCACAGGGCTGTTTTATGGGTCGACAAAAGCCATTCAGGTAACAGGGCCGTCTGTTGCACTCGCTTATCTTATCGGCGGCCTTATCATGTTTTGCATTATGCGTCACATGGGCGAAATGCTCGTTGACGAACCTGTTTCCGGTTCCTTTAGCTATTTTGCTTATAAGTATTGGGGTGATTTTCCCGGCTTTATGTCAGGGTGGAACTATTGGTTCACTTATGTACTTGTCAATATGGCGGAATTAACGGTCGTTGGCAAATACATTCAATTTTGGTGGCCGGATATTCCCGTTTGGGTTACCGCGCTGGTATGCTGGGCTTTTCTTACAGTGGTTAATGTGATTAATGTTAAGATGTATGGCGAATTTGAGTTTTGGTTTTCTATTGTTAAAGTGGTAGCCATAGTCGGTATGATTGTTTTCGGAACAGTACTCCTTATGAGTGGGCAGGGAGGCACCAGCAGTGGCGTTGGCAACCTTTGGAATCATGGAGGATTTTTTGCCAATGGGCTGGAAGGCTTCGTTTGCTCCTTGGCTATCGTCATGTTTGCTTACGGTGGTATTGAGTTTATCGGAGTTACAGCCGGGGAGGCCAGTAATCCTAAAAAGACAATCCCTGCGGCCATCAACCAGGTTATGTGGCGGATCTTAATCTTTTATGTCGGTGCTATGTTAGTTATTCTTATGCTCTATCCCTGGAACCAGTTAGGAGGAGTCGGAGCCGAAGGCAGCCCCTTTGTCCAGATTTTCTCAAGAATAGGCATTTCTTCAGCTGCTGCGCTTCTTAATGTTGTTGTCATTACAGCGGCTCTCTCTGCTTACAACAGCGGCCTGTACAGCAATGGACGCATGCTTTACAATTTAGCCCACCAAGGTAATGCTCCTGCGATATTTAAGAAATTGAGCAAGGATGGCGTGCCAGTAGTAGGCATACTCTTTTCTTCTTTCCTAATGGGAATGGTAGTGTTATTAAACTATCTCATTGAGAGCCAGATTTTTGTTTATCTAATGGCATTGGTGGTATCGGCGGACATAATCAGTTGGATAATGATCAGCGCCAGCCACATAAAATTCCGTAAGGCTAAGGACGCTCAAGGAGTGAAGAGTGATTTTCCGGCCTTGTGGTATCCGTTTACTAACTATCTAGCCATAGCCTTTTTTGTTTTCGTATTCTGCCTTATGTGGTATATGGGAGGAGATTGGCGCATTTCTATGTATTTAACGCCTATCTGGCTCATTGCTCTTTGGGTTGGTTATAAATGCAAACCAAAGGCTACAGAAAAATCTACAACAACCTAATGCTTTCTAAAACTGCGATAGCTTTCTCCTTTTTATGCCTAATTTCGTAAGTACTTACTCTGGGGTAAGCAGAATTTTGTTTGACTTTTCTCAAAGTCTATCGTAAAGTGTAGATAGAGTGCTTGTCATAATCGAAAGGCGTTATCAAACTAAATAAAGTAAGTTAACGTTGCCCAAAGTTATTAGTTATAAGGGGGTAAACTCAAGCTATGAGTTTATCCTCTTTTGGTTATTTAAAAAGAGCATAGATTAATATTAAAACAGGAGGTCAGTCATGATATTATTAGACGGATATTCATTGACATTAGCTGAGGTAGTAAAGGCAGCCCGGGGCTATGAGGAAGTTGGCCTAAGTGATGAAGGGCGTAAACAAATCGTAGCAAGCCGAAAAATTGTTGACAAAATTTTGGAACAAGAGACTCCGGTATATGGAATTTCTACCGGCTTCGGTGATTTTAGCACCATCTTTATCTCGAAAGAAAAAAGAGAAAAGCTGCAGCGAAATCTAATCTTAAGCCATTCTACCGGTGTGGGGGAATATCTGCCGGAGGATGTCGTACGCGCCGTTATGCTGCTGAGGGCTAACTCATTAGCTAAAGGGTATTCAGGAATTAAGCTATCTACAGTGGAAATACTCCTTGCTATGCTAAACCGGCGCGTCACTCCCGCCATTCCGTCCAAAGGCTCGGTAGGCGCCAGTGGTGATTTGGCTCCTCTCTCCCATATGGTATTAGTCATGCTGGGCGAAGGTCATGCCTTTGTTGACGGCAAGCTGATGAGCGGTGCTGAAGCTCTGGCCAAAAGCGGCCTTGAGCCTGTCGCTCTGGGCGGTAAGGAAGGCTTAGCGCTAATCAATGGCACTCAGATTATGACTGCAGTAGGGTGCATGGTTTGGCAGGATGCCGTTAATCTTATGAAGACGGCCGATATCTCTGCCGCCTTAAGTCTAGAGGCACTACGGGGAACGAGGACAGCCTTTGATCCGCGGATCAGTAAGGTTAGGCCGCATGTCGGGCAAGTGGCAACTACCGATAACATGCTGCGGTTGACGGCCAACAGTCCGATCCTGCAGTCGCATGAGCATTGCTCTAAAGTCCAGGATGCCTACTCTTTGCGGTGCGTTCCCCAAGTCCATGGAGCTTCGAAAGACTCTTTGCGGCGCGCCGAAGAGACGTTGCTTATCGAGATCAATGCCGCTACAGATAATCCGCTGATTATGCCTGATACGGGTGAAGCCATTTCCGGCGGCAATTTCCACGGGCAGCCGATTGCCTTGGTTATGGACTATCTGAAACTGGCTCTTGCGGAAATTGGCAATATCTCTGAACGGCGTATCAATCGTATGCTTGATGCTCATTTGAGCGAATTGCCGGCATTCTTGACGGCCTACCCCGGCGAAAATTCCGGGCTGATGATTACCCAATACACAGCTGCCGCGCTGGTGTCAGAAAACAAGGTGCTGGTTCACCCTGCAAGTGCTGACTCTATTCCGACATCGGCCAACCAGGAAGACCATGTCAGTATGGGGACGATTGCCGCCCGGCAAGCACGGGAAATTTTGGAGAATGTACGCTATATACTAGCCATCGAGTGTTTGGCAGCTGCACAAGGTATTGACTTTTTGGCTCCTCTGGCTCCGGGGTCAGGGACAACTGCCGCACATCAGGCCGTCCGTCAGGTCGTGTCTCGCTTGGAGGAAGACCGGATACCTGCACCTGATATTGCGTGCATCTATCGTTTAATTGCCGAGGGGACTTTGGTAGCTAAAGTGGAAGAAGCTATTGGACAATTGCGAATAAGCTAATGGGCTTAGAAGCGCTGGAGTTTCATACTTTCAACAGTGTTAGGTTTAACTGCTGCTGCAGAAAAATATTTTCAATGTACTAAGGGCTGACTATAGTGGTCAGCCCTTGTTTTTTGCGGAGTGCTGGCAAGCCCCGTTTTGTCTAAGGCAGCTCTTGGCTTTCTAATTTATATAGACAATTTAAAAAACATCAGGTAAACTAGTACCTAGCTACTGTGCTTATATAGGAGTATTGAGTCCGTTCTCACCTAACTGAAAAAATGAAGGGATGGCTTCCATAGATATTGAAACCGGGGTTCTAAAAATATGTGACAATTTGCACATAATTCCCGAAATAGGTTTTAAAGCAGTAACAATGTCAGCTTATGTAGCTGATATGTTGGCGCAGTTTGGCTGTGCGGCAAAAATAAAACTTGTGTAAAAGGCAGAGGTAGATATGACTATTATGGTAAATGTGGATAAAAGTATTAGCATTGGTAAGATGGCGATTTTTCTTGTCATGTATACGGGAGAAGCCGAAAGCCTGTTAATGAAACAGGGACGAGAGTGTGGCTATAAACTGCTTAAAGGCAGAGTCGGCTCTATGGATTCAGCCAAAATTTTTGCTGCCGTGGAGACGGCTGCCAAAAAAGAAAACCTGATTGACCTGCGTTATCGGGAAGAACATGCGCTTTATCATTCTCTGCTTGAGGCCTATAGCGGCATGTGCCGAGGGCAGGAGGGACTCGGCGCTATTATGCGTACCGCCGGCTTGGTGTTTAGTATTGTGCGCGGCAGGCGGCTGCCTGATCATCGTGATGATGGTGAATGGATTTCAGTCGCATTATACGGCAATATGGGAGCGCCGATTAAAGGCTACGAACATGAGGTTTTAGGGTTAGGCATGAATCCGATTTAAATATGCCCTGCGATGTTGTAGAGACAGTTATCTGTGCCTATAGGGGCGGTAGTGTCCGACTCCATGACCAGACTTTTTTATGAGGAAGAGTCTTCCTCTTTTTTGCTGTGTCCATAAAAATAGGGCGCAGCTTTTTCATATACTTAGGCATTTTTAAGCAAAAAGAGAGTGTCGCAAAACGTTTTGCAACACTCCCATTTGTACACCTATAGTCTATAGGCAGAATACCATACCGTTTTTCCATAAAATACCTCCCTTGTACTGAGAAATAGAGCCTAGTGCGGTTTCAGTTTTGTCTTTAAACATTGTCGTAAAAAAATTATTTTGCGATGAAAGGCTGGATCTTTTCTTGTAAATGACTCCAGGAACGTTTGGAGAAAATGACGGGTAGTGAGGCTGCCTTAGCTTTGCGCCTAATTAATTCGGAAATATTGTGAGATATGTAATCGGTAATTACTAAGATCAGGTCGGTATTGACCGGTATCTGGATATCCTCGGAAATTCGCTTGCGTCCCTTGAAATGACGCAGAGATTTAACACCTGCTTTTGTTAGATTGGAAGGGATATTGCCTAAATTGTCGGCGCCGATGATGAATACGGACATACAATTCACTCCTGTTCAAATTAAATGAAAACAATTATCAATATCAACTATATTTATTATATAGGATGATAACAATGCTCGTCAAGGGGATTTTGGTAAATTTAGCAAATATAGTCATCGTTTCCTCCAAAAAGAGGAAACGATGACTGCAAGGGGATGTTACTTGTCTGTCAGAGGCATATTATCGCTCGCTTCAATCGGGATTAGCTTGACATCGCTCTGATAAGTTAACGCTGTTGTACTGGCAACGTCAAAATAGGCGTCGTCATGACTGGCGGCTATGATCGGATCACCGATTTCCTGACCGTCAATAATCACACGATATAATGGCATAATATGCCCCCTTTACTTATTTGTCTGGGTCGTTTTGCGATTCACTTATACTGATTTTGCGTTGTGTATTGTTACCTCCTTAGGTTATAGTTTGCTCAGCAACAGCGAAATCTGTCATTGACAAAAATGTGCAATAACAGTTACAATATATAAGTGATTTAGGTCTACCAGCATGCTGATAGCGTGCTTTTTTTCTTATAGATTTTAGTAGAATGGGACAGGTACACGCATGGTTACAATACGGGAAAAAGTACGGTTTGTCGAAACAGATATGATGGGAGTGGTGCACCATTCCAATTATTTTCGCTGGTTTGAAATGGCTAGAGTGGAATATTTGCGCCAGGCTGGAGTGTTCCTTAATGAGTTAATGGCTGATGATATTGTATTTCCGATTACCGACGTTGAGTGTAAGTATCGCATGTCGGCAAAATTTGACGATTATATCTTGATCGAGGCTGTTCTAAGCGGACTATCGAGAGTTAAGATGGAATTCACTTACAAGGTGATACGCGAACATGACGGAGCGATGCTGGCTACCGGCTATACGAAAAATGCATTTACTAATAAGCAGGGCAAGGTTACTCGCTTGCCAGATAATGTTTTTACAAAAATGAGTAGCTTGATGTCTGCCCCTGATTGCTGACAGATAGGGATGGCAACGGCTTTGCGCCTGTATATTATCGATGGCGCTAAGGGAAACTAACTAAATAGGAGGGTAGCGCCATGGGAGATAACGCGCCAATCGGGATTTTCGATTCAGGGCTGGGCGGTCTCACTGTTGTGAGTGAGGTACTCAACCTATTGCCTGGAGAAGATATTATATATTTTGGCGATACCGCCCGCACCCCGTATGGTTCACGGACACCTGCGGAAATATTGCAATTTATGCATGAAATATTGACGTTCTTCACCACACAAAACGTTAAAATGGCGATAACCGCCTGTAACACGATGACGGCTCTTGGTTTAGAACAAGCCAGAACAGAAGTACCGTTTTTATTAATTGGCGTAGACAATGGCATTCGAGCCGCGCTCGATGCCAGCAGCAACAAACGGATCGGTGTTATTGCCACTGAGGCTACTATTAAAAGTGGCAAGCATGCTAAGGCGGCTAAGGCTGAAGCAATGGAGATCAAAGTTTTTCCGCAATCTTGCCCGCAGTTTGTACCGCTAATTGAACAGGAAAAGTTTTTTGGGCCTGACATTGCAGCCGCTGCCAGGGAGTACTTGAAGCCGCTTGCTCTTAACCAGATAGATACACTAATTCTTGGCTGTACTCATTATCCGTTTATCAGTCCGCTTATCAGGGAAATTATGGGGCCCGAAGTTAAGCTGATTGATCCGGCCAGGGAAACGGCTGCCGAGGCACGAACTCAGCTGGCTCATCAGGACAAGCTTGCTACGCGCGCCAAGGGACGGGTGCGATTATGCTTTTCAGCCGACTTGCCGCGAGCCCGTCGGGTGGCAAAATGGGCCATTGATTTTATAAGAAATAAAGAGCTTGTTCCGGAGTTTGAGCTAATTAATTTACATGACTACTTGAAAGTTTAAAGTGCGGGTTGCTTGTCGATACCCGGATACGGAGGCAAAATTGTGGAGTTTTTAGTTGGTTTATTGATCGTTATGCTGGTAGTAGTTGTTGCCATATGGCTGTTCTTGGCCAAGCAGGGGGATGCCCACTTCCGGTTTATTGTGGTGCAGCGTACTGATTTTACGCTAAAAGAGCTGAGCGAGAATACCGCGACCTTTATCTGTACAATCCCTTTTATTAATAATGGCACTCAGGATGGCACGCTGATGGACGTTTATCCCCGCCATCTCTTGCCGTGTGAGCAGTTTGATGCTGTAGATGTCGATTCGCGTCTGACGCTTGACAGTGCTAATCGGAATGATGGCTATTGGGAAGCCTATATTGTACCTAAAGGTACCGGTGGAGCAATTTATCTGACTGTGAAATTTACCGCCAAATCTGGTGATATTATGACGGCACTTAAGGACATGGTTGATATGCCGATTGATATTGTCTTTCAGGTAGTCGCCCGTAGTCCCTGGTATATCGATAAAAATCGGCTAGTTATGACTGCCGGTGAAATAGATAATGCTCTTGCCGCCGGTCAGCAAGCGGCAGCAAGGCAGGGGGAAGAGATATGACAGAGCAGGTGCTCGAGCTTATACCGGTACGTACCCGGATTCTTACCGAAAAAAATAATATTATTGACGTCATTGAGCAGTACGCCAAAAACGATATTGGCCCCTACGATATTGTGTCGGTTGCCGAAAGTGTTGTTGCGATTACCCAAGGGCGCTTCGTTCGTCCGGAAGAATTGACGCCCTCCTGGCTGGCCCGGTTACTTTGCCGGTTTGTACCGCAAAAGGGAAGCTTATCCAGTGTTTATGGCATGCAGACGGCGATTAACGCCGAAGGCAGCTGGCGGGTCGCCTGGTCGATGTTTCTCGGTATGCTGGGCAAGCTAGTAGGCAAAAATGGGCTGTTTTATCAACTGGCCGGTGAACAGGCGGCGCTCATTGACGATGTTACCGGCACGATGCCGCCGTTTGACAAATGTATTGTCTACGGCCCTGATGACCCGAACGGTGTGGCTCAGGCCATCAAAGAACGACTGGGATGTTATGGTGCGGTGGTAGCAGACGTCAATGATCTCAAGCGGGCGGCAGTTCTCGGGGTCACCCAGGGTGTCGACCCGAAAGAGGTGGCTCGGATACTGATCGATAATCCCTTTGGCAACGCCAGCCAGAAAACGCCGATCGTCATTATAAAAAACTATGCTTTAGCTGCCCGGAAGGCGGCAACGGAATAAGTCCGTTTCGAGACAGAGGGTAGGGATGCTATCCTCTGTCTTAAATATCTAGGAGGCGTGATTGTTATGGCCCGCATCGGCATTACGACGACTGTGCCGGTCGAAATTATTTTAGCGGCAGGGCATGTGCCTATCGATTTAAACAATATCTTTATCACTAGTCCGGAAGCCGGACGCATGTTGGAAACAGCCGAAGATGCCGGTTATCCCCGGAATATTTGCGGCTGGATAAAGGGGTTGTATGCAGTTGTCGTTAGTCAGGAACTTAACACCAGTTTCGGTGGAATTGACAAAGTTATTGCCGTTACCCAGGGCGACTGCAGCAATACTCATGCCTTGATGGAAACGTATCAACTGGCAGGTGTCGAGACGATTCCCTTTGCTTACCCTTTTGATCGTGACTATGATTTACTGAAATTGCAAATGGAAAAGCTAATGGCTGCATTGGGGACAAATTGGCAGGAGGTCAATGATGTTAAACGCCGCCTCGACCAGCTTAGGATTAAAGTAGCTGAGATCGACCGGCTTACATGGCAGCAAAATACGGTGAGCGGTTTCCACAATCATTTGATTCAGGTAAGCTGTAGTGATTTTAACAGTGATTTTGCTGTTTTTGAGCAAGATGTCGATAATTTGCTGGCGCAAGCTAGCAATGCGCAGGAATATGCCGATGAGTTAAGAATTGGCTATATCGGCGTACCACCGATTTTTACCGACTTGTATCCTTATTTGGAGAATCTGGGAGCAAGAGCCGTATATAATGAGGTGCAGCGGCAGTTTGCTATGCCGTTTGCCACAACTGATCTTGTCGAGCAATACCGGTTGTACACTTATCCTTACGATATATTTGGGCGGATCAAAGATATTCAGGCCGAAATCGAGCGGCGCAATCTTGATGGTATTGTTCACTATGTACAGAGTTTTTGTTTTCGGCAGATTGAGGACATCATTCTGCGAGAAAAACTTGACGTGCCTATTCTGACGATTGAGGGCGATAAGCCAGGCAAGATTGATGCCCGAACCCGGCTGCGAATTGAAAGTTTTTTGGAAATGTTGCGTTAATCCTAAAAAATAGAAAGGAAGAAGGTTATGCGGTGTGGCATTGATTTAGGCAGTCGCAGTGTAAAACTGGTAATCTTAGATGCTGAGACAAAACAGCTTAAGGCATCCCATGTTTATGAGACGGCAAAATTTTACCGGGAGTATGGCCGGCGTTCGGCAGAGGGGCTGACCGTAGATTTCGCTGCACTTGGTTTTCCCGAAGTGTCTCACCTGACGGCCACCGGTTACGGCCGCAATACGATCAATATTGTCGGTGCTGCGATTATACCGGAGCTGAAAGCCCATATGTTAGGGGCTATTGGTCAAACAGGCTTGACTGATTTTACCTTGCTTGATTTAGGTGGCCAGGACAGTAAAGTAATCAAGGTTCGCAAAAGTCGGATGGTCGACTTTCAAACAAATGACAAATGTGCGGCAAGTACCGGGCGCTATCTGGAAAACATGGCTGCTGTTTTAGGCATTAGCCTGGAAGAGTTGGCAGATTATAGTGATAACCCGGTCGAGCTTAGCGCAACGTGCGCCATTTTTGGCGAGTCTGAGCTTATCGGGAAGATCGTAGAAGGGCATAGCGTGGCTGAATTGGCTGCAGGTGTTAATTATACGATCTATAAGCGGATCAAGCCGATGCTCAGTGCGCTTAAAAGCGATCAGATCGTCTTTACCGGCGGTGTGGCGCTGGGAGGGGCAATCAGACAGTTTATTACTCAGGAAATGGGTGCGATGGTCGTTGTGCCCGAACATCCTCAGCTTAATGGTGCAATTGGCTGCGCTATATCTAAGTAGAATAGCCGTTTGGAGGCGAAAGAAATGCTGCTCGGAATTGATGTAGGCGGGACATTTACCGACGCTGTCGTTATTGCCGATGGCCGGATTGCGGCATCGGTCAAAACTCCGACAACACACGGGCAACTGCTAAGTGGTATCGTTACAGGCATCGACAAAGTGCTGGCCAGTCTTGATAACCGGCAGATAGAACGGGTGGCGTTGTCGACAACGATTGTAACGAATGCTCTGTTACAGGGAGAAACCGATAAGGTGGCTTTGCTATTGATACCGGGACCTGGGCTTAACCTTAGCGGTCTGACCCCGGAGCCGCCGGTGTTGCTGTCAGGGTATACTGACCATCGCGGGCGGGAGCAGGCTGCGCCTGTTCAAGAGCAGGTGGCGGCTGCCTGCCGTGATTTAACAGGCTGTGAAGTGGCGGCTGTGGCCGGCAAGTTTGCTGTGCGCAATCCGGTTCAGGAGCAGCTTGTGGCCGGCTGGGTGCGCCAGTACTTGCAGCCGGCTTATATTACGCTAGGAACCCAAGTTTCAGGCTCGCTTAATTACTTGAGACGAGTAAATTCGGCCTACTATAATTCCGCTGTATGGCGGATCTTTGCGAGGTTTGGGGCGGCGATTGAACAGGCAATGACTGAGCGGGCGATCACTGCCCCTGTATATATTTTAAAAGCAGACGGCGGTACCCTGCCGCTTAATGCCGCCAAGGATTTACCGATAGAGGCTGTTTTTACCGGACCGGCTGCCAGTGTGCTTGGCATTATGGCGCTCGTTAATGAGCAAACGGCCGCTGTCTCTTTAGATATCGGCGGTACGACAACCGACATTGCATTATGGCAAAAAGGTATGCCAATATTGGCCCCTGGTGGCGCTTTAGTCAACGGTTATCCGACGGCTGTACGCTCTTTTTGGCTGCGTTCGGTAGGCGTTGGCGGCGACAGCTATGTTCGCCGGGAAAACGGCAGACTGGCTGTCGGACCTATGCGACGTGGCCCGGCAATGGCGAACGGTGGTACAGAACCTGCTGTAACCGATGCCCTGCGGGTGGCAGGACTAACGGACTATGGCAGCCTGGAACTGG
>Ga0153996_1000933_pt1 | contig 12446 bp, 8 predicted proteins | sample TSNC080MetaG_FD_104728 | JGI IMG/M metagenome (GOLD analysis project Ga0153996, IMG submission 104728) | Attine ant fungus gardens microbial communities from North Carolina, USA - TSNC080 MetaG | ecosystem: Host-associated > Fungi > Mycelium > Unclassified | place: USA: North Carolina, Lumber...
ACACCAGACTCCAGGAGAATCCTCAGTGATATTACAGTCTACAATTATGATACAACTCACCTCCAGGAGAATCCTCAGAGATTAGGATGAGGCTTCTGGAGGGATATTCTACATTATATACATTCCTTAGTGTCAGGGTCAGCAGAATCGGAGCTAGACTAGTGTGTTTAAGTATCACTAGTAAACAGGCTAAGGTAGCTCCGGAGGGTTGTCATGGTGTTTAGGGGTGGAAATGGAGGTGTCCCCTTACAGAATCTATTAGTATAAAGTGTATCAAATATTATCTTCTGTGGAAAATTCACCTATGGTGTAACAATAGACTAACTACTCTCTGACAATTCATTTTCTACAACTTTCCCCTATGAACTCATTAACCTTCCCACACTAGCATATGGCAGCTTAACAACTATAAGGGGATATCTGTAAGGAGGCACTCAGAGGCATCCCAGAACACACTCGACATTAGTAGAGGAGGTGTCTTAAGTAAGAGCGATGAATAGCCCAAGAGCTCTAATCAATGTTGAGGTAAGGTATTCTACCATACATCACTAGCTATATATACTAGACTAGCCGGTCTGTGTGCCAGTCACTAAGAGAACACAGATCAGGACACTAATAACTACTATACCTAATAAGGCTATGTTGTAAGGGGACATCTAGGGTGATGCTTAGTCAGTATTGAGGGTCTGTTCTATTAGTGGCCCAGTGACAGTATGTGTATGCATTTCCATCGTTCTTGTCTTTTCTCTGTCTGTGTCATGCGGTGCGACACCTTCTATCTATTATTAGGACATTGTGATTACTGATCCATGTGCTCATATGATAGTGTGTGTGATTGTCTAGTGTAGAAGTATATATACTAGCAAGCTGTCATAGATATACTTTACTTGAATCTCAACTTAGCTTCCGGGACTATCCATTAGCTTAAAGGGTTATTGCCTCTGAGTGACGCCCTTACATATGTAGTACTAACCATGGCAACAAGAACAAGAGGGAAGGGAACTATGAATAGTGGGCTCCAAGGATCTGAGGGCAAGCTAAATAATACTTACCCATACCAAGTTACCTAAGCTACTCTAGAGCATCCCCTTACAATACTCTAGGAATGGCCTAGACTCCTAAGTCAGCTCCCATCTAAGGGACTGATCTAACTTAGTAAGTTACCTTCCCATCTCTCCTTACCTTCTCATCTATCAATTATAGTATATATAGTCGCTTGTATAGGTAGATCTATTCTTACTTGAATATCACCTTAGCTTCTGGGACTCTTACCTAGCTTTAGGGTTAACCACCTCTGAGTGATTCTCTAACAACAGCTACTTAACAAAAGTACCCAATTTTGAGTCTAGATTATGTTTGGGACTTGTAGAAGATTTCTAGAGTAGGTTCCAATAGTAAAATCCAGGGGTATGATTTATATTCCATATTATGTAAGGACTTAGTCATGACAACTTAATCCCACTTCTTATCCAAGTTAATAAGAACTCAATAGAGTTTCTGTTATTTTCTGTACACTACTTATATAATTACTATATGATTTGTGCACTACTTTCCCATACCCATCATGTGACTTTCTTATCATATGACTGTGACACTTGTGACACTTGTGATGTGATACTTTCCTACACTCCTTCCTATATAGTAAAGAGAAAAAGAAAAAGAAAAAGAAAAGAAATATAAATAATAACTTAGCTGTTTTGCCAAGTCATAACATATTTGTCAGCATCTAAAGTCCGATGACTGGAATTAAGCCAACTGTCTCTTTGTTTAGAGTTTGACAAAGAGAACTCGATAGAGTTCTTGCTCATTCCTTTACTTACTTATACACTTTGCTACTGTGGCTATGCACTTGCTCTTCCATGGTCCTCATGTTATTCTAGTCATGTGGTACACTGTGACTGTGACACGTGATGTGACCATCCGTCACACCATTGTGACATTGTGACTAAGTCATATGACTCTTTCCCACACTCCACCTTGTAGTTGTAAGTCCAATTAAAAGAAAAGAAAAAGAAAAAGGAAAGAAATATAAATAATGATTTAGCCATTTTGCCAAGTCATGACAATATTACATTTCCACAGAAAATTCACTGGTGGCATAACAACAGGAGTATCACAAATAGTCACTTACTATTTGTGATGGGTGCTTTAATACTTTAAAGAGTTCAAAAATGTGAAGTTAGATAAGTGACAAAAGATGTTGTTAAGTCTAAGGTCTAATTCTTAGACTATGAGCTCTTATATACATAATTGTGATGGTCTGTGCACTAGAACAGATCATCACATGCTACTACCTATTGTTCTATATATGGTAGTGCCTTTGTGCTAGAAATAGTGATAACCTAACCATATAGAGGCTGTTCTTTGTTCTAAGAAAAGAACAGATGACTATTAATGGGTAATTAATAAAGTCTATGTGCAAACATTGAGGTCTTCATATCTCCACTGATATTAATTGTCTTGGCATTGTTTTAGGCTCATTCTGAGTGGTATAAAGAGAGCTTCTCTGATGCCTAAAAGCAAAGCTTAGATCATGGTGGTTTCCAAGATATTGGCAATTTAATATATGGTACCATGGTGGTTACCTACTGATTTGCTCAATAGCTTGGCCAATATTGATCATCTCAAGACATGACTAATATTGATCAAAAGGTCTTTTCAAAGGCTTTCCAGTGTTGTTGAGACTGTGAGAATTGTCAAAGAATTGGTGGAGATATAGCTGAATAAAATTTGTGACAGGAAGCTTGTAACCTAAAAGATAAAGTAACTATACAAAGTAAATGAGTGTTCAGTATTCAAATAGAAAGTATAATAACATACCTTAGACATCACCCAAGTGGTAGACAACTGAGGAGAATATCTGCAAGAGTTGTTCATATAAGTGTGCAGCATAAATGATGATGTGAGTTATGGAACCAAAGTTAGACTGTCTCAATTTGAGACAGTCTCACATCTACATTACCCAGCCTCATGTCAAACCAAACTCCATCATCGCTACTGGACCACTTCATCAGTGAGTTATCTATAATTACATAATTAATTTATCACAGATTTGGTCCAAACCCTTATCTAATATCACATGAATTGATACTTTCCCACAATGACTGATGGAATTTGAGTTCCCTCTTTAAATAAGCTTGTTTAATTTCACTGAAAGTCTCAACTGAATTGTTGCTGGTAGATTGGTCATTTGTCAAATGCATCTATGAAAGGAGGTGTCAACTAGTGGTCAAACTGCTGGAATTTTTCTGCCAATCTGTGTAAGCATATTGAGCAGTCCCTAGGCCAACAGAGCTCGAGCCTTCATTTCGAAGAGTGATCGCTTTTAAAGGAAAAAAATACATCTTCTCCTGAACCAAGAGTATCTCACGAGGAGCGAATTTTATTTCAACAAATACTTTGCGGTGAGAGTCCAGGGTTGTGAAGGGGTTGTGAGGAGACAACAATTACTAATTACCAAGACAATGCGGAGTTTGAAGTTGAAGCCTTACGACTGTTCGTGCCCTTTAATCTTCTGTTCTTTACTACCATGCAGATGGCTCGCATTTTGAGCGAAATATCTCGCGACAGTGATGCCTTCCGTCAAAGCATGGGTTTCAACACAGTTCCCACCCCGACTTCGTCTCCATCATATACGCCTACTATACCTGACCTACCTGCTATACCTGATGTTCGGACAGAGTTCATCGAAATTGGTATACCCCCAGAAATTGCACAGTCTCTATATGATGTCTATTATGACAGAGCATGCCAACTTCGCATGCGTTCTCTCCGTCAAATGGCGCAGCTTGTTAGGGTACCGGACATCTTGAGCGACGGCATAGTCAGAGCGATCACCAAGACTTTTTTGAAGCAGCTCGAAACTTGGAAGAAGCAAGTCATAGACCTTACTTGTGCGCAGCTGCGCACAAATCAGTGTCAAACGACACGCAGCCGAGGACACAAGGTCTTTAAAGTCTGTCCCCGCACCGATCCCCATTAAGGCATTTATTATTTATTAATCATGCAATAGGAATGTGAGCCTCTGCTCAGAGGCTACTTTAGACGCAATGCATATCCATCTGCCGCAGAAAGACTTACACTAGCAACCTGGACCGACCTGTCTCCTCGACAAGTCGAGGTTTGGGTATGCCTCCATTTCATCAATTCTATTTCCCTTTTACGGTATCTTAGTTCCAGAATAAACGGAAGCGGTCCAAGAATGTTGAGCCACTGAATCGGCCATCTCAGCCTCCTTTAATGCAAGACATACTTGAAGATCTCGCACATTGTCAGACGTTCAAACCTAAGATACCCCAGCCAAGAAATTGTATACGATTTTCTGACGTTCCGAAACGTCAACCGCTTGTCCAATTTTGAAACGCTCAGACCCAATCCTCTCGATGTCCAGCATTCTGAACATATCTTTCTCTCCTATCGTGAGCGTTCCTGTGTAGGTGTACACAAGTCAGGTCGATGTCAGCTCCCTGCATTCGAATGGCCATGGTCATCAGCTCAATATTCTCGTAGAAATCCTGCACCCACATCCGAAGATTTTATTGAAAGGCTCTCAAAAGAGTTCGCTGTACGTCTGGGCTTCCGTCGAGTCAACAACCGCGAACAGGATTGCGACGGATTGGAATCAACGGGGTCCTTCCATCCTCCTTTCTATCTACGTCTGCACCAAGGGCGACATCCTGCCGTCAAGTCGCCATTGTCTGTTCCGTCCGTTGCTAATCAATGGACTCACTCAAACTCATCATTTTCATCAATCAATCAACATCGATCGACCTGTTTGCAACGTACTCGATCTACCTCATTCTGTTCCATATCAAGTTCCTCGTCCTCTTCTACACCTTCCACTCCTGACTCTGACTCATCTATCCCTATATGTTGGGAGCACACTCATCATGAACATTCTTGCATAGTTGATACACTTGCCATTTATCCTTCAGCTTCCACTCATCTCCGTGTTTTTGTTGGTCCTCCAATACCTTTAGGTGCTCCTTGAAGTGCTCTTGTCCTCAAGACTTGTAATCTGATACAAGCCAAGGATAGCTGATTTGTATGGCTGTCACGACAAGTCTCATAGGATATATGAGAGACTACCACAGGAGATGTTCAGCAGGTGTCAAGTTATACTGTAGATTGTGCCATTTTGATATTGTGTGTTATATGTAACATTTTACAAGACTTGGTTAATAGATAAATTAATACCTATCTTTTATCTTTTTGGGTCAACAATTTATTACATGGTGCTTGCTTGCAGTTCATGGTAGAAAGCTCTACTTAAATACAGAATGACAATTATAGAGAAAGGGAAATGAGGAGTAAGAGGTATTTACAGTAGGCCAAAAAACCATTCACATGTTTTTTTTTTTTAAAAAAAAATCATCAATTTATTACATGGAGCACATAGGCAGACCATGGCAGCACTATGTAAAAGGTAGCTACACACCCCTAGTACATGTTGTAAGTGTGCCTCCCAGACCCCAACTGTAGTCAGTAGCCTAGGTAGAGAAATTATACACTATATGACAGATACCAGTGTCCAAAATATGCTCCTGCCAATGTCTCAATCCTCTCCCTAGCCTCCCATACCTTGCAACCAGACCAACCCTCCTCACACATAACACTTGTAAACAGACACTGAAACAGGTACTCCAGTCAGACCCTTTTTCAGGTAAGTACTGGTGACTTCTCAGTGAGCCAAAGCTCTATGAGAAGGGCCTATATCAGTTCATTCTATCAACGGCATGTTTCCTATTCTTCATCAAAGCCCAACCTATGTGACTTCCTGCAATAGTAAAGGTGAAGCAAAGGCAGCCCACCTATGTTTTGAGCGTTAGGGCTCTACTATTGGGTTTTTGATTAGGAGATTACAAAACCACCTGGACAACAGTATTAACTTGGCACAATCCTTTTGGACTACTATCTGCGTTTCGGATGCCACTCTTTAGGAGACTAAAGCAAGAAAAGCTCCACCAACAAGAGTCTCAACTAGTACAATGCATCCAACATGTGTCATGATGATTACGAGTCAAATATAAATAAACAAATGAAGCAGACATAAAGATGGGAGGTGAAATCATGACAATATTAGTGGTAGAGGTTCAGTAAAATAGGGGTCCCCCCATAGACTCAAGGGGGGAGATGATGGTGGTTGGATGTGTGACCATTCATATGTTAGTCACCTATTAGGGAACCACTCAGAGACAACCACCCTTAAGCTAATGGATAGTCCCAGAAGCTAGTGTGAGATTTAAGTGGGGTATATCTACATACACTTGCTAATATATATACTATAACAGATGGTCAGGCACACAGGCACCAGGCACCAACCTATAATCACACATTGTCCTAAATATAGAATAGAAGGCACTGTACTGCATGATACAGACAGGGGAAGCCAGGAACAATGGGAATGCAATACACAAACTGTCAATAAGCTACTAATAAATTCAGGCCCTCAGAACTTACTAAGCAATGCCCTAGATATTGTCCTCTTACATCACCTTCATAACAAGTTTTGAGAATATTATGTAATTAACTTTGGATTCTTCAAGTTATAAAGGAATCACATATATTGCCATTGCTTCTTTCACTCATACCACCATCTTATATGATAGTACCCAGTAGTAACCTAGCAAATATATACAATTTCTCACTTTCTCAACCCTCAAACAACTCAGTCAATTTTCCCAATCAACAACAGGTATCTTTAGGCATGGATATTAAAGAGATTGTTTCCAGAGACTGTTCTATGTTGTCATGACTTGGCAAAACAGCTAAGTCATTATTTATATTTCTTTTCTAGACTTACTACATAAGGATGGAGTGTGAGAAAGTATCACATAACTAAGTATTACAAAGTCACAGGGTTATAGGTTACAGTCAGGTGATGTCACATGACTAAGTTATATGAGGACTGCAGGAAAGTAGTGCACAGACCATGTAGTAGTTGTATAAGTAGTATACTATAAATAACAGAAACTTCATTGAGTTTTCCTTGTTAACTCAGACTTGGAGGGGAATTAAGTCATTTAGGCTAAGTTGCTATATTTACATTGAAACATGTTCTAGGGAAAAGCATAGGTAAAGCTGACAGACTAAGTAAGAGACTATAAGGGGACCCCTCACAAATAACTCCAGAGCCCATATCAGTTCTCTAAAGTAACCCTGCAGCTGATCAAATATTACTATGTAATATTTGGTCTTATTCCCATCATTCCAAGAGTACTCCGTTGCCTCCTAGCACACTTTCATTGTTTAGACCCTGGTTACCCAATGCAGGAATGTGAGGACACTGTAGTATATATAATGTAGATTATTCCCTCTAGAAGCCTCATCTAATTCTCTGAGGAATCTCCTGGAGATAAGTTGTAACATACTTCATAAACTATAATTCTCTGAGGAATCTCCTAGAGGTAGGTTGTAATATACTTCATAAACTATAATTAACTGAGGAATCTCCTGAAGTGTTTCCGCTCTGGTCACCCTTATAACAGAATTAGATCTCATCACCAGAGCCCCAGAAATTCTCAGTAGATAGCTGTTCTCCAGTCGCCCTTTACTAACGAACTCCAGTCCTCTGAGCACTCCACTCCAAGAGAGATATTACTTCCTGTGAATATCCTCCCAGCCATAGCTGACACCTTGGGCTACCTGCAGCACCATCTCCAAGAGCTCACTAAATGCCAGAATGCTTCAGAACGCACTATCAATGTTACCCTTGCGGGCCTGATAGCTCAACTACAACAACTTACTTAACTCATGACTGGCCCTCCTCCTGCTCCGACCGTCACTTCACCTCCTGTATCCGCACCTCCTCTGCCTGTTAGCCTACCTCTCTCAGTTCCGGTTGCTCCATCTAAACAGTGAGCAAGGCCAAAACTCCTCTCTCTCCCAGACTTCTCCAGCAAACAAAGTTCCAGTCGAGCTTTCTTCAACTCCTGTATGCTGTATTTGCACCTAGCCCCAGAGTAGTTTAGCTGTGATGAGAAAAAAATCCTCTGGACTCTTGCTTTTTTCAAAGATAAAAGGGCCACAAGGTAGTCTGAAAACCTCTTTCGCCAGGAAGCAGACACCGGCGTTTTTCCTATTCAATTCTGGGCAGACTTCAAATGGCAGTTTCAGAGTCAGTTCTTTCTAGTCAATGCAGAAGCAGATGCCATCAATATCTTGAAAAAGTCCTCATACTATCAAGGAAACTGAACAGTGGATGATTACTTGGATAGCTTCCTGACCTTAGTCTCGGATGCTGGTTACACAGACCCTTGGACCCTGGTAATAAAATTCTGCCGGGAACTTTAGTTAAACATCCAAAGTCAGATCGCCACAATGCCCTTTGAACCATCTACAGATACCAATCCGAAGGCCTGGTATGCAGCAGCCTGGAGGATTGACCAAGTGTGGTTGGTGAATGAAGCCTTCCAGTCCACGCTCTGTTCAATGACCTTGACCCCTATGCACTCTGCCCTTCCTTGATTGACCTCACTCCCAATACTCTGTCTCTCTCTAGCAGCTTTGCCCTCTATTCTGCTGAGGCCCCCTCTACCTACACTGTTGGGAGGGATACCTATGGACATAGACATAGTCTGAAAGACGCACTCTTTACCTCTGCAAGGGTGCTATTGGTACAAAGAGACCAATCATTTCATAAAAGACTGCCCCTGCTGTAAGGGGACACTCTAGAGTAGCTTAGGTAACCTGGTATGGGTGAGTATTATCTAGCCTGTCCTCGGATCCTCGGAGCCTGCTATTCATAGTTCCCTTCCCTCTTGTTCTCATTGCCATAGTTAGTACTATATAGCCTTATTAGGTATAGTAGTTATTAGTGTCCTGATCTGTGTTCTCTTAGCAACTGGCATACAGACCGGCTAGTCTAGTATATATAGCTAGTGTAAGGGCAACCAGAGGGAAGACTCCAGGAGATTCCTCAGTTAATTATAATTTATGAGATATGGTTATAACCTACCTCCAGGAGATTCCTCAGAGAATTAGATGAGGCTCCTGGAGGGAATAATCTACATTATATACTATAGTGTCTCCATGTCCCTGCATCAGTAGCTAGGGTCTGAACAAGGAAAGTATGTTGGGTGGCAACGGAGTGCTCTTGGAATGATGGGAGTAAGACCCAATATTACGTAGTAATATTGGATCGGCTACAGGGTCGCTCCGGAGCTCTGGAACGGGCTCCGGAGTCGCGGATTAGGAGTCCCCTTACAGCTAGTGATGTATGGTAAAATACCTTACCTTAACATTGATTAGAGCTCCTGGGCTATTTAATGCTCTTACTTAAGATGCCTCTTCTACTATAGTTGAGTGTGTTCTGGGATGCCTCCAAGTGCCCCCTTACATCTACCGCCTGGACGTCCAAAGGTTAACTGTGGAACAGAGGGAAAAATTGATTAAAGACTTAATAGCCCTAAAGGATATAGTGGAGGAGGAGGAAGTTTGCCCCGTTCCAGAAGAGGATTTTGCTTAGCATGACTAGTGAAAAGTGTGCCCCAGTCGCTATTAGTAAATAGGTTTGCTGTATTGAATGTAAAAGAGACCAATACAGATACCAGTGAACTTATAGATACACTCATTACTTCCACTCTGGACAGGAAAGCCCTACCTTGGAAGCCAAAATAAGAAAAGAGGCTACCCAAATGACTCTCCGCCAACACCCTTGACACCTGCAGAACATCCATTATCCTCCCTATAAAGATCAGCACCACCGACACTAGCGAAGTACATTCTGTCAAGGCGCTTTTAGACTTTAGAGCTACAGGCAACTTCATAGATAGGGATTTTGTCCATACAAAAGGTATGAGCACCTGGAGCATCTCTCACCCTATACTAGTGTACAACATAGACGGCTCCCCCAACAAGGCAGGTCAGATCTCTGAAGTGATGGATGTAGTTCTCTATTACAAAACTCACTCTGAAAGGACACTCTTTGCTGTCTCCAGTCTCAGAAAGCAGAGCATGATCCTCAGCTACACCTGGCTCAAGGACCACAACCCAGAGGTCGATTGGCAAACTGGAGAAGTACATATAAACCGATACCTCCTTCAATGCAAAGGATGCCACATGATCCAAAAGAAACAAGTATTGTGGAGGAAAGTGGAGGCTAGAGCCATCAACATCTGTTGATCTGGACCCCCTCTGGAGTATGCAGAAGACTGAGAAAAGGACGAGACCCCCTGCCAGATATGTGAAGTCGAATACAAACAAGGGAACAGACTCTTTGTAACGAGATTACTCCCAGAGTCCACTGCAGTAGATCTATGCACCATCTCCACGATCTCCCAGAAACTTGTGGAAGGAGCCTGTCGAGCCTTAGAAACACGAAAAGAACTTTTTATCTTACCTGACTGCACTAAAGGATTCAAATCCGTGTTCGCAAAGGAAGACTTCGACATCCTCCCAGAGCACAGGCAGTGGGATCATGCTATTAAGCTCATTCCAGGCTCGGAGCCTAAGTTATCGAAGGTTGACCTTCTGTCTCCAGTGGAACAAAAGGAGTTAAATTTCTTCTTAAAGGAAAATCTGTGCACCAGACAAATTTGCCCTTCCAAATCTTCTATGGCAGCTCTAATGTTTTTCATCAAGAAGAAGGATAGCTTGCTCTGATTGGTTCAGAACTATTGTGCACTCAATTTCATGACAGTCAAAAACAAATACCCCCTCCCCCTGATCTCTGAACTCATATCCTAACGCTGCAGAGCTAGATACTTCACTAAGCTGGATGTCCATTGGAGTTTCAACAACGTCTGCATTAAGCCTGGAAATGAGTGGAAGGTAGCCTTCTGAACTAATTGAGGCATGTTCGAACCCTTAGTAATGTTCTTTGGGATGACTAATAGTCTGGCCATCTTCTAAACCATGATAAACAACATCTTCCACAACCTCATAGCGGAAGGCATCATGGTGGTCTATCTAGACAACATCCTGATCTTTACTAGGATGGAAGAGGAGCACACAAAGGCTATTCGATGGATACTACAGGTCTTGCAGGAAAACAAACTTTTTCTCTATCTGGAGAAATATGAGTTTTGCAAGGAGTGAATCAAGTACTTGGGGATAGTCATCTCTGAGAATGAGGTTTCTACGGATCTGGTCAAGGTCGCAGGAGTCCGAGAGTAGCCTACTTCAGAACACAAGATGGATGTCCAGGCTTTCCTAGGCTTCGTGAACTTCTACAGAAGGTTTATTTGAGACTTCTCTGCTAAAGCCCGGCCCCTCTTCAACCTAATGTGCTCTAAGCAAGTCTGGACATAGAGTGGAAAGGAACAGGTGGCCTTCGAGGACCTCAAAACAGCAGTGACCACTGCTCCAGTGTTAATGTCCCCTCAGAACTTGGAGCCTTTCCAGATTGAAGTGGACAGCTCAGACTTTGCTATAGGAGCAGTCTTGTCTCAGTAGTTGATGATAGACAGAAAATGGCATTCCATGGCATTCTACAGCAAGTTCTTGTCCTCTGTGGAACAAAGCTACAAGATCCATGACAAGGAAATGCTAGCCATTATTCACATATTAGAAGAGTAGAGACACTTCCTAGAAGAAGTGATTTATTCAGTAGAGATCTAGACCGACCACAAGAAACTTAACTGTTGTCAAGCCCGCTGGTCCTTGTATCTAGTTAGGTTCGACTTCCTACTTCACCACCACCCTGAATGTACCATGGGCAAACCAGATACATTGTCGAGAAGAGCTGATCACAGAAATGAAGCATTGGACAAAGAGAACATAGTCCTCCTTCAACCAGAGTCTATTGCAGTGTGTACCCTAGAAGGGGTGAAATTGACAGGCGAAGAGTAAAAGATCTTGTCTGACATCTACAAAGAGAACCACAATGGAGACCAAGAGGAATCTATAGTGAAGGCAGCACGAGAACTCCAGGGCTCTGCCAATAGGGCAGTACACTCCTCGGAGTGGTCAAACATAGATAGCTTGCTCTAGTTCTGAGGGAAAATATATGTACCACGGAGTCTGGACCTATGCAAACAGATTGTAGCCCTCTGCCATGACACCCCGATCGCAAGACACCTTAAACGCTAGAAGATACTAGAACTAGTGTCCCGGTGTTACACCGCAAGTGAATTTTCGGCGGAAGATAACATTTGATACGCTTTATACCAACGAATTCGTAATTAGAGTTCACTCTAGAGCCCTTTCTATACCCTTAGAGCATACTACCATATAATAAAGACATTGAGTAAGGAAGAACCAACCCAGAGCTCATGTTGATACCTCGGGAAGCAAACAGGATAAGCTGGCATCCAGTCTAGGAAGAAATTCATGGAAAAACTATGCTCTAGATCCATTATAGGATAGAACCGACTTAGAAATATGGTGGATCGGGACTCTAGAACCAGTAGTGTCTGGATGATGGACTTAGATAAATAGACTTTGGTCGCAATTAAGCATTGATGGCATCAGATCAATTATATTTAGATAAATGAGCCCTAGGACGC
>Ga0153996_1000934_pt1 | contig 12430 bp, 12 predicted proteins | sample TSNC080MetaG_FD_104728 | JGI IMG/M metagenome (GOLD analysis project Ga0153996, IMG submission 104728) | Attine ant fungus gardens microbial communities from North Carolina, USA - TSNC080 MetaG | ecosystem: Host-associated > Fungi > Mycelium > Unclassified | place: USA: North Carolina, Lumber...
CCAACCTTGTGCTTTATGTAAATGGTTAAGTAATGTTTCCCCATGTCGAGTAACATAGAAAGTAACTGTTGAATCCATGTTTTATCCTCCGAAATAATCCTACGTAATCGCTTCACCTTATCGGCAATAGTCGAACCAAGAAATTACTAACATTATACCAGAACCACCCGCCCAAAACAACGCTAAAGTAAAAGCGTAACGGCGGGATGTAGATATTTAACACTTTTTGACAGCCTGTAAATGGCGTGATTACAGGCTTTTTGACCGCGCCCTTGCCCCTTTTCCGTGAGGGTTAAGGGTTTAATATATATGTACTCTCTCCATTTATTTTTGATAAATAAAAAAAGGGGTTTTCGGTGTTATTGTGGTACGCTCTCCAAGTCTGTGTCATATACGTAATGGATTGTTCCGTCTATCGGTATTAATTCTTCTCTGTTGTCCAGCGTGTTTTCATCAAGGGACACGGCACCCAAAGCTATATAGGAATCTGTATCTAAATCGAGATCAACATATTTTAGGCTTTCAAGTTGATTGTACCATGTATGGAAGATAAATTTAAATGTCGGCTTTTTGGGTTTGTGTTTATCTTTCCCGATTAAGATATACGCAATCTCATTGTCAAGCTGTTCAAGTGTGCAAGCATCTCCTTTTTTGACTGGTAAAGGCTTTTTAACCATTTCTTCATAGGATTGTTTAATCAGTGTAATTTGTTCTCTAATTTTTTTATTCGCGTCTGCTAAATCGGAATGTTGTTTTTTGAGTTCAGCAATTCGACTTAAACGAGTTTGCAATTGCTTCTCGACAATTCCTGTCTTGTCGTTCAACTGCATAGAAAAGATTTTGTCAACTTCCGATTCTAGTTTTTGTATCTCATGCAATACATTTGCCGCTAACGCTTCTTTGTCAATGTCCAATTCTTTCATTTTGTCTGAAATCATTTTGGTATAAATATGCTCTATCAAAATCAATTCATCAACGAGTAATGCATGTAATACTCCTTGTTCTGTAAGTTGCTTTAATACACTATCGAGTTGATATTTCTGCACATTGGGGTTGTCACAAGCACGTTTGCCAATTTCTTTTCGACTAGCACAACTATACCATTCTCTTTTAATAATTTCACCGTTTTCATCTCTAAGATATTGTTTGTTTTCATCCTTAAGGTTTTGACTGTTGTGATAATAGGTTTTACCACATTCTGGACAAAGTATTCTGCCAGCCCATGTTGTGCAACCTTGAAATATGCCGCGAATTCCGTTTGATCGTTCCTCACACAATTCTTGTACTTTCCAAAAAATTTCTTCCGAGATAATAGGAGTTATTTTATCAGTTGGTTTCAAATTCTCCTTATAATCGTCACGAATTTTAATTGTAGTTTTCTTCTGAAATAGTTTTTCAGTTGTCCACTTTAAACCTGCTGATAATCCCGCATACTTTTCATTTGATAAAAAGTCTCGAATTGTTGTAGGTTGATATGGTTTTCCTTTTCTGTTTTTAAGCCCGATTTCATTAAATTTCTTGGCAATTCTTTTTGTTCCATAACCCTGTAAATAAAGGTCGAACATCATTTTTACATGCTTGGCGTTTTCATTCGGAGTTAATGTATTCGTTTTAGGATCATAATCATAGCCGAACATAGGAGTTCCGCCAACAAAAATCTTTCCTTTTTGTCTAGCAGCAGCTTCATAGCCCCAGCGAATGGATTTTGATTTATTCCTGCTTTCTTCTTTATCTAAAACGCTGAATAGTTCCAGAACCCATTCGGCTGACATGTCGGTACTAAGTCCCTGTGATGTAAAAATCACATTAATGCCTTTCTTTTTAAGTAAATCTAATATCTCACCAATTTGTGTTGTGCGTGCAAGTCTTGAAGTACTTTTTACGAGCAAAATCTGAAATTTACTGTCTCTATCTGATAATCTATATTCTATTTGTTCTTCTCTTACTCCGTTAACAATTTTCTTCTCTTTAATGATATCAATGCCTGCGGCAGTTAACATTTTCTCAAATTCTTTTCGCTTTAGATTCGTACCAGTAAGGCCAGGATCAGAGTAAATTGGTGTTTCGGCAGGTGTATAACCTCTCCTTTCCATTTCTTCTTCAAAAAACTTTTTTTGGCTACTTAGACTATTTTCCTGTTCTTCGCTCAATGTAGAAACTCGGCAATACGCACACGCAACCAATGATAATAACCACCTTTCCAAAGTTTATGATTGTATATTTATTATACCATATCCAGCCAATAAAATCAAGGAAAAAGCGCATTATAATAAGGTTTTTTGAAAAGATGCATTGACAAATAAATTCACCTATGATATATTTAAAATTAAGTTATATTATTAAGTGTAGAGTATAAAAGTTTAGGTCATGTATAGCAACAGACTTCTGTTGTTTTGCATGGCTATTTTTATTTTCTGGGGGTGATCGAAAAAATTGGGTACAGGGGTAACTAAATGTCTTGTGAGAATAAGAACATATCCCCTGTCTTAAGCGCCCGCATGGGCATAAACAATTCCTTATTGCCCTTGCTCGGCAAAGCTCTGTACTTTAGCTATATTACCGTGGCTGCACAAAGTTTCGGTTAGATAATAACTTTACTTTTGTCAGCCAATGCCCTTGTTAATGCTGGCTATGGTTTTGCTGTGCGACCTCTCATTGGCCTTGCAAAACTTACGTTATAGTATTACCTTTTATCAATACTTCTGTCGCAATATGTAAATTATAGAAAGAAGACTATAATAACAACAAAAGACAATTGCATTTTTGCGACAAATCACCGTTTTACAACCTCTGCCGCAAAAATTGAAATATATAATAAGGAGACACAAATATGAGTAAAACAAAACAATACTTTAATATAAATAGAACAGGTATTGATCCTCAAAATCGCCAATGGCATATCGTAATTAATAATCCTGCGGAACATGGATACACGCTTGATAAAATTAAGGACATACTACATAGTAAACGGAATATTGTTTATTTTTGCATTTCTTTTGAAATTGGATTAGATGGAAACACCATACATGCACATATTTATTTTAGATGTTCTTCTTCCATGAGAAAAAGTACGGTGAAACGGAAATTTCCAAGTACTCATGTGGAAGAGTGCAAAGGCACGCCACAACAAAATAGAGAATATATTTTGAAGATTGGAAAATGGGAAAACGATGTCAAGGCACGTACTAAAATTGAAGATACATGGTACGAATGGGGCGAATGCCCCGTTCAGAAGCAAGGCAAAAGAACCGATATTGAACATATCTATCAAATGATTCGAGACGGAAAAACAATTGCTGAAATTCTTAATCTGTATCCTCATTACATTAGATGTATTCACGCTCTGGAAAAGGCGATCAATTTGATTCGCGCCGAAATTTTTAATTTGATTGATAGACATATGGAGGTGGGATATATTTATGGGGATTCGTACCATGCAATGGAAAATTTGGTGTTGAATAAATACGGTCACGATAATGTTTATATTGTTCGGGATTATAACAATCCCTTTGACAGATATACCGATCAAGAGGTTATCGTATTCAGTAGGTTTGAAGAATCTTTACCTATTTATGATATGATTACATACGCTAGTGGCGTACCTGTGGCTTTGCCAAGTCGTGGTTTTGATAAGGTAGCTTGTTTCAATAAAGTTTATATATTATCTCATAAAGATTTATCTAGTCAATATAATGACATTCAAAAGGATTATCCTCATGAATGGGATACTTTCTTGAATTTTATTCACGGCGTTATAGAATATGATGAAGGTAATTTAAAAGTTTCTCCAATGGAAGAATATAGGGCAAATAGATTATTATAAAAATTATTTTATGATTTGTTGCGCTTTTGATATTTCGCGTGTACTATAAATATAGAGGGTAACACCCCGATAAAATTTATTAACGCAAAGGAGAGTACAATATATGTATAGTGAGCCTAGAAATTATGAATTATGTTTGTTCGTTTGTAAGGATTTACCATCTCTTGTTAAAGCAATCCCTAAGGAAGATATAGTGCAATATTCATATGAACGAGCAAAAGAAACAAGGGATAAATACTTCAAGGAATACGGAGTTGATGAAGTGTTGGAGAGTATAATCATTCCTTTTGTCTCTGTTTTTTCAAGATCGCGTGAAAATGAGCTTATATTGATTAATTCAATACATGATGTAGAATTTGATTTAGAAGATTCCCATATTAGGTTGGCGGCAACTATTATATACACTGCTGTTTCCAGTGAAAGTGTAAAATTTGGATCGACAAATACTCTAATAACTAGATATGAGGATTCCCCTAATATTCATGTGAAAATAGGCAAGGTAATTGAACGAGATACAAAAAATCTCCACAAAAGATAATACATATTCTATATGAAAAGGAAAAGCTATCATAAAATAAGAAGCCGCAATCTGCGGCTTCTTTGATGTTATTAATATTGTCCTGTTCAATTAAGTGTTATTTCCTCGGATTGACTACCTTTAACATAATTTTCCGCTTTGGTAATTATTGAATTTAATGTTGTGCCTTTTTCCTTGTACTCAACGCTCGTGTTTTCATCAATCACTAATTGGTTGTCCTGTATATAAACCCCTCTAACTGTAAAAAGAAGATATTCGGTCGCTTCTTGTTCTGTACCAACAGGAACCCGCGAAACTGGGGATTCTGTAACAATACCTTTTATATCAATGCGGTAAACAGCAGTTATCGCATTGTCTGATCGGTTCTCCTTATTTACAAGATAAAGACCTTTTTCAAATGTGGTACTGGTTTGTACATCCCAAGTTGGGCCTTTTCCATTAGTCGTAGTTATGTTTGGAAAATTCGGAAGATTTTGGGGACTATCTTTTATTTCTGCTATCCTTTTATCTAAAAGAATATTGATATTTTTGCTTACTCCCGAAATATCAATGCCCTGCAAGGATGTAGGATATTCGGGAAGTCCCTCAACTGTATATTCTTTTTCTTTTTCAAGGAACATAACACCATTTTGTTCCGCCTGTTTTTCATTATAGGCATACTCTATTACGATAGTATCACCGTTGGATACTCCGCTTTTCTGCTTCGCATTGAAGTTACCGCTATTCTGTACGGAATCAGGGCAATTAAGAGAATTAATTTCCACAACGCCATTTTTAGGCGAAATACCAGTAAACGCCACTTCCAGACCTTCAAACGGGTCAAGCACCGTTCCTTCCACAAGACCTTCCACAGCATATGTAAACTTGGCATTACTAAAGGACACTTTCAATTCTTTTGCAGCCTCTTTGTTGTAAGAGGTCAACTCAATTTGCAGCTTGTCACCATTCGTTAAACCCTCCGTTTTATCGGAGGTTATTTTGTATCTCAATGTGTCAAAAAATAGCGCGTAGGTTGCTGCAGTTTCAAATCCATCCTTCGACTGTATATCATCGCAAATGCTTTTAATGACTAACTGATTGTTTATAAGGTTGGCAGTTGCGTATCCATCAAAACCTGATAAGCTGACTTCACATAAGGATTGCACGTCATAAGTTTTACTGCCGCCACCGCAAGCTGTAAGCGTCATTACCATAACCGCCGCCATAACCAATAATAATGCTCTTTTCATCACAAACAACCTCTTTCTTTTTTATTGTATCCATGCCGAAAAGCGGCTAATCAGGCCGCTTTCCAGCTATGTTTATTACATTCCGAACAGCTGTATCCATAAGTATCCGTTGTCAGTCTTTACGCACACAACACAAATGCGGGTAAAATTGCTTCTAAGAATGTTTTCCCTGTGTCCTGTGCTGTTCATCCAACCAACCATAACTTCCTCTGCGGTTCTATATCCTTTTGCCAGATTCTCACCGTTGACTAAAGGAGATACAGTATACCACTGTGTATCATCGGGTCGGGTATGTGACCAGTTTATAGAGGATTCAAGGGCACGGAGCAAGGTAGCCTCCGCAAGCTTCGGATCGTAAGTCAACGGTTTTAATCCTGCGGCTTTGCGCTCTTTGTTTACCAGATCGATAACCGCCATGCCGCGATCATCCAGCGCAATACCTTCCACGGTGATAATACCGTCCTTGGTGGTGATTTGCTTGGAAACATTGGTGGTTTTTTCATCAGGGGAAATAGGGGAAACAACGGGCGGTTGCGATACTTCTTCATCAGGTAACGACATCCTTGTTTCATACGTGATGCGCTCTCTGCCAATAGGTGCAATCGTGTTAATTATATCAGGTTTGTTTTGGCTATTGTCGGAAGCACTGGAATTGTTAGAACTGGTATTATCCTCGGGATTGCTTTGGGGATTACTGGTATCGGGGGTGGTATCGCTAGATGGAGGAGTATCATTTGTTGTGCTTGTGGTGCTGTCCGTTTCATCAGTAGAACCAGTAGCGGAACCGCCGTTAATGCCGCCTGTTTCGATATAATCACTTTCCGCTGTCGAGGATTGGCTGTTATCGGAGGATGGTGGGGCAAAGCTGATAGTCGGCGGCGGTGCAGCTTGCCCTTTGGAGATTGTAGTATAATCGTATTCTTCCGCCGCTACAGGAAGTACAAGGGAAGCCGCCAAAATAAGGGACGCAAGTAATGACGCAAATGTGTTGTTTTTCATTTTAATACCGTCCTTTCAAACCTCAATTTAACTATAGATTTGTGCTGTTAGTATATAGACGATTGAGATTTGAGGTAGGTTTTACTATTTTTAAATTTTTTTCGATTTATTATCATTCACCATTTTGTTCCAATTCGGCTAGTAATTCGGCTTGTTTTCTCTCAAGTTCCTCCCACGCCGTTTTTAAATATCTATCATAATTAGGTTGGTTACTTTTGATTTCTTGTGTGAATAAACCATCAAAATAATCAAGCATTTCATTGACCAAAAGTTGATGATAACCAATTGCATCAGGATCATTATCATCTAAAGATATAGCAGAATATCTTGTAGCGCAACATAGTACACTTTCTTCACCAATCGAAATTGGTACTCCTCCAACCATCATCATAAAATATTTAAAATTATTGTTTTGGCACTCATCATACCAATACTTTACTAAATCATTATATTCGTTACGTGAAATAGCAAAAAAACATAAGATATCTCCTTTGAATTGAAATTCTCCTCTTAGTGCTCTATCATAGATAGGTCTATAGAAAGCTGCAATTAGGGGGATTTCTCCTCTTTCAATTCGATTATTCATCTCCTCGCAAACCGAGAACATGGGGTCATTCCGAATACCAGGGAAATATGTACCATTAGACATGCGAGGCAAAGGATTTTCCCATGTATTTGTATCTGCAAACAACAATTTGTCTTTCCATTCGACGGGTAATTTTACGTTGTGGAGAAAAATAGATTCGGTATACAGTTCACCGCTATACGATATGCCCGTTCCCTCCCACCACGCCTTTAAATACAAATCATAATCTGGTTGGTCAAGGGGGAGATTCCGCGCTTGCATCCCTTTACAAGATTCCTTGACAATCTCCATCAGCTTTGCAAACTCGGCAATATCGGGGTCGCTCTGTGCTGTGCTGCTGGGAGCATCTACAAAATGCATGGAAACGAGGATTGTATCTGATTTAAACGAAATTGCCCGTTGGTCGGGGATGGGGTCGGTAAAGCTGCCTTGCGCGGTGCATTTATCAAACCATGCCTTGATATGGTTATCGTAATAGTTACGTGTCCAAAGGTCGGTATACATGACCTCACCGCTCCTAAGACTATTAAGGTTCTCGCCTTGCTGTGCTCGGTCATAAAGGGGCTTGTAATATATGCTGGCGTACTTATCACCCATAGAATCCACACCTTCTTTAATGTGGATTTTGCCCTCATAGCTGACGGGGAATTGTACTTCATGGCCATATATGGACATTGTAAAAGTATCTTCCTGCGCGGCGGGTTTTTCCTCTGGCTCGGCTTCACTTGCCGCGCTGCTCTCGCTGGATAAACTGGATTCACTGGCGGCGGTACTGGATACGGATTGTGCGTTGGGGTTTATATTGTTTATGCGATCAAGTAGTTCGCTGCCATTCGTGCTGCTATAACCACTATAATTACTTCCCCACAAGCTCCTTGCGGAATTGTCTAAAAATGCGGGATCGTTTACCAAAATCGCCATTGCTCGTTGTATTGCTGCTTCATCAGGTTTTTTGTTGCTTTGGTAGGCGGCAACTCCGATGCCTGTTGCAACAACTACTCCTGCCGCAATTCCAGCAATCAACTTGATAGAACCCGCTTTTAGAATACCAGATGTTATCGCGCTGGCGGCTTTAGACACGCTTGAAGTAGCCGCCACTCCTGTATTTGTAGCTGCTGTTGTTCCTGTAGCTGTTACCGCTCCCGCGCTCCCGCCTGTAACAGTACCAACAATCTGTGCCGCCGCTTCTGGTGATATGGAAGTGTTTGCGGCTTGTTGACGCAATACCCAGATAATAAAGGGAATAGGAGCCGCACTGTAGAGCTTCACGCCATACTGGTGCTCCATTTCCAGCACTTGATTTTTTATCTTTTTTCTTGCATAAAATAGTTTGCTTTTAATCGTGTTCTCGGATAAGTTCATAACAGACGCGATTTCCAAAACAGACATTTCCTCGAAATAAAACATAATCACACAAGCGCGTTGATCTTCGGGCAAGCTATCAACCATATCGCTGATAATTGCCTTTGTTTCACTGTAATCTACCTGTGCTTCGGGCTGAAACTCCGTTTTATCGTCCTCAAAATCAATGTCGGAATCAAAATCATCATTTTGCATTTCCACAAACAAGGTCGGTTTTTTCTTTTTTAGATAATCCTTGCTTTTGTTGAGGACTATGCTGGTCAGCCAACTTGTAAACCGTTCTGGACTATCCAGCATGTCCAAATTTGAAAATGCCTTGACATAGCTATCCTGTACAATGTCCAATGCGTCATCCTGATTTTTAATCAGCTTGAGGGCGTGGAAATAAGCTAAATTGTAGGTTTGTTCACAAAGCTTTGATTTTGCCTCGTTATCATTTTGTTTTGATTTTAAAACCAATTCCGCAATCTTCATATTTCCCCTCCGACATAATTTGACAAAATAATATCCAAAAGCTATTATAAACCGAATATCAAATTATGTCTAATTTTTCTGTTCATTGGTAGGTTTTTCCTTTGAAACTTCTTGCGAAAACTTCAAGGCGTTTGCCACTGCCAGTATGTACTTTTTATTTTGTGGGGATAGCTCGGTATAAATTTGCTTTAGCTCTTTAATTTCATGTTGCAAACAATTCATATACTGTTGCCCCCTTTCATATGCGCTTTAAGCACATTATAAAACTATATTTTGCGCTTGTCAATCATTATTTGATTTTCATATTGTGCTTGACGCACTTTTTTTATTGTGGTATTATTTTGCTAACGGAGGGATTCCTCATGAACACCATAGAGCGAATTAAGTATCTGCGAAAAGAAGTCTTGAAAATAAGTCAAGCGGAGTTTGCCAGTCGGATCAATATTTCCCGCGCCAATTTTGGCAGCATTGAAATAGGGCGTATTAAGCTGACAGATCGTGTTATCACCGACATATGCCGCGAATTTGTTGTAAATCCTGATTGGCTATTGGACGGAAAAGAACCGATATTTAAAGATGCAAGCGATCCTTTCGCGGATGAAATTGTAAAGATTTATTTATCCCTCAATGATGATAACCGTAAGTATTTGCGGGGCTATATGCAACGGTTATTAGAGGAGCAACAGCATAATAAATAGATACCTTTATTGATTAGACGATTTCATTATGCTCTCGGTTTTGCGGCCAACGTAAAAGTTGACCGTTTTTCTTTTTTAACACGGATTTAGATATTACGTTTTCGGTATTTCTTAAAGTATCTTCTAATACATATGCCACCGTGCTACTATTTCCCTGCTTCAATAACTCTATAGCCATAACAACATCACGGTAAAGGGCATAATACGCTTGCTGATAGAGGTCAATAATTTTATTACGTTCTCTCATGGGTAACTCTCCTATCAAATAAAATTCTCTTGTAGATAACTTGTATTATAATATCACTCTCATATAGAGAACGTCAATAGGCTATTATATATTCATGGAGGTAAGGCCATGAATAACGATGTATACGATTTTGGTTTACGATTAAAGACATTGAGGATTGATAAAGGATTTTCGCAAGTCGCATTTGCTGACAAGCTAGGGGTTGCAAAATCGGTTGTTGCTGGATATGAAAGTGGGGAAAAACATCCCAGCTTTAACAACCTTCGCCGCTGCGCTATTATTTTAGGCTGTACTTCCGATTACTTGTTGGGGTTGGATGATAAAGTGACATTGGATATAACTGGTTTGACACAAGAGCAAATTGAATCTGTAAAATCCGTTATCTCTGAATTTCGGAAATCGAAATGACTATATAAAACTGTCTTAATGGGTAATATAAAAAATTAATGCGTATTAATGCTTTATAAGCCGTAATAATTTATTTGCAATCATCTGAATAGAACACTTGTTTTTATTTTCTGTTTATTATATAATTAAGATGTAAGTTAGTTTATTTACAAAGTACAGAGTATAACAGTTTAGGATTTAAAAAATATATTTTTCTATAAGTTAAGTATAGGACAATAAAAGATTAAAGGAAAACAAGAGAGGGTTTGCAGCTAGCACTCATGCCAGAAGTGGCTCCAACGCTAGCATAGCCTTATGGCTTGGGCGATCAGAACATTGCGCCCATTGTCTAAGTAGTCATTACTTAGACTTAGCCCTTAAAGGGCTTCACTGAAATATAAAAGAGAATATATATTTTCAAAAACTGTGGTACAAAATGCGCATTTGTACTGCGGTTTTTTTTGGATCAAAGTGTCTGGTAGTCGGCATTAAGTTGTCGGAAATTAAAGCTATACTATTAATCCCGACTAAAACCCGACAACTTAATGCCGTACTGTTCGGCTGGAAAAAAGGATGTGAAGAAATGAAAAATTATCATAATAATAAACAAAGGAGTTTGTTCCATCAAATATTATATGCGTGCAACAAACAAACTAATTATAGTGCTGACAAGCATAGCATAAAAAAGACTGGCTCAAATAAAAAAGGTAAAGTATATTCGGTAGGTACAAAACAAAATCAAGTTGATACTATTAGAAATTTTACTAATTTTATGAAACAAAACCATCCTAATATTAAGATGGTTAAAGACGTTAAACAAGAACATGTAGAAGATTGGTATAAATTCCGTTCTCCACGTTGGTCTGATTCTACTTGTGTAAGATATCAATCAGAAATGAGAACAATTACAAAACAAGTTAGAAATACCTATTATTCTTGTAAAGATTTAGATTTTGGATTTAAAGCAAAATTACCCGAAAGAGAATCTAGCCATCTGGAAAGTAAACGAATTTCAATGTCAAAAGAGGATTTGGAAATAATCAGAGAAACACTAAAGAATTCCAGATCACAAGCCAAAATAGCTATTGAAGTGTCGGCTCGTGCTGGCCTTAGAATAAGAGAAGTTTGCTATTTAGCACCTGATAAAATTGAAATTAGTCAAGATGGTACAGCATGTACTATACATATCATTAAAGGCCCCAAAGGGGGTAGCAAGGGGGGGAGAGGTCGAGATATTGAAATCTACAAGAAAGATGATATAGAATATTTCTCTATGCTGAAAGAAAAGACACAAAGACTTGGGTATATGACTGTAGTCAATGGTGTGAAGCCAGATAGCATCAACAAAGCATTGGATCGAACATATCAAAAAATAGGTGCAAATTTCGCGGAAAGAATGAAACAATGCAAGATTCACGGGACTAGAAAATTGTTTGCCAAAGAGAGATTACAATATTATTTAGATAAAGGCATGGACAAAACAGAAGCGGAAAATTTGGTAATTATTCAGGATTTGGGACATGATTCCAGACGCGAGAAGCTTTTAAAATGTTATCTCTATGGAAAATAAATTTACATTTCATCTTTCAAACTCTTGTTTCATTTTAACTAATATGATACAATTTAAATAAGAACGGAAGATATTAAAGTCTAGGAAACCTTTCTTTACTTAACTTTATAGTGAAACTTTTAATATCAAGTATAAATATATAAAAGTATAGGAGTTTTCCGTTCTGAAATTATTTGTGTTTCTTTCTTGAATAACTTATAAGTAAAACAAGCCGCATACAAAAATGCGGCTTGTTCTTTATTAACGTATAATTATTTATTTACTGTTTCAAAAGTAAAAGCTAATTGATCCTCTGTAGCATTTTCAAGAATAGCAATCATGACTTCTTTATTCAAAAACCCTTTCTTTTCAGCCTCTTTCAATTCAGTATTTACAAAGTTTGTTATAGCGTTTATGTGAATATTTCGCCCCCGTTGAGCCGGCATTCCGGCGGAGCCTGAGCCACCTTCACGCGATAAATTGAGCCATGCTCACGCACAGACTGAGCCACAGTCTGAAATCCGTTTTTTTTCATCTC
>Ga0153996_1000936_pt1 | contig 12404 bp, 12 predicted proteins | sample TSNC080MetaG_FD_104728 | JGI IMG/M metagenome (GOLD analysis project Ga0153996, IMG submission 104728) | Attine ant fungus gardens microbial communities from North Carolina, USA - TSNC080 MetaG | ecosystem: Host-associated > Fungi > Mycelium > Unclassified | place: USA: North Carolina, Lumber...
CAGCAGGTGTTACAAGTTTCTGAGTGGAATACTTGACATAAGTATGAAAAAAGTATAAAATCTAAGTGTTGTATTTGTACAATGAAAATTAAATAAGGAGGTGCTCCTGTGCCGATAATGTATATTGTTATTGCCGTCGTTGTGACGCTGGTGCTGGCTGTTCCAATTACCCGTATGGCAACGATCTCGAAGCTCAAGAATGATGCTGATTCAAAGATTGGAAATGCTGAAAGCAAAGCGCGGGAAATAATTGACGACGCTTTAAAGACAGCGGAAACGACTAAAAAGGAAGCTCTCTTAGAAGTAAAGGAAGAGTCGATTCGGGTAAAGAATGAGGCGGATAAAGAAAACAAAGAACGCCGGTCCGAATTGCAGCGCTATGAAAAGCGCGTGCTGTCAAAAGAAGAGACAGTTGAAAAACGCGCTGACAGCCTTGAACAGAAAGAGAAGAACCTAGCGGCAAAAGAAGAACAGATTAAGCAGCGTGAATTAAAGGTTGACGAGCTTAATCAGCAAAGAGTGCAGGAACTAGAAAGAATCTCAGGACTTACCTCCGAACAAGCAAAAGAATATTTGTTGAAAACTGTTGAAGATGATGTAAAGCATGATACTGCGAAAATGATCAAAGAAATGGAAAACCAGGCTAAGGAAGAAGCCGGTAAAAAGGCAAAAGACTACGTTGTTACGGCAATCCAGAAATGTGCAGCAGATCATGTGGCGGAAACTACAATTTCGGTTGTACAGCTTCCGAGTGACGAAATGAAAGGTCGAATTATTGGTAGAGAGGGACGTAATATCCGTACCTTAGAAACGATGACCGGGGTGGAATTGATTATTGATGATACACCAGAAGCGGTTATTCTATCCGGTTTTGATCCGATAAGACGAGAAGTTGCAAGAATTGCGCTCGAACGATTAATTGTCGATGGACGTATCCATCCGGCAAGAATCGAAGAAATGGTAGAAAAGGCACAAAAAGATGTTGAAGCGATGATTCGTGAAGAAGGTGAAGCGGCAGCGCTTGAAGTGGGCGTTCATGGTATCCATCAGGAACTGATCCGTCTGCTGGGGCGCATGAAATTCAGAACCAGTTATGGCCAGAATGCTTTGAAGCATTCTATTGAAGTAGCTCAGTTGTCCGGGCTTTTGGCCGGAGAAATCGGACTGGATATCAGAACTGCAAAAAGGGCAGGTCTTTTACATGATATCGGCAAATCGATTGATCATGATGTAGAAGGGTCGCATATTCAAATCGGTGTTGATTTATGTCGTAAGTACAAGGAATCAGCCATTATTATTAATGCGGTTGAAGCGCATCATGGTGATGTTGAACCGGAATCCTTAATTGCATGTATTGTGCAGGCTGCAGATGCCATATCAGCAGCTAGACCAGGAGCAAGACGAGAAACATTAGAAACATATACCAACAGACTAAAACAATTAGAAGATATTGCCAATCAATTTAAGGGCGTAGACAAATCTTTTGCTATTCAAGCAGGTAGAGAGATTCGTATTATGGTAGTTCCAGAACAGGTGTCTGACGACGATATGGTCTTGATGGCCAGAGATATATCCAAACAGATTGAATTCGAATTAGAATATCCGGGTCAGATAAAAGTAAATGTAATTCGTGAGTCACGAGCTACGGATTACGCAAAATAATTTGTTAGATATAAGCATTGAAATGAAAAGAGAAATCAAAGCCCTTGTCCTTGTGACAAGGGCTTTTTGCGAAAGTAAAAAGAGGAGGTCGGATGATGAAGGAAGCATTTAAAAGGATCAGTCGGGAGCTGAAGTATCACGGAGCGATTGTTGATGTCTATCAGGACATTGTGGAAATACCGAATGGTAACACTGCGAAGTGGGATTTTATCGCCCATAAAGGAGCAGCTGCCGTGATTCCGGTGACCGCTGACAATAGAATTATGATGGTGCGCCAGTACCGCAATGCTCTGGATCGGTATACCCTGGAAATTCCTGCGGGCGGGCTGGATTCCGCAGATGAGCCCGGTATTATCTGTGCGGCCAGAGAGCTGGAGGAGGAGACCGGTTATCGCTCCGATCGTTTAGAATGGCTGATTACGATCAGAACTACGGTGGCGTTCTGCAATGAAAAAATTGACATTTATGTGGCTCGGAACCTGGTTAAGACCCAGCAGAATCTGGATGAAGACGAGTACATTAACCTGGAAATATATACATTGGAAGAGCTGAAGGATAAAATATTTAGCGGTGAAATTGAAGATTCCAAGACAGTTGCAGCCCTGATGTCTTACCTGGCGCATAAATAAGAAAAACAAGCATATAATTAACTATACTTATTGAACTGCTAATATTCAATAAGGTATCCTATTTGACAGGAGGCGAATGTGAGGATACGGCAAAACGGTAAACAATTTATTATAATTTATATGGCAGGCTTTGTGATCGGGATATTATATGCTAATATTGTGGCTAAGAACTATCTGATGGCCAGCGGGACTTTCAGTGAATATTATTTGAATCAATACACCAATGCTGATATCATATTGGAGGAATATATTATTTATATTCTAAAAATTCGGATGCTGCCTCTGGCGGTTCTGGCGGTTCTGGGATATACCAAACTGCGTAAAGCTGCGGCGGTCGGAGGAGTCGCGTGGACAGGCTTCTGCAGTGGTTTGATTTTAGTTGAGGCGATCATTAAACTCGGAGTGAAAGGTATTATTTTGTGCCTGATCGGAATTACGCCCCAGTTTTTATTTTACATACCAGCTTATTGTGTGATATTCTGGAATTTGTACACTTATCCAAAGGCCCAGTGGAATATGAAAAAAACGATCTTTGTGCTGCTGACGGTGGGAATTGGTATTATCATGGAAGGCTATATGAATCCAATACTGATGAAAATGTTTTTAAAAGTGCTGTAAGGCAAAACTATCCATAATATAGAAAAAAGTCAGCAGCACCGGAAGGGGCTGCTGACTTTTTTCAGAATTTACACTTTTATGATACTGGTACAACCGGAATGAACATTTCAGTAAGCTGTTTGGTAATACTTATTCGTTAATAAAGGGGATTTCTATCTTTGGAATGCCCGGCTTGGTCATTGAGCGGGGATCCATGATGGCGTCGATCTGTGCTTCGCTCAATAGATTTTCATCCAGAATCAGAGCTTTAACTGATGTACCGGTCTGGATTGCCTTCTTGGCGATAATGGATGCCTTTTCATAACCCAGGTAAGGGCAGAGAACGGTGATGATACCGACGCTGTTTTCCACCAACCCGCGGCAGTGTTCTTCATTTGCTGTAATTCCTTTGATACAGTTATTGGTAAAGGTTTTGATGGAAGCGGTCAGCATATCGAGTGATTGAAACAGGTTGAAAAAGACGACCGGTTCGAAGGCATTTAATTCCAGCTGTCCGGCTTCAGAAGCCATAGTAATGGTTACATCATTGCCGATGATGTGAAATGCGGTCTGATTCATGACTTCCGGGATGACCGGATTGACCTTCCCCGGCATGATTGTGGAGCCATTTTGCCGGGCCGGCAAATTGATTTCGTTAAAGCCGGTCCTCGGTCCGGAAGACATGAGGCGGAGATCGTTTGATATTTTGGATAGATTGACAGCGCAGGATTTAATAATACAAGAGACCATTACATAGCTGTCCAGATTTTGAGTTGCATCAATAAGATCCTCGGCCAGTTCTAAAGGCAGACCGGTGACTGTCTGCAGCTCTTTGATAATGGTAGCGGTATAAGCTGGATCGGTGTTTACCCCGGTTCCGATGGCGGTGCCGCCGAGGTTTAAACTGCGCACTTCTTCTTTGGCCCGCTCGAAGCGGCGTATATCACGGCAGATGGCCATGTTATATGCATGAAACTCCTGGCCCAGTCGAATTGGAACAGCGTCCTGCATCTGGGTCCGTCCCATTTTAATCACGCCGTCGAATTCTCCAGCTTTTTCATTCAAAGCCTTACTCAGCAGTTCCAATTGTTTTTTACATTTTTCCAGAAGCTTATAAGTGGTTATTTTGCCGCAGGAGGAAAAGACATCATTAGTTGATTGGCTGAAGTTTACGTGATCGTTGGGATGCACATGGGTGTAATCGCCTTTTTTCTCACCCAGCAATTCAATTGCGCGGTTGGCGATTACTTCGTTAACGTTGGTGTGAAAAGAGGTGCCTGCACCGCCCTGAATCGGATCGACAATAAACTGATCATGCAGTTTTCCAACTGCGATTTCTTCACAGGCAGCAACCATCACCTTCATCCGTTTTTCATCCAGACGGCCGATTTTATAATTGGAGATAGCAGCCGCTTTTTTTACCTGAGCCGCAATTTTGATTAATTCGGGGTGCATTTTTAATCCCGTGATCGGAAAGTTTTCCAGGGCCCTCAGTGATTGAATTCCGTAATATGCTTCGGTATCTACGGCCATACTTCCGATAGCGTCGTGTTCGATTCTTTTCATTTGATTTGTCATAATTATTATCCCCTTCGATTTTCTTGCTTTCATTATAGAACCAAGATATAATACAATCAAATACATATATTTATATAGTTAACATAGTTGGGAAGTTATATAACGGAGAGATGATATGTTTGATGGTATGGAGTACGTATATGAAGTTTATAAAGAGAAAAGTTTTTCTAAGGCGGCTAAGAAGCTCTATATTTCACAGCCGTCTTTAAGTGCGTCGGTGAAAAGGATTGAACGGCGTCTGAACCAGCCGCTGTTTGACCGCAGCTGTAAGCCGATCAGACCGACAGCATGCGGACTGGAGTATATTAAGTGCGTTGAGAAAATCATAGATATTGAAAAAGGATTTGAGAACTATATCAATAATATTGAAGTATTGCGTACGGGGACGCTGTCTCTGGGTGGAAGTAATCTGTTTGCGTCATATTTGCTGCCGCCGATCATAAAGATATTTCAGAAGCGTTACCCGGGGGTGGAACTTCGTATGGCCGAGGCTGATACGTCGGCCTTAGGGGGGATGCTATTGAATGGTCAGTTGGATTTGGTGCTCGATAACTATCCTTTTTCAGAGCAGGTATATGTTCGGCATATGTTTTTATCGGAAACTCTGCTGCTTGCGGTACCTGGTGAATATTCGGTAAATGAGCGGATAAAACGATATGCTATGTCTGTGCAGGAAGTAAAGCAGGGGCGGCATCTGGCGGAAGAAATGCCGGCGGTGCCCCTGAAGGAGTTGCGTGAAGAACCCTTTCTCTTTTTACGGAGCGGCAATGATACCCGGGGCCGGGCGGAAAGGATCTGTCAGAATCACGGGGTGTCACCGCGGGTTGTATTGCAATTGGACCAGCAGGTTACTTCCTATAATGTAACCTGCCAGGGGATTGGAGTCAGTTTTGTCAGCGACACCCTGATCAGTCAGGTAGCCGATGATCCGGCGGTGTATTTTTATAAACTGGCCGATGAGGATGCGCATCGAAATGTATATTTCTACTGCAAGCAGGGGAAATATGTTACAAAAGCGATGCGGGAATTCCTCCATCTGGCCAATGAATTGATTCTTTAGCTGCCTTCTTTCATATAACTGGCCAACTGCCAGCCGCATAATACAGTTACGATCAGCTGACTGCCCAGCAATCCCCATAGATATCCGCGAATCCCGATCAGCGGAATCAAGAAGAAGATGCTGGCCATCCGCAGCAGTAATCCTACGCAGTTGATGGTAAAGGAAACATGGGTCTTGCCCAAGCCGTTCAGCATGCTGATCAGGGTTGAGTTCATATAGAGGAAAGGGCATATCCAGGCCAGGGTGATAATGAATTGCCCGGCCGATTCACTGCCGAACAACACCGAACCGATAAAGTTTCCAAACAGCAGAAAACCGCCCATACAGAGGGCACCCAGCAGAAAACATGACCATGCCACCTTGCTGATCAGAGAACTCATTTTTTTATCCTGTTTTGCTGCCTGCATCTGTGCAACAGTGGGCAGCATCATGGTGGAGATGGAACTGGTAATCGCCGACGGGAAAAGGATACACGGCAGAGCCATTCCGGTGAGGACGCCGTAAATGCTGAGCGCTTCTGAATTTGAAAGGCCGTAAACCTGTAAAAAACGTGGAATGGATACAGCTTCCACGCTCTGGAGAATATTCAGAAGTACCCGATTGGCTGTCAGAGGGATCGACTGCGGAACGAGTTCCCGCACCCGGCGGCTTAAGTCCCGCAATGTGCTTTTGGCCTTTAAAACATGCTGCTTGGCGTGCTTTAAAGCGTAAATGCAGTAGAGGGAAGAACATATTTCACCGGAAACCAGTCCGATGACGGCCACAGAAATTGTCACTTCAATTGATTTTCCGGCAGCCAGGAAAACCACTATGTATACGAGTAATACGCGGGCCGTCTGTTCGATCAGCTGAGCGATGGCGGCGACGCCGGTTTCCTGATGCCCCAGGTAATAGCCGCAGATACAACTGTGTACGGCAGAAAAGGGAAAGGCGTAAGACATTGCGATCAACAGTGATTCGCACCGGGCATCACCAAGGAGAGTCTCGGCGATAAACCCGGCATTCAGCTGGACCACCAGCATAACCAGGCAGGAGAGAGCAAACGAGAGAATAGTTGCTACTTTGAGCAGCTCTTTGGCTTCTTTTGTTTTTCCGAGGGAGACTTTAGCGGCAACATTCCGCGACAGAGCAAGCTCGATACCGGCTACAGCAAATGAGTAGCACAAGGCGTAGACCGGAAAGATCAACTGATATAATCCGACCCCTTCTTCGCCGAACTGCTGACTTAGAAATACCCGGTAAAAGAAACCGATAAAACGGGTCAGCATACCGGTAAGAGTAAGGATAAAAGTTCCTTTTATAATAGGATGATTTTTAAACATAGTACTCCTATAAACGATGTTTTTATAATATATTCTTTTGCCGGACTTGACAGAACATGGTAAGAGTGATATTCTACACATGGAATTAATTCCTAGCATATTACTAGGAATTAAAATTTGCTTTCAAAAGAGGTGAGTATTTGAAGATATCAACCAAAGGAAGATATGGTTTGCGGGCCCTGGTCGATCTGGCGGTGTATAGTGAAAAGGGACCGATTTCGATAAATAGTATTGCCGCGCGGCAGAATATATCGGAACGATACCTGGAGCAATTGATGGCAATGCTGAAAAAAGCCGGTCTGGTAAAAAGCATTCGGGGAGCCGGCGGCGGTTATCTTTTGGCAAAACCGACCGAAGAGATATCGGTTGGAGATGTCCTCCGGGCGCTGGAGGGTAATATAGAAGCGGCAGCGTGTGCCGGGCTGCAGTCGGACGATGTCTGTCTGACCGCTGACAGTTGTGTAACCAAATACGTGTGGCAGAAAATCAATGATACGATCAATGAAACAGTAGATGAAATTATGATACGGCAGCTGGCCGAAGAAAGTAAAAAAGTGAACCTACTGAAGGAGGAAAGACATGGATAAATTTATTTACCTTGATAATGCAGCGACGACAAAGACAGCAACGGAAGTACTTGATGCGATGCTGCCGTTTTTTAGTGAACAGTACGGCAATCCCTCAAGCATTTACAGCTTTGCAGGTAAGAGCCAGAGTGCGGTGATGAAACAGCGGGAAATTATCGCTGAAGTCATCGGAGCACAGGATAATGAGATATATTTTACCGCCGGCGGGACGGAAAGCGATAACTGGGCGCTGAAGGCTGCAGTCGATGCATATGAGAAAAAGGGCAATCATATTATTACGACGAAAATAGAACATCACGCGATTCTGCATACCTGCGAATATCTTGAGAAAAAGGGTGTGGAGGTTACGTATTTAGATGTTGACGAATATGGTATTGTAGATTTAGAGCAGTTAAAGGCGGCCATACGCCCGACGACGATTCTGATATCGGTGATGTTTGCCAATAATGAAATCGGCACTGTGGAGCCGGTCAAAGAAATCGGGGCTATTGCCCGCGAACATGGAATACTGTTCCATACCGATGCCGTTCAGGCGATGGGACAGATACCGATTAATGTGGATGAATGCAACATCGATATGCTCAGTGCCAGCGGGCATAAGATCAACGGACCGAAGGGAATCGGCTTTTTGTATATCCGTAAAGGGGTCAGAATCCGATCCTTTATCCATGGCGGTGCTCAGGAGCGAAAACGCCGGGCCGGTACAGAAAACGTTCCGGGGATTATCGGGTTAGGGACAGCGGTGAAGCGGGCGGCTGTTTCATTAGCGGCACGTACGGCGCAGGAGGCGGAGCTGCGGGATTATTATATTAAACGGGTTCTGGAAGAGATTCCGCATTGCCGTTTGAATGGACATCCGGAAAAAAGACTGGCTAATAACACGAATATCAGTTTCCGGTTTATTGAAGGTGAAGCCCTGCTGATCAGACTGGATATGGTTGGAATCTGCGGTTCCAGCGGTTCAGCTTGTACATCCGGTTCTCTGGACCCATCCCATGTTCTGCTGGCCATCGGTCTGCCGCATGAAATCGCTCATGGTTCACTTCGTCTGACCCTTAGTGATGAAACGACAAAAGAAGAGCTTGACTACGTGGTGGATCGGCTCAAGGTGATTGTTCAGGGACTCAGAGATATGTCACCGCTATATGAAGATTATATGAAAAAGCATACAAATTAGGAGGTATGATATATGTATACGGAAAAAGTAATGGATCATTTTCAGAATCCCCGCAATATGGGCGAATTGGAAGATGCTGCCGGTGTCGGCACGGTGGGAAATGCTAAATGCGGCGATATTATGCGGATATATCTGGACATCGATGAAAAGCAGATCATTCAGGATGTAAAGTTCAAGACGTTCGGTTGCGGTGCCGCAGTTGCTACCAGCAGTATGGCCACCGAGCTGGTGAAGGGGAAGAACATCAATGAAGCCCTGCAGGTGACCAATAGAGCGGTTATGGAAGCTTTGGATGGCCTGCCGCCGGTTAAAGTACATTGTTCTCTGCTGGCGGAAGAGGCTATACATGCAGCTCTGTGGGATTATGCGGAAAAGAATCATATCGTCATCGAGGGATTGGAGAAACCCAAATCGGATATTCACGAAGATGAAGAGGAAGAAGAGGAAGACTATTAATTCTATGGATAAGAAAAAAGTGGTCGTCGGCATGTCCGGTGGCGTAGATTCATCAGTTGCAGCTTATCTTTTAAAAGAGCAGGGGTATGATGTGATTGGAGTCACGATGCAGATCTGGCAGGATGAAGAAACTGACGCTATCGAGGAGAACGGCGGATGCTGCGGTCTGAGTGCCGTTGACGATGCCAGGAGGGTGGCGGCAGATCTGGAAATCCCCTATTATGTGATGAACTTTAAAGCGGAATTTCAGCAGGAGGTCATCGACTATTTTATCGCTGAATATCTTGACGGCCGGACGCCCAATCCCTGTATCGCCTGTAACCGGTATGTGAAGTGGGAGGCGCTGCTCTCACGCAGCCTGAGCATCGGTGCTGATTATATTGCGACCGGACATTACGCTCAGGTGGAGCGGTTGTCAAATGGCCGTTATGCTTTGAAGCAATCGGAGACGGCGGCTAAAGATCAAACTTATGCCCTTTATAATCTGACTCAGGAACAGCTAAAGAGAACTCTGATGCCGGTCGGTGCATACACCAAGGATGAGATTCGGCAGATCGCTGAAAAAATCAACCTGAAAGTTGCCCATAAACCGGACAGTCAGGATATCTGTTTTGTTCCTGACGGCGATTATGCGGCCTTTATCAAAGGAGAGTACGGTAAGCCGCTCAAGGAAGGAAACTTTGTCGACGATGAAGGGAACATTTTAGGCCGGCACAAAGGCATAATTTACTATACGGTCGGTCAGCGGAAGGGGCTGGGGCTGGCATTGGGGTATCCGGTATTCGTACTGGCGATTCGTCCCGAGACAAATGAAGTGGTGATTGGCGATAAAAAAGCCTCCATGACCCGTTTTGTCCGGGCTGACCGGTTAAATTTTATGTCGGTAGAGAAACTGGAACAGCCGCTCCGGGTCTGGGCTAAGATCCGCTATAATCACAAAGGCGCATGGTGTATGGTGGAAATGACCGGCGAAGATGAAGCGGTCTGTACGTTTGAAGAGCCTCAGCGGGCTGTGACGCCGGGTCAGGCAGTTGTTTTTTACGATGGTGACTATGTTCTGGGCGGCGGTACCATAATAGGAGATAAATAAAGATGATAACAGCAGACTTTCATATGCATACTGATTTTTCCGGCGATTCGGAAACTGCACCGCAAGACATGGTTCTGGGTGCAATAGCCAAAGGCCTCAAAACCATATGCTTTACCGACCATTACGATAAGGATATTTATTATGACGGTGCTGAAGAAGTATTGGATATCCCGCGATATTTTGAAACGATGCGAACGCTTCGGGATTATTATAAATCGAAGATAGATGTTCGGATTGGCATCGAGATTGGTTTGCAGCCCCATCTTGGAGGTTTTTATAACCAATTATGCCGCAGTTGGCCGTTTGATTTTGTCATTGGATCGGTTCATGCGATACAGCGCCAAGATTTATACGATAATAAGGCATTTTTTACGAAACATGGCGATGAAGAAGGGTATCGGATCATCTTTTTGGAAATGCTGGAGGATATCAGAGCGACAGACGGTCTGGATGTCCTCGGTCATATTGATTATATGGTACGGTACGGTTCTCATAAGGCCCGTGAATATTCCTATCGGAAATTTGCCGGCGAGATCGATGAAATTCTCAGATATCTGATTGAAAATGGGAAAGGAATCGAACTGAATATGTCCGGTTTTAAGTACGGTCTGGGATTTTGCCACCCCCATCCGGACATTTTGAAACGGTATCGGGAGCTCGGCGGCGAGATCATTACCATCGGTGCTGACGGTCACCGGCCGGACCATATCGCATACGACTATTACCGGGTTACAGAGATACTTGAAGCATGTGGTTTTACATATTATACAGAATTCAAGGAAAGAAAACCCATTTTTAAATCACTTTGATGAAATTGCAGGAATAGGCTTGTTTTTTTGTTTTGTATTTAGTACAATAAAGTGTGTTGATGAATCTTTAACAATGTTATGGGTTTAACAATAATCATTTAATGTAAAATTAAACATTAGGAGGAATTAATCATGGCAGTAAAAGTAGCGATTAATGGATTTGGACGTATTGGACGTCTGGCATTTAGACAAATGTTCGGAGCAGAGGGATATGATGTTGTTGCAATCAACGACCTGACCAATCCTAAGATGTTAGCTCACCTGTTGAAATACGATTCAGCTCAGGGAAGATATGCTTTGGCTGATAAAGTAGTAGCGAAAGATGACGCGATCGTTGTTGACGGAAAAGAAATCAAAATCTATGCGCAGAGAGACCCGAAAGATCTTCCTTGGAAAGATTTGGGGGTTGATGTTGTCCTGGAGTGTACCGGTTTCTTTACCTCCAAAGAAAAAGCGTCCGCTCACATTCAGGCAGGTGCAAGAAAGGTAGTTATCTCCGCACCGGCGGGAAATGATCTTCCTACAATCGTTTACAATGTTAACCATGATACTCTGAAAGCGGAAGATACCGTTGTTTCCGCTGCTTCCTGTACTACGAACTGCCTTGCTCCGATGGCTGATACACTCAACAAACTGGCACCGATCAAAAGCGGTATCATGTCAACTATCCACGCTTATACCGGTGATCAGATGACGCTTGACGGACCGCATCCGAAAGCTGATTTAAGAAGAGCCCGTGCGGCAGCGGTTAATATCGTACCGAACAGCACCGGAGCAGCCAAAGCGATCGGACTGGTTATTCCGGAACTGAACGGCAAACTTATCGGTTCTGCACAGCGGGTTCCGACGCCGACCGGATCAACTACCATCCTTGTAGCGGTGGTGGAAGGAAATGTTACGGTTGATCAGATCAATTCAGCTATGAAAGCAGCATCCAACGAATCTTTCGGATATACAGAAGAAGAACTTGTATCCAGTGATATCATCGGTATCAATTACGGTTCTTTATTCGATGCGACCCAGACCATGGTAACACCAATGGACAACGGAACCACTCAGGTTCAGGTTGTATCCTGGTATGACAATGAAAATTCATATACCAGCCAGATGGTTAGAACGATTAAATACTTCTCGGAATTGGCATAAATCAACGAGAGTTAAGACTCAATGGGGTCCGGTCTTTATATGGACCGGACCTCTTTCACGTCTTTATATAGAAAATATGTAACTATTCCTAACCAAGCTCAGAAACCTTTGGTTTCTTCGTTGTTTGGCTCTCGCCAAATAGAAATATTTGAAAATAATCCTTAGAAAGCAAGCTTTCACGGCTCATTTTTAAATATTTCTGCTTGGTTCTGAACAGTTATTAAAATATTAAGGAGGCATATATATGCTAAATAAGAAATCGGTAGATGACATCAATGTAAAAGGGCAGAA
>Ga0153996_1000939_pt1 | contig 12392 bp, 12 predicted proteins | sample TSNC080MetaG_FD_104728 | JGI IMG/M metagenome (GOLD analysis project Ga0153996, IMG submission 104728) | Attine ant fungus gardens microbial communities from North Carolina, USA - TSNC080 MetaG | ecosystem: Host-associated > Fungi > Mycelium > Unclassified | place: USA: North Carolina, Lumber...
AAGCCGACATATAATCACTCCTTTCGCATCATTCTTATTTTCAGATACAACTATAGCACCACCTTACCTCGTCTGTCAATGTATATCATCAAGAAAAGTAATATTTATCAATATACTGCAAAAAGTCGATTTGGACTACCAGCCAAACCGACTTTTCATATTTACCAATATATTATTTTTCCAATCACTCGGCCCCCACCAATTCAGTTACCTTATCTTCATTGCCGATCTTGCGGTGTTTTGCAAATATCGTCCCACCGATCATTCCGGCAAGCGTACCTCCCGCAGCCGCCAGCGCCAGCGCCAGTAATACCGTCCGGGGCGGATTAAACGCAAACGGTGCCAGCAGGCCCGGTATCGGCGACGCTGTACCAGGGGCATTATTCACAACACCTAACATTGCCGCAGCCACACCTCCCAGACCGCCGCCGAAAAAGTTAGATGCATATATCGGAATCGGATTCTTAGTGATGATGTCAGCCTGCGTAAGCGGCTCCATCATAACTGCTGCTATATGACTGCTATCCCCTAACTTCAGCTTCCTGAATATTAATCCGTTCGTAAACGAACCCCCGAAACATGCGATGGCCGCAATTCCCATCGGCAGACCGGTCAGACCTAACATGGCTGTCAGGGCCATAGAACTCAGCGGCGAAGTACATATCATCTTAATGATTCCGCCTAACAAAAAGCCCATGATAAGAGGTGATTGGTCGGTTGCTGCAATAATCACATCACCGATATATGTCATTGCAAAGTCTACAGCCGGAGCTGACACTATGGCTATAGCTCTGGCGACAGGTGCCAGAATTAACGCCCCCAGCACCATGTCTAAACCTTCCGGAAGATACTTCTCAATAAGCGGAGACAAAAAGCCAACCAGATAACCGGCAACAAATCCCGGCAGGATTCCATAGCCTCCTACTGCCACTCCGGCAACTACTGCCAAGACCGGATTCGCGCCCATACTGACCGGTACCAGAACAGCCGCCGCCACGCCGCCCATAGAACCAGACGTATCACCCACCGTTCGGAAGAAATCAATTCCGATCAAATCTCCCGTGATATACTTATGAACCGCCTCTACCAGAAAAGTTGCCACAGCTGCATTGGCCATCCCCGACATCGCCTCCGACCCTTTCGGCGCTTTCATACTGAATACTGAAAAGCCTGCCAATGTCAGCAATAATAACCCCACCCCCGATAATATTGTCAGCATCTAAAAATACCTCCTTATTCTCATTTAGTTACACATATTGAATAATCAAATGATAATATAGGAGGTATAAATAACTACAAAAAGTATCATGAAGTTTTACAGAAAGATTTGATCCCTATAACTTTTCTATTTTTTGAATAAAAACAGCCCTTTCTATTTGTTAATATTGCACATTGATACCAAGGCATAAAGAAACTTTTTAATCGATGCTTTCCCATGCTTCCCCGACTTGCGGCGAATAAACTCCATCTCCTGACGAACCTCTTTAAATTCGTAAAGAGTTCCTGACAAATCAATAAAAATATCATTGGAATAATCTTCAATTCCCATATTAGCAAGATTCACCATACCATTTACCAGAGCACGCCGAATGCGCTGTTCTAAAGCCTTTGGCGAATCGCTAAAACGGGCGCATAGATCTGCAACCGTCAGATTTGTTTTTTCTGCATCGTGATTCAGAATGTACTCAACCATCTGCAGAATCTCGTAACTCACCGGTTCACCAGCTATTCCGATCCGGCCCAGAATGGTTTCGGCCACCTTAATATTTAAACGGCCTTCCCTCGCTGCAGGCTCCTCACCTTTCACCATATCAGAAGTGTCCATTAACTGCTGCATCCGGCTGAATGTGGTTTCCAGACGGAGCAGTCTCAGCACATTTCGGATCACATTGCAGACCTCAATACTGTTCACCGGTTTGTGGATGTAAAACTCAATTCCGGCCTCATATGCCCGTGCCGTCATTTCCTTATTGGTTACAAAGGACAGCATGATAAACACCATATCAGGATATTCCTCTTTTGCTTTTTCGATAAAAGTGATCCCATCCATGATCGGCATCAGAAAGTCTACGATAACGATATCCGCCTGCACATGCCTGAGCTCTTCCAGCGCTTCCTGACCATTGGAGGCATAACCGCTGACCGTTCCGAGCTTCTGCTGCTGGATAATTAATTTCAATGTTGTGATGATACTGCGGTCATCATCTAAGATAAAGAATTTCATTATTAACTTCCTCTGTTTTCAGCTGTATTTAAGCATTTTTGCGGAACCTCGATAATAAATGTACTTCCGCCTTCCTCCGTCTGCACATCAATACTGCCATGCAGCTGTATTTCCACCAGATCCTTCACCATGCTTAATCCCAGCCCGCGCTGCACATCACCAGTCTCATAATTAATTTTGGTGGAGAAACCAGGTTTAAAAATATCTTCCCGATACTCCTCCTTGATTCCTCCGCAGTTATCACGTACCAGAAATCTTTCGATATCATTCTGCTGCGTATGTATCACTTCCAGCATAACCGGTTCCGTACCTGCAGCTTCCACAGCATTCCACAAAAGATTTCGGAATACAGACAGCAAAATATAATGACAGCCGGTATACAGATTATTCTGACTGCTAAACTTAAGCGTCACCCGTTTTTCCATTTCCCTGGCCATCATAGTAATTCCCGGTTCGATGGTATCCCATATTTCCTCCAGGAACATTCCTTCATCCAGCGACTGAAGTTCCAGTGACTTCTTCATCCCTTTCATTACCATGGCATATTCTTTTTTCACTTCATGTATATCCTTGGCGATTAACAATGCATCATCGGCCATATCTTCTTGAATGAGCCGCAGTTGGCCGTACAGGCGATAAGCAATCTGCATCGAGTTCTCAATGGAATCTCCGCTTTTTTTCATCAGCACCAGTTCATTCTTCAGGTCTGCAGTCAATAACAGCAGATTGCGGTAACGTTCTGCTTCAGTCCGGGATAAAACCTTTACACCGTATGAATATACCGCCCACACCAGAATCATCACAAAGATACTCCGGCCAATACCAATCCACAGCAGATTTAAAAACATCCCGCTGTAAAACTCCCCCGCCTTCATACGAATGACCATTTCCAGCAGATTTGATAAAGTGTCGATCAGAATCAGCGGCAAAAACTTTATCACCCGAAAGGGCTGCAGATCTATCATATAGCAATAACCGGCAAATAACAGCGCATAACAGATAATAAATACAGCTTCCGGCCAATATGCCGCCAAACTGCCCTGTGCGCTCCCCTGCCCGAGCCACTGAATCAAAACGCGAATACCGACAATCAGAGGTGCTGCTGCCAGCGTGGAGGCAATCAAAGGAATCCGTTTGAGGAAAAGCAGCATGATGGGAAACATCATCACTGCGGCAGAGATGCGGAAGCCACTGGTAAAAAGTTCAATATTTACTTGTGAAGCCAATGTCAGACACAGGACTCCTTGTCCGACACCTGCCCACCACTCTTTTCTGCTAGTTAAAGAATCTTTCACATTTACCTCTCCAGTAATTTCCGCGATCCTTAAGGTTTCTCGCTTATCTTTCCTCTATGTGCAATTATCGCACTCTTTACCGTTTCAATATTAATCGGCTTTGCCAGATGTCCGTTCATTCCAGCCTTCAGACAGCGCTCCACATCTTCTTTAAACACATTGGCCGTCATTGCAATAATCGGTATCCGGCCGGCCGCTTCGAAGTTGAGAGACCGAATTCTCCCGGTTGTTTCCAGACCATCCATAACCGGCATCTGCACATCCATAATTATCATCTGAAAACGTGATGGTTCTTGCTCGATCAGCTCAATGGCCTGCATACCATTTTCCGCCTCTACGATGTTTATCCGGGTTTCTTGGAGTAAATTGATAATGATTTCCCGGTTTATTGCCACATCGTCCACAAGCAGTAAGGTGATATCAGAAAAATCCGGATGTTCCGGCTCCTCCGCTGCTGCCGGCTCAGCCGGCGGCGCGACCATGTCCTGCAAAGCTGTTCTCAATACTGACGGAAGGACCGGCTTGCTGATAAAAGAAAAACCGGTTTTATCTTGCTGTGCGTTTTTACTCCACTCCGAAAAAGAACCGGTCAGCAGGACGTTGGTTCCCCGTTTTCGAAGTTCCTGTATATCCAGACCCGACACACCGTAATCGACTATTACGATATCATAATACCCGGCATCTGCCTGACCAAGCATCTTTTTCCCCGCTTCTCCGGTATCGGCCATATCTGCTGATGCGCACAAACGGTCAGCGATTGCCGTCAACTGTCCACGGTCTTCCTCATCCTCAGCAATTACCAGAACTTTAAGCTTTGACAGCTTACCGTTTTCTTGCGGTATGTACGCATCTTCCTGGACAGCCCGCTCCAGTTCCACCTCAAAAGAAAATTCTGAGCCTTTATTAACCGCTGATTTCACACTGATCTGCCCATTCATTTTCTCAACGATTTTCCGGGAAATTGCAAGTCCCAGTCCGGTTCCGCCAAACTGACGCGAGATGCTGGTATCCGCCTGCTCAAACGGCTTAAACAACCGCTCAACCTGCTCTTTCTTCATCCCGATACCACTATCCTTGACTGAAAAACACAATTTACTGCGGTTCTCCGTTCTGCTTATTTCTTTTACCTTCAGATATATCTGTCCGCCGGGCGGGGTAAATTTCACCGCATTTGATACGATGTTGGCAATCACTTGCGACAGCCGCAACTCATCTCCGAAATACGCGGCTTCCCGAATATGATCGACAGAAACGCGGAACTTGATATTTTTCTCTTCTGTTTTTTCGGTTACCAAAATGATTATTTTAGACAGGATATTTTCTATATTCAGCAGAGCATTTTCCAATTCCAATTTCCCCGCTTCAATTTTCGACATATCCAGAATATCATTAATCAGTCCCAGCATATGCTGTGCCGACACATCAATATTACTGAGGCAGTATTTTAGTTTTTCAGTTTCTTCCGTATTCTCGGAAATCTGGGTCATCCCCAGGATCGCGGTGAGCGGTGTCCGCATTTCATGGCTCATACGGGATAAAAAGTCGCTTTTGGCATGATTCGCTGCTTCTGCAATCTTCAATGCACTGAGCTGCTGTTCCGCATCTTTTACTTTTGAGATATCGCTAAAGCTCTCCAGTAAAGTGAGCCGTCCATTATACATGATTTTGGCTGCCGACTTTACAATTGGCATGGTCGTACCGTCCGCTTTAATAAATACCCTCTCTGCACGATCCAGCTCCAATCCCTTATCGATGATCGGACATGCCTTATCAGGTGCTGGGCAGATAAATTGATGGCATTTCTTGCCGACGATTTTTTCTTTGTTATCACCGAACATCCGTGCTGCAACCGGATTAATATTTACAATTTTCCGGGTCTCGGCATCAACCATCGTAATCCCGCATTCAACATGCTCCCAAATTGTTTCAAACCGCTGAAGAGCATCTTCAATTGATATGTCGTCCCTTTCCATCCATTACTCCTAAAATAGTGAGATTTCAACAAAGTATTTTATTGATTCTACTATTATAAGAGAAATTGATTCCGTTTGCAACTGTGTCAAATCCCCCCCTTCCCCCATATTTATATAGTGAGAACAAATATGGAGGTATAAATCATGAAGAGACTAATTATATTTGTCCTGTTCCTCTGCCTGTTTTCAACTACAGTCAGAGCCGAAACCTATTCCGGCGTGGATATTTCAGATTACCAGGGTTCCATCTCATGGTCCGAGGCAGCCGCGGACGGCATTGAGTTTGCAATGATTAAGGCAACCGAAGGAAATAGCCTAACAGAATCAACTTTTTACACCAATGTCTCCGGTGCCAATGCAAATGGAATTGCTGCCGGTGCTTACCATTATGCCCGCTTTACATCGATCAGTGATGCAAAGTCCGAAGCCGAACACTTTCTCAGCGTTATTAGCAGCGCTGATATCACTTATGCTGTTGCACTGGATCTGGAAGCAAACCCGGCCGGCCTGAGTGCCGGTACCCTGTCGCAGGCTGCTCTGGCTTTCTGCGAAAAAGTAGCTTCCGCCGGATATACAGTTTTAATTTACAGTAGTCAGAACTTCTTCCAGACCGAACTGGATATGGATGCACTAAATAGCTATGGTTTCTGGGTAGCAAAATACTCATCAGATGCTCCGGTAATTGACCATGTCATGTGGCAATATACCAGCACCGGTGCCGTCAGTGGTATTTCCGGCGATGTCGATCTGAACTACGCTTACGAGGATTTTGCAAACGGATCGGGTGGCGGTTCACCATCAACCGACAGCGTTTCGGCCAGTATCCAGCAAACTCTCAATTCCCGATATAATACCGGTTTGACCGTGGATGGAATTATCGGCACCCAGACAAAAAAGGCTATGGTAAAAGGCGTACAGACAGAACTGAATAAGCAGTTCGGCAAAGGTTTAGTTGTTGATGGACTATATGGACCAAAAACGAAATCGGCTTTTGTAAATGTCAGGTACGGTGCTCAGGGCAATCTAACCTATCTGATACAAGCAGCATTATACAGCAAAGGATTTGATACCGGCGGTGTAGATGCTATCTTTGGTTCTAAGACCAGATCTGCTGTTCGTCAGTTCCAGTCAGATAACGGATTATCGGTCGATGGGATCGTTGGGGAAAATACAGCTTACACCCTTTTCCGGAATTATTAGCATAAAAAACAGTTGCGTTAGGTATATTACGCAACTGTCTACATAAATCTTAGCTAAGCATTTATCACCTATTCTTTTTGCTTTGTCAAAATCTATAACTCCTGCCTTTTCATAACATAAATTGACAAGTACAGACACAGCACGGATATACCTATTGAAATGATAACAGCCTCCACTATGCCAGAATAGATTACACCTGATGATAGCTCCACCGTTTTTGACAAGAGAGTACCGGGCAGCATGGATCCAATTCTTGGAACATGGCTGGAAATACTAAGAACTATAAAGCCACAGAAAGCCAGAATCGCACTAACAGTCGTACTCTGCGATATCGCGCTTGTTAATATCGTAATAGCAAGCAGCGTAAGTGTAAAAACCGCATAAGCTGTAACGCCCAACAACACATTTAGTATTCCTCCGGCATAGCCAAAGAGAAGGTATGTGTACCCGAAGCAAATCAGTACGGCCAACACGAGAGAAGTTAAGAATATAACGGCTGCCGCCGCAAACTTAGCCATTACAAAGCTAGTATGTGAAAGGTTCTTTGTTAGCGTCAAGGCTGCGGAACCGCTTTGCTTTTCACCGGTAATACATCCCATAAATAAGAATATTATACAAATTCCACCCATTTGGGACAGGTTGCTGTAAAATTGCCCCCAGCTATCAATCCATGTTGTAGATGGGAGTGTTATTTGCATGGTATTACCCATAGCCAAAGCTATGATATCTTGCATATAGCGGGCGGACACAGGGCCGAGCATTCCAAACAGTGCAAAAACGCACAGGAGAATAAAGAACTTTTTTGTTCGTACAAGCTCCATCCATTCCTTCTTAAAAAACACAAGAAAACTACGCATTGGCGGTCACCTCCAAAAAAATATCTTCAAGGGATGGAACATAGGCTTGATAGCTTTCAAGCGCAATAGTCTCTTCTGACAGCAGAGACGGAATGCACTTACCCAAATTCTGTGTATCTTCTGCACGCAGCAAAAATTCCACTGGGCTTTTTTCCTCAATAGTCAGACCTTGACGGCTTTTTGCCAAAGAGTAAAATCTGCTGCCGTCGGCAGAGGAACATAACCGTATTTTAGCGGTGTTTGAGGAGTGTTTTTTCTTAATGTTCTCAATAGAATCATCGGCTAATATTCTCCCTTTATCCAATATCAGTCCATAATCACAAACGTTTTCCACATCTGAAAGAATATGAGTAGAAAAAAAGACGGTTACAAGACCGCGCAGGGAACGAATGATTTCCATGACCTCATGCCGCCCGATAGGGTCAAGCGCGCTTATCGGTTCATCCATAAATATCAAATTTGGCTCGTTCATCAGGGCTTGCGCAATACCTAGCCGTTGTTTCATACCTCTAGAGTATCCAGTAATGCGCGTCTTAACGCCAAATAAATCCACCTGTTTTAGCAATTGGTTAGTTCGTTCTTTGCGCTTTTTACCTTCCATCCCGTATAGATTGCCGCAAAAGTCGAGGTATTCCGACGCTGTCATATATCCGTAGAAATTGGGTACATCCGGCAAATACCCGATATTGGCGTTATTACAATTTCCAAACTTACGCTCATCCTCCATTAAGAATATGGATCCATTAGTGGGCTTCGCAAGTCCAACCAGCATCTTTATCGTCGTCGTTTTTCCCGCACCGTTTTTGCCTAAAAAACCGCAGATTGATCCGGTGGGAATCTTCAAATTCAAATTATCTACCGCTTGATGCGCTCCAAACCGCTTTGTCAAGCCTATTGTCTCAATCGCATTCATCTTCTGCTTTCATCTCCTTTCGCCACCTTGTCATCCAGCATTTTTGAACCTGCAGCAAAGTAGATCACAGGGCCGATAATTGAGACACACACAATAATAATCAGCCATATAACTTTATCCATGAAAGGCAGCTCCTTCCTCAGAAGACTGATAAGCGCCACGGCCAACATCACCAGTTGAATAATAAGTACCGGTATTAATATGGGGAGCAATTGCGGAAGAATCCCGCCTAATTCATCTAAACCATAATGCAGTTTCATTTAAGTTCCACCTTTTTTTATTTTGTTAATAACTTGATAATTGCTTGAGATAAAATTTTTGCCATACCTTGTGCGGTTGTGTATGTTTCGTCCACGCCGTAAACATCCTGCATAGCTTTTGCATTTGGAGAGAATGTAACGTTCCTCGTAATCCCTTGAAAAGTAGCGTCAATCAATAACAGAATATGTTCTTTTGGCATTGAGGGCTGAAAATCACCGTTTGCGCAATGTTCGTCGATAAACGCAAGCAGCTTGGCTAGAAATATATCGTTGTCATTGCTCAGCTTTATCATCTTTTGCACTTTTTCCACTCTTAGTGGATCAGTCAAATAGAGCGCGTTCAACCCATAGATCAGGTTTCCGTATAGCCGAATCATTTTGTCCAGCATCTGCCCCAAAAGTGCAAAAGCAGTTTCAATTATCAATGCGGGACTTTCCGCTCCATCAAAAATTTTTAAAGCATCTTCCCCAAACTTGGTTTGGTTATAGCATCTGTTAAATATCGCCGCGAAAATCTCATCAATATCAGAGAAGTAACAGTATATCCCTCCCTGGCTAATGTTACACTCTCTGACGATATCCCGCATGGTAACTGCATAGGCCGGTTTCGATTGGCAAACCCGTATAGCGGCATCTACAATCGCATTCTCTTTTTCTATAAAATACTCTTTTTTGACCTTTGGCATTTAATTCTCCTTTCTTCAAGCAACCGCTAACAAGAAAAATTGAACCTCGTGTCATTATTATAGACTATATTGACACAGGTGTCAATATAGTCATTTATTAAGACATCTTGATATCTTTATCTTGCTTCCATCCGTCAACACTTCTATCGCCCCACTGTCCGGCGTTGATATTACCTGACTTCCGCAGTCCTCAAGGCGCTCCAGCGTCTCCGCATGGGGATGACCATAAGAGTTATTAACACCCGCGGATATTATGGAGTACGTTGGACTAATTTGCGCCAAAAAACCTTCATCGGTAGAGTTCTTCGAACCGTGATGTGAAACTTTCAGCACATCATATTGACACCCTGCCAGTGACTCCTTTAGCAGTGCTTCGCCTTCTCCTTCCACATCTCCGGTCAGCAGCATATCAAACTGTCCGTATACAACAGACAAAACCATCGAAGAGGCATTTCCGATTTCTCCGCTATAACTCTCATCCGGCTGTATACAGGTTATTTCCAGTGCCCCGTTTGTTATCGTTTGTCCGGTTTTTATCTCATACACCTTCGTTCCGGCAGCCGCTGCCGTCTCAGCTAATAGGTACAGTGTATCGTCCCACAGATTACGCGGGGGCAGCACGAGATTCTTTATTGAAACACCGAGCCGCTCACGCTCCATCATTTCCTTTATACCGCTCAGATGGTCAGTATCCCCATGGGAGATAAATACATAATCCAAACTGCCTGTTCCCTGCGATTTTAGGAAAGGTTCGATCCGGTATTTCCCGACCTGCCCCACATTACTGCTGCCACCGTCAATAAAATAAGTTGTCCCTTCCGGCCCCCTCATAAATATTCCATCGCCCTGGCCAACGTCAACCATCACCACCTGCAGCTGTCCCCGCTTGACATGTCCGCCCGGCAGAACACAAATTGCAGCACTGGTACATAATATCAGGAGCAACCTGGCCCTTCTGATTATTTTAATATCTTCTGCATCGTTCTTTTGTTTATTTGACTGACGGGTTCGCAGGAAAGCAAAGACTAAAGAAATGACTAAATAGTATATTATGATGCGCCATAACTGCGGTTGACCAATAACCATCCTCGCGAACGGCAGTTTCATACATAGGTTAGCCAGCCATTCATAGAGTGCAAAAAGAATTCCGCAGCCCTTCAGCAGCCAGCTCCCCAATTGCGGAATTACACACCAGATCAGGCTGCCTGCCATACCTGCTGCCATAATGATTGACATTAGGGGAATAACGATGAGATTTAACAATAGAGAATATAACGGAAATTCAAAATAGAAATAGAGTAATATTGGAAGTAAAACCAGATTGACAGAAATACTGACATAAAATCCGTTGAGATATTTATAACGACAGGGCCACATTTCCTCCAGTAGGGGAAGGATCGTTACGATTCCCAGAATGGCTCCAAAAGAAAGCAAGAATCCTGCGTCTAATAAATATAATGGGGATGTACCTGCAATAATTGCCGCTGCCAGAGCCAGTGATGTAGCCGCATCGTATTTTCGCCCTGTTATCATAGCGCCTATACGGAGGGTGTACATGATAACCGCCCGCAGAGCTGATATTGGAATGCCGATCATCATGAGATATAATAACAACAGCAAAACACCTGATATACCGGACAGCCATATCGGGATTCCGATTTTCCGGAGCATCCGAAAAAGTCCCATTCCGATAAAGGAGATATGGAGGCCGGAGATGGCTAATATATGCCCGATACCGGTTTTCTGGTATAATTCTTTGGTATATTCATCCATAGTACTCTTTTCGGCCAGTAACATTGACGCCAGAATGCCCCCCGTCTCCTCTCCTGCAGCTTCGATCATAATATTATACCACCTCTGTCTTAACTGCCACAGGTTCTCCCGCAGAGTCATTACTTGAGTATTTATAACCTTTGCTCTTGAAGCAATTACCGCGAAAGAGATTCCTTGTTTTTGATAATAAAACCGGGCATTAAAATTACCGGGATTGCGTGCCTGTTCAAAAAATTCTATGGTTCCCTCAGCGTTTATAACATTCCCGATCTCGGTATGAATAAATTGATTATCCTTTAGGATTATCTGCGAAAACTCGCCTGATTGCTCTGCTCCCTGTATAAGGCATTGCTTTAAATATAAGAATTGATATTTTGACTTGATTTCCTTTTGATATAAGACACCGGTTATCCGAACTGTTGTACCTTCCTTTTGGGATACTTCGACTGACGGGCTGATACTGCCGGATATTATCCTGACAAATTGTATGATCAGAAAAATAACACAGATGAAGCATAAGGGACGGCATCCGATTCTTTTAATTATAGTATTTAATGCATTTACCTCCTTTATTTTAATATTTCCGCATTGGAATAATGCTTTGAACTACTTTGGTTAATAGTAACATATTTATTCAAGTATTCACACCAGATAAATCTTTAAACTAAAGGTACGCTAAAGGTTCATCTATTAAGATTAAAAGGCATACCTGATTACATGGTAAAAATATCAGACAGGAGGAAGGTTATATTGACAAAACAAAATAAACGAGGGAAAAAATTGACGGCAGTAATGATGAGCGCTGTTTTATTAGCCGGGCTGTTAGCCGGCTGCACCGGGAAAAGCACAAAACCGTCCGCCTCGGATCAGAGTGATTCTAAGGCTGCATCAGAAGACGACTCAAGTGACGACCAAAACAAATACCGGAAGGTACTGGATAAGTTTGCAGAAAAGCTCGAGGCGCGAATGAAAGAGGATGGTATCCCAGGCGCGAGTGTATCGGTGGCTGAAAACGGTGAAACGATCTATTCCAAGGGATTTGGTTATGCCAATCAGGACAAGAAAATACCGGTGGATGAGAATACTCTTTTTTATATATTAGGAAATTCCTCCGTTCGGAGGAATTCTGAATAAAAACAGCCCGCTGAAGGCGGGCATAAGAAACGGACGAAGTCGTTAGAAGATATAAAACCCTTCTTCAAATTCGTCAT
>Ga0153996_1000941_pt1 | contig 12389 bp, 13 predicted proteins | sample TSNC080MetaG_FD_104728 | JGI IMG/M metagenome (GOLD analysis project Ga0153996, IMG submission 104728) | Attine ant fungus gardens microbial communities from North Carolina, USA - TSNC080 MetaG | ecosystem: Host-associated > Fungi > Mycelium > Unclassified | place: USA: North Carolina, Lumber...
CTCCTTCCGTGCTCTGTAGTATGTTGCTATTTCATATAACAATTATAAAATAACTGAGGAGTGGGCACAACCTTTTTCATTATTTGTTTGTGCCTTGAGCGAAGCGAAAGGAATGTTGAAAAAGATGAAAAAAAGAAAAGGGATAAGCTATGATAAGTACGGCTGGATATTCATATCACTTGCCTTTACGCTTTATCTTATATTCACCATATATCCGGCGGTAGAATCTCTGATGCTGGCGTTTCAAAGTCCCGCAGGCGGAGAATATGAGTTTGTTGGGATGAAGAATTTTATACGCATGTTTAATGATAAAATATTCCTGCAGTCTTTATTTAATACATTTTTATACATGATTATCCAGGTTCCGTTGATGCTGGCTGCCGCGTTATTCATCGCGACACTGCTGAACAGTAAGGCACTGAGACTAAAAGGATTTTTCCGCACGTCAATATTTTTACCATGTGTGACATCTCTGGTGGCCTATTCAATTCTGTTTAAAATGATGTTTTCCATCGACGGTATCGTAAACCAGGTCTTGATGCATCTTGGTGTGCTGAGTCAGCCATATCAATATCTTCAGGACTCGGCATGGGCACGGGCGATCATCATCATTGCGATGATCTGGCGATGGACGGGATACAATGTAATTTTCTATCTGGCAGCATTGCAGAATATTCCGAAGGAGACATTTGAGGCAGCCCGGGTGGACGGTGCAAATGTTTTTCAAATATTCCGAAAGATTACAATTCCGCAGTTAAAGCCGATTATCCTGCTGACCACCATCATGTCGACCAACGGAACGCTGCAGCTTTTTGATGAAACGATGAATATCACTCAGGGAGGACCGGCAAATGCAACGATAACCGTTTCGCATTATATTTATAATCAGTCATTTGTCTATGCACCGGATTTTGGATATGCTTCGGCTATTTCTTACATGGTTGTCTTTATTATGATTATTTTAGCGATTATACAGTTTGGCGTATCAGGAAAGGAGGACTAGGGGAGATGCAAAACGGAAGGTTAAAAAAATATGTCATGTCGGCAGTGATGTATGTGTTTCTAATCATCATTGTGGCGATTTCCATTTTTCCTTTTTACTGGATGCTGTCAGGTGCCACCAATGTCAGTGCCGATATCACCAGCGGAGTAATCGGATTTGGCAGGGCGCTGAAGGAGAACTGGATGAATTTAAATGCTTCGGCAGATATCCTTCAGGTATTTTGGAATACTATAAAAACCACCGGAATATACACGGTATTGGCGATCCTGATTTGCTCAATGGCAGGTTATGGTTTTGAAAAGTACCGCTCAAAAGGGAAAAACATTGTTTATTCGATGTTTTTGCTTTCGATGATGATTCCTTTTTCGGCACAGATGATTCCGCTGTTTAAGATGGCGGCTAAGGCCGATATGCTGGACTCACATTTGACGATCATGCTGCCAACCCTGGCGATGCCGTTTTTGGTTTTCTTTTTTAGACAGAACTTTCAGTCATATCCGACGGAATTGATTGAAGCGGCACGGGTCGATGGTGCGAATGAGTTTACTATTTTTTTCAGACTGGTAATGGCACCGATGAAGTCTACCTTTGCAGCGGCGGCTATATACGCTTTTATGAAGCAGTGGAATAATTATCTCTGGCCGCTGATTGTTATTCAGAGTAATGAAAAAAAGACTTTTACTCTGCTGCTGTCCTCTTTGTCGTCGGCATACTATGTGGATTACGGACAGCTAATGCTGGCGATTATCCTGGCAACGCTGCCGATAATTATTGTGTTTTTAACGATGCAGAAGCAGTTTGTGGAAGGCATTGTCGGTTCATCGAAATAGGACTATGGAGGGTGTTATCTTATGAGAGAATATAAAATCGATGCGGGAAATATTAAGAATCCGATTTATCGCGCGCCTATTGATATGGGAGGACGGGATAATCAGGGGAATGAGATTTCAATAGGAAATTATTATCTGAAATTGAATGATAAGCCATTCTTCGCAATCTGCGGTGAAGCGCATTTCTCAAGGATGAATGAAGAACTCTGGGAAGATGAAATTATTAAAATGAAACTGGGCGGCTTGAACATTATAGCCAGCTACATTTTCTGGATTCACCATGAAGAGGTAAGGGGGACATATGACTGGAGCGGCAATAAGAATCTTAACCGGTTTATCCGGCTGTGCCGGAAGCATGATATGTATGTCATCCTGCGGATTGGACCTTTTGCCCATGGAGAATGCCGCAACGGCGGATTTCCCGACTGGTTATACGGGGTTCCGTTTGATATCCGCGAAGATAATCAGGAATATCTGGATCTGACCCGCGAATTTTATGCGGCAATATATGAGCAGGCCTGCGGTCTGCTGTATAAAGACGGTGGCCCGGTAATCGGTGTTCAGCTTGAAAATGAACATGAACATGCCTCATGCCCGTGGGAAATGACTACGGAAAACAGCAGAGAATGGGTGGTCCCCGGTAGAGACGGCGTTCATCATATGGCAACCCTAAGGAAGATTGCCGAAGAAGCCGGCTTTGAAGTGCCCCTCTATACGGCAACGGCCTGGGGCGGAGCATGCGCACCGGTCGAAACGGTCTTTCCGCTGTGGGGGGGATATGCGTTCCGGCCCTGGATGTTCTATGATGAAAATTTAAAGGAACACCCTGCGACAGCAGAATATATCTACGGTGATTTTCACAGTAACGAGGCTCCTATGTACTATAATTTTGATCCGGAATATCCGCCCGAGGATTTTCCTTATGCCTGCTGTGAAATGGGTGGTGGAATGAATGTCTATTATCCTTACCGTTTTCAGCTCCCATATGAAAGTGTCGGTGCGCTGGCGCAGGTGAAAGCGGGAAGCGGCTGTAATTTCCTGGGGTACTATATGTATCACGGCGGAACCCATCCGAAAGGAAAGCGGACTCCTTATCTAAACGAGGGGGCAGTGCCGAAATTTTCTTACGACTATCAGGCACCGCTGGGCGAATTCGGCCAGGTCCGGGATTCTTTTCACCAACTGAAGATGCAGCATCTGTTCTATCAGGAATTCCAGGATGAATTTACGGCAACAAAGACGGTATTATCAAGGGAAGCTGAAGTTCAGGTGCCGGAGGACATAGAAACGCTTCGTTATGCTGTCAGAATGGATGAAACGGGAAAAGGGTTTCTGTTTATTAATAACTATCAGGATCATGTAACAGGAATTGACCAGAAAGATTTCAGCATTTCCATTAACAGTGACCGGGGTGTAGTCCGTGTACCGGATCAGGGAGAGATTAGTCTGAAGAAGGATTGCTGCGCAATTCTGCCGCTCTTTTTTGAGATTGACGGAATTACTTTGAAATATGGGACGAACCAGTTGATCACCAGAGTATGCTGTGAAGAGGATGTCTATTTCTTTGCCCGGGTTCCGGGTATGAAATCAGAGTACCGATTTGATGATGGAACCAGGTTTTTTGAATTGGAAAATTGCCGGGCCGATGGTTCGGGCATAGTGATTTCGGAAGATGAAGCAGTTAGTGTTTTTAGTTTCTGCGGGAAGAGCGGTAAGAAACAGACCGTGTGTACACTTGCACCGGAGACGGCCAGGAAACTTTGGCAGATTGAACATGAAGGCCGCCGCAAGATAGTTATTTCTGAGGTTCCGGTACTGGTGAAGGATGGTAAACTGGAATTAGAGTATCCATTGGGGACGGAAGTAAATCTGCATATATATCCGGATGATGCGAAAGCTATTACCATAAATAAAAAAGAATTGGGGACAATTGGTAAGCAGGTATTGTTTAATCGGTTTGCGCCTTATAAGGAAGAACGTAGTTTTACTTTTACTGAGGCAGATTGCAGTTCACAGAACAGTGACGCAGCTGGTGAACTGAAACGTCCGGTTGTCGGCAGTCCGATTGCTTCGACAAAGATTGTCAACGCCAGAAAAAAACTTAAGTTTGATAAGGATAATTTTGCCGGTCTAAAACAGCTGTTTCTGCGGGTATCGTATGAAGGAGATATTGGCTATGCATTTATCAATGGTGAGATGATTCACGATAATTTTGCTAACGGCGCTGTTTGGGAGCTTGATTTACTTCCTTACCGTGAAGCGTTAGCGAAACATGATTTACATCTGTATATTTCGCCGCGCAAGAAAGGTGCATATGTGGATAATAGCTCTGCGATGGCGGCCAGGTTCGAGATAATTGAAGAACAGACCGCAAAGATATCGCAGATATCGCTGACGGGAGTAAAGCGGCTGCCAATTGAATAATCTTTAAGGATATTATATAATTATATAAACATAACCCAGCATGGCTCTTGATAGTACAGAACATGTTGGGTTTTTATGATCAATTCGAGGAGGATTAATTGATGAAAGAAGTGGTATTAGGTAATGTAATGATTGATTGTGATGATGAAATGAAATTGCAGAAATTCTACGGTGAATTATTAGGCTGGGAAATGTGTGAACTTTTTGCAAGACCGGCAGTCAGGAGTTCCACAGGCGTTGTATTTTTATTTATGGAAGAAGCTGATTATGCCCGACCGGTTTGGCCGGAAGAGAATGGGAAACAGCAAAAGCAGATGCACTTTGATTTTCAGGTAGATGATGTCGCTGAAATGATCAAAAAAGCGGAAAGTCTGGGTGCTGTCAAGGCTGACGATCAATTTGGCGGAGATGATTTTTTTACGATGATCGACCCGGCAGGCCACCCTTTTTGTTTATGTAAGAAGTAATTATGATTGCGGTAAAGGGATAATGCTCTGAGATGCGGGCCGGAAAAACCAACTTATACTAGCAGCATTAAAGTTCCTGCTGTAAGCAGCAGAAGAAATTTTGAATTATGGGGGAAAGCCTGGCCTTGCGGCAAATCTGGTGCGAGGGAAGATTTGCCGCCCAGAAGGACAGGCACAACCTAACACGCCTTTTCAGGCAAGGATTAGAGGCAGTACAAGACCAACGCCTCGATGGTTTTAGGGTTTGGCCCGATGATTGCTGGGTTTAACGAAAAAGTTGCAGGGCTTAATTTTCAGCTTTGTAAATATGACCTTTGGTTGCAAAAGTCTTGGATTTGCTTTATCCTAAAAACAAATAAATCGGAATTTAAAGATCAGGAGGAACTGAAATATGCAAAGTCAGGAAATGGTTTGCTATTGTTCTAAAGTTGCAAAAGAACAAATAATTTTAGCACTACAAAATGGGGCACAATCATTAGATGATGTCAGAAATATGACGGGGGCCTGTACAGTGGGAAAATGTAAAGAATTAAGCCCAACCAAGAAATGTTGTTCTCCGCAAATAATAAATATTATTGAAGAATATAAAATGAATAAGAGTTAAACTCAAAGGAGAATTGGCCGCGGATGAATCATATTAAAATATCGATTTTTGGATACAGCGGCAGCGGGAAATCAACGCTGGCTGAATCTTTGGGTAACCATTATCAGATCCCTGTTTTATATCTGGACAAAGTGCAGTTTCTCCCCGGCTGGAAACTGAGGGATGACAGCGAAGGGCGGCAGATAGTTGCTGATTTTATGAAACAGGAAAGCTGGGTCATCGATGGCAACTATGCTAAATATATGCGCCTGGAGCGGCTGGAGGATGCTGATTATATCATATTTATGGGTTTTTCCAGAATCTCATGTCTGATCCGGGTGTTGAAGCGGTACTGTAAATTCAAAAACACTACCCGCAGCAGTATGGCAGATGGCTGCATCGAAAAGCTGGATGGTGAGTTTGTCAGATGGGTTTTGTATAAGGGAAGGGATAAACGGACAAGAAAGCAGTATTATAGAATTTTATATCAATATCACAAAAAAGTATTTATCATAAAAAATCAAAAACAACTAAATAGGTTTATGGAAAACTTACCGTTAAACATTTGATAAGTAATACTAAAATATGGCTGATTTCCAAGTAATCCACTCTCATAATCGGACTCTAAAAATCAAACAATATTAATACAAATATAATTCTGCAGTTGTATTTGTAGTAATATGAAAAGGAGATTTAAAGAGTGGAAAATTCTAACAGTATTCATGAATGTACTTGTGAATTGGGAATTGCATCCGTACCATGTCAAAAATGGGGCGAACTTTACGATTTAAAGACGGCTATGAAAACCGGTACCATTTTTAAAGACCTCGATAAGCCTTTCTTTATGGGAGGTGATGATGTTGGAAAGTAGACAGGATATGCTTTGCCGTATTGATGAAGTAAGTTTTGGTATTATCGATCTGACATTGTATTTGGATACCCATCCGACCGATAATGAGGCTCTGACACTTTTCGAACAATATCACAGTGAACGGAAAAATCTTTTGAAACAGTTTGAAGAAGAATATGAACCGCTGACCGTAGATTGTGTAAATATTGAAAATTCAGAACATGTTGGTTCTGAGTGTCAGTATCCGGGTCAAAAACACTTTCATTGGGTCGACGGTCCGCTGCCGTGGGAAGGGGGTGCTGCATAATGTGGAATTATGAAAAACGTCTGCAGTACCCGGTTAATATTACCACCACCTGTCCCAAGACGGCCCGGCTGATCATCAGTCAGTTCGGTGGTCCGGACGGTGAGCTGGCAGCATCGATGCGCTATCTCTCCCAGCGGTATACGATGCCGTGTAAAGAAGTGGCGGGGCTGTTAACCGATATCGGTACGGAGGAACTTGCGCATATGGAAATGATCTGTGCAATGATCTATCAGCTGACTAAAAACATGACTGTCGAAGATGCCAAGACCAATGGCTTCGATGCCTATTATATCGATCACACCGCAGCTCTTTGGCCGCAGGCGGCCGGCGGAGTACCGTTTAACGCCTGCGAGTTCCAGTCGAAGGGTGATGCGATTACCGACCTTCATGAAGACCTCGCAGCCGAGCAGAAAGCCCGGACCACTTATGATAACATTCTGCGAATGGTCGATATACCGGAAGTCAGGGAACCGATCAAATTCCTGCGGGCTCGTGAAATCGTCCACTTCCAGCGTTTTGGTGAAGCCTTGGAGAAGACAAAGGATAAATTGAATCAGAAAAATTATTATTTCACCAATCCGGAATTTGACAAACACGTACCGATTGCTCAGTAAAAAAGACCATAAAAAAATCTCCCTGGATACGATCGTATTCAAGGAGATTTTTTTCTTGAATCATTAAACAACTGGTCATGAAACTCATCTGACTTTATCTTTGGTATTGACATTAATAAATAACAATGTTAAAATACTAACGGCGTTAGTCAACTGAAGATTGAATAAAAATATGATAAAGCAGTCTTGCCCGGAGGACGAAAAAGGACAAAGACTGTTTTTAGAAGCTATCATAGATTTATTTAATATATAAAAAGTATCTTATTTTTAACAAAGGGATTTTAAGAAAGGAAAGTGTTGTAGCTTCTAAGAGCATCATGTGGGATATGAATAAAAACAAACTGGATTTACTGGAAGTCAGCGAAGAATTAATGAACATCCTGGTGCGTGCAGAAGAGATTGTCGTTCCGAAGAACCGCCAGCATCTGTTTGAGCTGGCCATGGGCGGAGCGGGAAATGATTTCTATCAGGTCTCTTATAATGGTATCAATGAGGCAACGGTAACCCGGTGCAAGAATGGACTCGTTGTAAACTATGACGATCCTTATATGCGGCGAAGAGAACCGGAGTGTATGGTAATCGCCGATGAGAAACCAACCGACAAAGTAACCTATGAGCAGCGTTTTGGAAAAAAGTTTGATGACTTAAAAGGTGAGACCCTGGAGTGGCTTGCGCATCAAAAGCTGATTCTTATGCCATTTGTTGCGGGAGATCAGCAGATCGGCTATCCTTCAGTCCTGATCGCTCCTTTGAATGCTGGTTTTTTTGCCGGCGGTCTGGCGGACCTGCAGGGATTTATACCAGCAGAAGACTGGAATGCTGTGATCAAGCCGAGAGCCATCGTATATCTGGCACCGCCGTTTCGGCATAGCCACTTTGAGGGAAAACAAGTAGTTGTGCATAATCGTCTGGATAATCTGCATGAAGTTTTTTCCTATAATTTATATCCGGGTCCCAGCGCCAAGAAGGGTATTTACAGTGTATTGCTCAATATTGGTGAACAGGAGGGATGGATTACCAATCACGCATCCACGGTAAAGCTGACAACTACATATGACAATACATTGGTTTTGATGCATGAAGGAGCAAGCGGCGGTGGTAAAAGTGAAATGATTGAAGAAATTCACCGGGAACCGGACGGAAAGATTATGCTGGCTGAAAATACGGTGACGGAGGAGCAGTTCTTTGTAGACATTAAGGATGCTTGTGAAATAAATCCGATAACCGATGATATGGCTTTGTGTCATCGTTCATTTGAGCAGGATCGTGATAAATTGGTGGTGAAAGATGCAGAAGCGGGTTGGTTTCTGCGCGTGAACCATATTACACATTATGGTGTTTCTCCGCAGCATGAAAAACTTTGTATACATCCGAAAGAGGGCTTACTTTTCTTTAACATGGAAGCAGTCCCGAATTCAACCTGTTTGATATGGGAACACATTATGGATGAGCCGGGAAAACCGTGTCCGAATCCGCGTGTAATTATGCCCAGATATTTATTCCCGGATGTTATTAGTGAAGAGATAGAAGTGGATGTCAGGAGTTTTGGTGTTAGGACACCGATTTGTACCAAGGAGAAGCCGAGCTATGGAATTATCGGTCTGCTTCATGTGCTTCCGGCAAGTCTGGCGTGGCTGTGGCGTCTGGTAGCTCCGCGCGGTCATGATAATCCGAGTATTATTCAAGACGAGGGAATGCAGGCTGAAGGGGTCGGCTCATACTGGCCATTTGCAACCGGGCGCAAGGTCGATCAGGCAAATCTGCTTCTGGAACAGATGTTAAACACACCCAGAACACGTTATGTTTTAATCCCGAATCAGAATATCGGTGCTTATCACGTCGGCTTTAAACCGCAGTGGATTGCCAGGGAATACTTGTCCAGATGGGGAAGTGCAAAGTTCAGGCCGGATCAGATTATGGAATCAAGATGCACGCTGCTGGGCTATTCGCTGAAACGTATTAAGATTAATGATATCGTACTTCCAAAGGGCCTGTTAAGAACAGAGAAACAGGCGGAGGTTGGCGAAGAAGGTTATGATAAAGGTGCTGAGATTCTGACCGATTTCTTTAAAGAGGAGCTGAGAGAATTTTTGGTTCCCGAACTTGATCCGAGAGGAAGAGAGATTATAGAATGCTTTTTGAATGATGGGGCGCTGGAGGATTTTGTGAAGTTGACGCCGATGGATTAATGAGGGACGTTACCATCACTTGACAAAGTAATTTGCTTTTAAAATTGTAATCTGAAATAGAATAGACCACGAGTAAGGGAACGTAGACGGGCGCTTATTTGAGGTCTATTCTTTTTTGGATATTACTAAAAAAGTCTTGACATATACAGTTTCACTGTATATACTATAACTGTATAGTTCAACTGTATAATTGATGATAGGTGATTGCGATGAATAGAAATAAGAATCTGCCGCTTACAGAAACTGTGTTTTACATTCTTCTGGCCCTGGCTGAGCCTCGGCACGGTTATATGATCATGCAGAAAGTAGAAGAATTAAGTGAAGGGCAGGTGAAACTAGCTGCCGGAACACTCTATGGTGCTATCGAAAATTTGCTCAAACTAGACTACATTGAGCCGGTTCAAAGTGATGATGTGAGGCGTAAGGTTTATATTATCACAGATATGGGCAAACAGATTTTGCGCTTAGAGATTGACAGGATGCAGCATTTGTTAAATATTTCAGAGTCCTGTTTATTGTAGAGAGGGTGGAGAAATGAGGAAATTCAAATTCTTTTTTAATTACGATAAAGAGGAAAAATGGTTAGAAATAATGGCGCAGAAGGGGTTTATGTTGAAGGGTGTATCTATTGGTTACCAATTCTCGACCAGCAGCCCCGAAGATAAAACGATTAGAATAGACTATCGGCACTTTAAAAATCAAGAAGAATTTTTAAGCTACTGTACGCTCTTTGATGATAGTGGATGGCGGCATATTGCCGGAACCAGACGCTCTGGTACACAGTATTTTGAAAGAAAAAACGAGACTTGTTCAGACAGCATCTTTTCTGATGCTATATCCGAAGCCGGCAGGTATGAGAGAGTGGCGAAAATGTGGATGTCCTTAGCGATCACCTACATTCCTGTTATGATAGCGCTTCTTATGACGAATTCATTGGAATTACAATCTTTAATGAATCCCAAAGCACTTTATTTTACCCCTGGCCTTTGGGAGCGAGAGGGGATTTCATTTTGGTTTGGCTTCTTATTTGAAACACCGTTTGTACTACTGAGAAACTTTTTCTGGATACCGATTATCCTATGTATAGTTCTTTATATTCTGTTTGCACTAAAGTCTTGGCGATTATATAAAAAAGGGCCATCGTCCGATCGGGCAGATTAATTATCACAATACTGCTGAATGGAGAAGGTGGCAGAAGATTCTCACTATTGCCGCTGCCATGAACACCCCAGGCTGAAATCAGGGATACTTAATAGTATGATTTTGCCTGGGGTGCTTCTATTTGTGGCTGCGAGTCTAACATTTGGTATTATCCGATTGCTCCCCTGGAATTGTTGGGGAATCATGGATTATTTGTTTTTTTCAGCCAGGTATTCTAAGATGATTTTTTCTTCCGAAAAATCGTATTTTTTTCCTTCGATTTCGACGTATTCTTCGTGTCCTTTACCGGCCAGGGCGATGATATCGCCTTTCCGGCTGTTGTCGATGGCGTATTGGATGGCTTCTCTACGGTCTTCGATTACGATGTATCTGCCGTGATGGATGTCTAAGCCTTTTACGATGTCGGCGTTGATGCTGGCAACCGACTCGAAGCGCGGGTTATCGGCGGTGACAATGGCCAGGTCGGCGTATTTACCGACGATTTCACCCATGTCATAGCGGCGGTCTTTGGCCCGGTTGCCGCCGGCTCCGAAGAGGCAGATGAGACGATCCGGCCGGTAGGCTTTCAGCATCGTCAACAGACTTTCCATGCTTAAGGCGTTGTGGGCATAATCGATGACCAGTGAGGCATTGTTGGCCGGATTGATGATGATCTGGGTGCGGCCTTTGACGGTTACGTGATGCAGAGCGTGGGCAGCAGTTGCAAAGTCTATTCCGGCAGCAGATGCGATGGCTAATGCAGCCAGTGCGTTTTCCGCATTAAAATGACCCGGCATATTGAGGGTAACATTTCCGTCGTATTCCCCTTTTACGTCAAAAGCGACTCCGAACATGCCGTCTTCCCAGATGCTTTGAATATGAGAAGCGGTCATGTCCGCTTTGGTTTTGCAGGAGATGGTAAATGGATTATCTGCTGCTTCGAGGACCTCTTCGCAGTGGTCGGTGTCAATATTTACGATAGAGCGCCTGCTCTGTTTGAACAGCATTTTCTTACAGTCGATATATTCCTGAAAATCGGTATGTTCGCCTGGAGCGATATGGTCCGGTGAGATATTGAGGAATGCGCCGTAGTCAAAAGTAATACCGGCGGTGCGGTTTAGCTTGAAACCTTGTGAAGCGGTTTCCATGACTACGTGGGTGCAGCCGGCGTCAACCATCTGAGCAAACAGGCTGTGCAGCTCGTAAGATTCCGGTGTGGTGTTGCCGGTGACGATATGCTTATCACCGATATATGCACCCATGGTTCCGATCATTCCGACCTTATGTCCGGCTTCCTCAAAAACGTGCTTTACCATGTGAGCGGTGGTGGTTTTCCCCTTTGTGCCGGTTAGACCGATGAGGGTCATTTTCTCGGCCGGATTATCAAAAAATGCCGCCGAAATATAAGCCAGTGCAATGCGTGAATCGGTAACCTGAATGACCGGGAGATCGGTCTTGAATTCCGGCAGGTCTTCTACGATCAGGGCGGCAGCGCCCATATCGACAGCAGTCTCAGCATATTGGTGGCCGTCTGATTTGAATCCTTTGATGCATACGAATAGAGAACCGGCTTTTACTTTACGCGAATCGTATTCTACGGATAAGATATCTGCATTTGTATCGCCTGTTACTTTAACAGGGGTTAATTTGGCGAGTAATGTTTTTAATTTCATAAGCGTAAACTCCTTTTTAGATTATCTGCAACATCATTAATCTTATTAAAAAATAGCATACTGAAACGGGTGTGTCAAACCAGTTAAGGAATATTTATCTGGTAATTCAGCGGAAATTGGGGTATACTGAGGATAGATTGTAAAGAGGCAGTTATCACTGTCTCTTTTTGTATTTTTCCGGTAAGGAGGTATGAGATGGCAGCATTTGATAAAATATCCAGCGGTTGTCCGCGGATGGATGAAATTCTCGATTATATCAGGCTGGGGGATAATGTGGTCTGGCAGGTGGGCGATATCGAAGATTACCGC
>Ga0153996_1000944_pt1 | contig 12289 bp, 20 predicted proteins | sample TSNC080MetaG_FD_104728 | JGI IMG/M metagenome (GOLD analysis project Ga0153996, IMG submission 104728) | Attine ant fungus gardens microbial communities from North Carolina, USA - TSNC080 MetaG | ecosystem: Host-associated > Fungi > Mycelium > Unclassified | place: USA: North Carolina, Lumber...
AGGATTTTAGGAGAACTTAGGACAAGAACAAGTCAAAGAAATCCTAAAAGTAGTAATAGTTTCCTTTTTACATTTTATTCCTTGAGTTTCAGGGCTTTGTAATAACTTTAATATAGTATCTGGAACAGGATGAGAAAAGAAAAAGAATCTCTTGGTACTTACCTCTATTATCACTGTCTCTGGAATTATAAAATGCAAAACTATTGAGTATAAGAGTTTGGAGTCAGTAGGATATCTTGAGTAGAACACAGAATATACCCAGAACTTGATCTAGAGAGGAATTGCAGATGCAACTCAGGCAGGCTTTGGAGAGAACAGCAGGCTAGAAAAGTTTGGCTAGATACACACTTAGATTACATCACAGCCATAAGGTTTGGTGTTGGGGGTACAGACAAGGGAGTAACTGAGTATAGAGGGTGTAAGGGTGACTGGGCACTAGACTCCAGGAGAATCCTCAGAGATTAGGATGAGGTTCCTAGAGGGATCTTTTACATTATATACTAGGCTTACATCCCTTAGTGTTAGGGTTAGCAGGATTAGAGCTAAACTAGTGTGTTTAAGTATTACTAGTAAAACAGACTAAGGTAGCTCCGGAGTGTTGTCGTGCCATTCAGGGGTAGAAATGGAGGTGTTCCCTTACATTCACCCCCCTTCAAGATTGCTATGTCTCGGAGCAATGGACTCGGAGTGAAAGATGTTGTTGAACTCTGTGCATCAGACATGTCTCAGAGCTCCAGAGTGTTTGCAATGGAACTCTGCTGTGAGTTCTGGTATGGAGACTTTGGAAGTGGACTCCCAGGAATTGTGTTTGTGGCTGTATTCTTTCCACTTAATGAGGTACTGGAATCTTCTCTGGTGCCAACGACTGTCGAGTATTTCCTCTACTTCTCACTCCGCTTCTCCATCGATAACTATGGGCAGTGGGTGGTCCTCCATCGTGCGTCCTGTAATTGGGTTGTCCGGGGCCGGAGTAAGCTTCACTATGTTGAACACTGGATGAAGTTGCTTCATCTTGCGTGGCAGTCTTAAGTGATAGGCCATAGGTCCGATCTACCGTTCTACTACAAAGGGGCCAAGCCGTCAGTGCGAGAGTTTTTGCAAGGGGCATGTAATGCAGATATCCGATGCGTCGAGGAAGACTTTGTCGCCAGGTTTGAATACCAGAGCTGGAGTTCTTCGATGGTCATAGTATCTTTTCATGTCGTCCTGTGCCTTGCGGATTGCAGATTTCGCTTCTTCAATTGCCATTCTCATCCTTTTCGTAAACTCGTTGACCGTTTCTAAGTCGGAGTAGTTCTGTTGGGGTTCAAAGCCCATACAAGGAATATGTCCGGTGTCAAGTAGGAACAGAGGCTGCTGGGTAGCGGAGTGGACGTGGTTATTGTGCTGGAACTCCACCATGGGTAAGAGGTTGTACTAATTGTCCTGCCACTCATTTACAAATAGCCGGAGGTACTGGTCCAATTCTTGGTTGACGCGTTCCGTCTGCCCGTCGGTTTGGGGGTACCAGGCTGTAGAAGACGCCAACTTTATTCCTAGGAGGCGATAAAGCTCTCTGGTGAAATGAGTGATGAACTGAGGTCCACGGTCCAAGACTACATACTTTGAAAGACCATGGAGTTTTCAGACTTGATGTAAGAAAAGCCGAGCTGCTCCTTCCGCTGTCACCGTCATGTGCATCGGAATGAAGTGCACCCGTTTTGACACTGAGTCTACCACTGTCATTACTGCATTATGTCTGGAGGAGAGGGGGAGTTCCACAACGAAATCCACACTAAGCATATCCCATCGCAAATTCAGGATTTGGAGAGGATGCAGTTCATCTACCAGAGCCTGCCTTATCAGTTTTGTTCTGAGACAGAGGTCACAGGTGCTGACATATTGCCCAATATACCTAGACATTTGAGGCCACTAGTAGTTCCTAGATACCAACTCCAACGTTTTCCAGCATCTGGGATGTCCAGTGACCTTCGTATCATGGCACAGCGAGACTATCCACCTTCGTAAGTCCAAATTCCGAGGAACATAGATCTTGCCTCTGAACCAGAGTACTCCGTCATCTTCCAACTATTCCACGGAACGGACCGTCTTACTCGATGTTTGTTGGAATTCTCTCGCTGCCTTTGCTACAGGTTCTTCCTAGTTGCTTTGCTGGTTTCCTTGGCAGATTTCTCTAAGCATGTCTCGCTCTAGTCCCTCTAGGTGAAGTTCTTCAAGAGCTCGGACTGCTATGAGCTCCAGTCGCAGAAGGACTACGTCTTTGTTGTCAGAGGCTCCTTTGCCATGGTCCAGTCTCTGCGATAAAGCATCTGGCTTTCCCATAGAGCGTCCTGGGCAATGAATCAACTTGAAGTCAAAGTGAGCCAAGTACAGAGACTAACGGACTTGGCGACGATTGAGTTTCTTAGCCGTCATGAAGTACTCCAGATTCTTGTGGTCCGTCCAGATTTCTACCAGGTGCCGAGCTCCTTCCAGAAAGTGCCTCCACTCTTCCAGTGCACAGATGATAGCAAGTATCTCCTTGTCATGGATCTCATAGTTCTGTTCCACTGGAGACAGAGATTTGCTGTAAAAAGCTACCAGGTACCACTTTTCTTCTTTGGGTAGCTGTTGAGAGAGGACAGCTCTGGAGGCGAAATCTGAACTGTCGGCCTTGATATGGAAGGGTTCCGAGTCCTGGGGTAACACTAGGATTGGAGCAGTGGTCACTGCCATCTTGAGACATTTGAAGGCTTCCTGTTCCTTGGTACCCTAGTTCCAGGCGTGATCAGATCGAGTGAGGTTGAAGAGGGGTCGAGCTATGGTCAAGAAGTCGTGGATGAAGGGACGGTAGAAGTTAACGAAGCCTACAAAGGCCTGCATGTCAGTCCGGTTCTCTGGGATGGGCCACTCGTGGACTCCAGCAACTTTAACAGGGTCCATCGCAACCTTGTTCTCCGAGATGACCAATCCGAGGTATTCAATCTGCTTCCAGTGGAACTTACACTTCTCCAGACAGAGGAATAACTTGTGTTCTGTCAGTATCTCTAAGACTCTCCAGACCGCTTGTTTATGCTTCTCTTCTGTCTTCGTAAAGATCAAGATGTCGTCCAAGTATACTATGACAATCCCTTCCACTATGATGGTTCTGAAGACGTTATTCATCATAGTCTGGAAGGTAGCAGGGCTGTTGGTCATTCCGAAGAACATTACGAGGGGTTCAAAGAGGCCTCAGTTGGTGTGAAAGGCCGCTTTCCACTCATCTCCAGGCTTGATGCATACATTATTGAAATCCTAGTGGACATCCAGTTTTGTGAAGTACTGGGCTCCGCGGAGTTGGGAGACGAGTTCGGAGATAAGGGGGAGAGGATATTTATTCTTGACAGTTACGGCATTCAGAGCACAGTAGTCTTGGACTAGACAGAGCAAACCATCTTTCTTCTTAATGAAGAACATGGGGGCTGCCATAGGGGATTTCGAAGGTCGGATTCGTCTGGTACAGAGGTTTTCCTCCAGGAAGGCGTCCAACTTTGCTTGCTCCAATGGAGACAGAGGGTATACCTTTGACGACTTAGGCTCTGCTCCGGGTATTAGCTTGATCACGTGATCCCATTTGCAGTGCTCCAGTAGTATGTCAAAGTCCTCTTTAGCGAACACAGATCGGAACTCCGCGACGTAGGTAGGCAGTGGAGTGGTGGCAGCCTGTAGTTCCACACTGCGTCTGGCTCCTTCCACGAGGTGCTGAGATGTTGTGGCCATGGCTTAGAGGTCAACTTGGTCAGGCTCTGGGAGGAGACGTGTGAGGAACAATCAGTCTCCAAGCTCCCAACTCAGGTGATGCATTTGTGGAGGCTCCTCTTCAGACTCTAACTCTTCTTGGAGCAGGGGTGTGGGTCCGTTACAACAAGATTGAAGGGCTCGGAGTTCAATCCTTTTCTGGTGAGTTTGTTCCTTCCATAGGGCACGTCCTCCCTTACACCAGAGGGGACAACGAGTCATCTCAACTTCTCCCTTTTCCCAGTCAATCCTGGGGTTGTGGTCCTTGAGCCAGTCGTAGCCTAGGATCAGACTCTGTTTCCCAAGTCTGGAAACAGCCAGAAGCATCCTCTCGAAGTGAGTCTTATAGCGGAGAACTACATCTACAACCTCAGAGATTTGTCCTGCCTCATTAGGGGAACCATCGACATTGAAGACCGGGATGTTATGTGTGAGGGTCCAGGTGTTTATCCCTTTCGAACGGACAAAATCCCTGTCAATGAGGCTTCTGGTCGCTCTGTAGTCCAGGAGAGCTTCAACAGAGTGGAGTTTACTCGTGTCCGTAGTTCCGATTTCTACTGGCAGGAGTAGGGAGGTCCCTCATGTGTCTAGAGTGCTGATCGAAAAGAGTTTGGGCAGTCTCTTCTCCTACCTGGGTTTGCGGAGCAGAGCCAAGACGAGGGGGATAGAGGGTAGTGCGTCTACTAGTTCACTGTCAATTGTATTCAGGTCCTCTATAGTCAATACAGTGAACTTATTTACTGGTGACCGGGGTGCACTTATCGCTGGCCACGCTATGCAAAATCCTCTTCCTCTGGGGGACAAGACTCTTCTATCAGAACTGTATCTTTCAACACCAACAGATCTTCAATCAACTCCTCCCACTGCTCTGTGGTGAGCTGACAGACGTCCAGGCAATAGGGACAATCTCAGACTACATGGTTCACGTCTCCACATTAGTAGCATCCTCTCGGAGGCAAGGACCTTGCTTTCCTAGTGACGTCCACGTCTATGAGGACCTCCATAGACAGAGCGGTTGGCGGAGGTTTCGGAATGACCAGAGGGGACAGAACAAGGGGTAACCTTGCCACGGACAATGGTAGGGGTCAGGCGGAGACAGCTCTGAGTGATGCAGAAGAGGCGGAGCACGACATGGACTGAAAGGCTTCATTTGTAAGGCACACCTGGTTGATTCTCTGTGCTGTTTTGTACCATACGTCGGGGTCGGTGTTAGCTGGCCATCTGTAAGGCATGGTGGCAATCTGGTTTTGGATGCCTAATCTGAGACCTCATCAAAATTTCACCACCAGTGTCTGGGGATCCGTATAACCTGCATCGGAGACCAGGGCTTGGAAGCTGTTCAAATAGTCGTCTACCATTCGATTTCCTTGGTGGTAGGAAGTTCCTTCCAAAGCATTGATCGCGTCCACTTCCGCATTTGCAGGAAAGAAGTGCAGCCGGAATTGTTGTTCAAATTCTCCCTAGATTTGGATAGGAAAAACACTAGTGTCCGCTTCCTGATGGAATACGTTTTTGGACCACTTGGTAACATGACCTCCCTTAAAGAACATGAGGGCCCAGAGGATCTTTTTCTGTTTATTATGGAACTGCTCTGGGGCTAGGCATATATAGAGAGAGCAAGAGTTCAGGAATGCGCGACCGTTGTGATGTTCTCTGTTGAAGTCCGGAGGGCAGGAGAGCTTGGGGTGTATTCGTTGCATCGGCAGAGCAGGAGACGAAGACACCAGAGAGGATGGTACAGGCAGGGAAGGTGTGTTTGGTACGACTGGAAGAGGAAGAGGGAGGTTAGCTACTAACTGTGTGAGTTGCTATAGCTGCATGGTCAGAGCTGCCAGAGTAGAGTTAATGTTACTTTTGGAGACATGTTGTCTCTCCATGAGCTCCTGCAGATGGTGTTGCAGGTATCCTAAGGTATCGGCTACACCTTGAGGGGTGTCCAAGGGCAACAACATCTGAAGAGTGGAATTTTTGGAGGATTGGGTATGGTAGGGGAGGGCGACCTATTGGGTGGCTGTCCACTGGGATAGTCCAAGGCTCTGCTTTAAGATCCTAATCTGCTGTAAGGGCGACTGGGCACAAGACTCCAGGAGAATCCTCAGTAATATTACAGATTGTGGTTATGGTACAACTTACCTCCAGAAGAATTCTCAGAGATTAGGATGAGGCTCCTAGAGAGATCCTTTACATTATATACATCCCTTAGTGTCAGGGTTGGTAGGATCGGAGCTAAACTAATGTGTTTAAGTATCACTAGTAAACAGGCTAAGGTAGCTCCAGAGTGTTGTCATGCCGTTTAGGGGTGGAAATGGAGGTATCCCCTTACAGGTGATACTAAGATCGGAGCAGTGGTCACTGCCATCTTAAGATATTCGAAGGCTTCTTGCTCCTTGGTACTCCAGTTCTAGGCCTGATTGGAGTGAGTGAGGTTAAAGAGGGATCGAGCTATGATTAAGAAGTCTTGGATGAAGCGACAGTAGAAGTTAACAAAGCCTATGAAAGCCTGCATATTAGTCTGGTTCTCTGGAACAGGCCACTCACAGACTCTGGCGACTTTAACAGGGTCTATCATGACCTTGTTCTCCAAGATGACTAGTCCGAGGTATTCAATCTGCTTCTAGTGGAACTCACATTTCTCTGGACAGAGGAATAATTTATGTTCCGTCAGTATCTCCAAGACTCTCTAGACCGTTCATTCATGCTCCTCTTCCGTCTTTGTAAAGATCAAAATGTCGTCCAAGTACACTACAATAATCCCTTCCACTATGACGGTTCTGAAGACATTGTTCATCATAGTTTGGAAGATAGTGGGGCTGTTGGTCATTCCAAAAAACATTACAAAGGGTTTAAAGAGGCCATGGTTGGTGTGGAAGACCGCTTTCTATTCATCTCTGGGCTTGATGTGTACATTATTGAAATCCCAGCAGACATCTAGTTTTGTAAAGTACTGGGCTCTGTAGAGTTAGGAGACAAGTTCGGAGATGAGAGGGAGAGGATATCTGTTCTTGCTCCAACGGAGACAGGGGGTACACCTTTGATGACTTAGGCTCTGCTCTGGGTATTAGCTCGATCGCGTGATCCCATTTGCGGTGCTCTAGTAGTATGTCAAAGTTCTCCTTAGCGAACACGGATCAAAACTCTGCGACATAAGCGGATAGTAGAGTGACAGTGGCCTGTGTTTCCATGCTGTGTCTGGCTCCTTTCATGAGGCATTGAGATGTCGTGGTTGTGGCTTGGAGGTTAATTTGGTTGGGCTCTGGGAGAAGACGTGTGAAGAACAATTAGTCTCTGAGCTCCCAACTTGGGTGGTACATTTGCAAAGGCTCTTCCTGTAAGGGAACTACCCTAGGGCAGTGCTTAGTGACGTGAGTAGGTTCCCACCTAAGAGCTGCTATCTCTCCAATCGCATTCCCATGTCTCTCCTACTTTCCCTTCTGTGACAATCCATGTGAGCCTTCTAAATCTATTAAAGGACAATGTGTGAATACTAGTCAGGTACCATGAGAACGGTGCCTTGACAGTCTAGTAGTATAAATACTAGTCTTCTGTCGTAGATATACCTTAGTTGAATATCACTCTAGCTTCAGGATCTACTCATTAGCTTAAGGGGCATTCACCTTGTGTGTGAACCAGTGCCCTAACACTTCCTCTGGCTCTAGCTCTTCTTGGAGTAGGGGTATAGGTCCGTCATGACAAGATTGGAGAGCTCAGAGTTCAATCCTCTTCTGGCGAGTCTGTTCTTTCTGTAGGGCACATCCTCCCTCACAGCGGAGGGGACAGTGAGTCATTTCGACTTTTCCTTTTTCCTAGTCGATCTTGGGGTTGTGGTCCTTGAGCCAGTTGTAGCCTAGAATTAGACTCTGTTTCCCAAGTCCGGAGATGGCCAAGAGCATTCTTTTGGAGTGAGTCTTGTAGCAGAGAACTACATCCACAATCTTGGAGATTTGTTCTGCCTCGTTAGGAGAACCGTTGACATTGAAGACTGGGATGTTATGTGAGAGGGTCCATGTAAGGGGACCCCTAACACACAACTCCAGAGCCCGTACTAGTCCTCCAGAGTGACCCTGTAGCTGATCCAATATTACTACATAATATTGGGTCTTACCCCCATCATTCCAAGAGTGCTCTGTTACCTCCTAGCGCACTTTCATTATTCAGACCCTGGTTACCGATGCAGGGACGTGAGAGCATTGTATATATAATGTAAATTATTCTCTCCAGGAGCCTCATCTAATTTTCTGAGGAATCTCCTGGAGGTGAGTTGTAATATATTTCATAAACTATAATTAACTAAGGAATCTTCTGGAGTGTACTGCTCTGGTCGCCCTTACAGTCTGGGTGTTCATCTCTTTCAAACAGACAAAATCTCTGTCAATAAGGCTTCTGGTTGCTCTACAGTCCAGGAGGGCTTTAATGAAGTGTAGTTCACTCATGTCCATAGTTCTGATTTCCACTGGCAGGAGTAGAGAAGTCCCTCGCACGTTTAAAGCGCTGATTGAAAGAAGTTTGGGTAGTCTCTTCTCCTACTTGGGTTTGTGGAGTGGAGCTGAGACGAGGGGGATAGGGGGCGGTATGTCTACTAGTTCACTGTCAATTGTATTGGGGTCCTCTATAGTCAATACAGTGAACTTATTTACTGGTGACTGGGGCACACTTATCACTGGCCATACTACACAAAATTCTTTTCCTCCAGGGAACAAGACTCTTTTATCAGAACTACATCTTTCAATGCCAACAGATCTTCAATCAACTCCTTCCACTGCTCCGTGGTGAGTTGATAGATGTCCATGCAGTGGGGACAATCCCAGACTACATGGTTTGTGTTTCTGTATTGGTAGCATTCTTGCGGAGGCAAGGATCTTGCTTTCTTAGTGGCATCTACATCCATGAGGACTCCCATAAACAGAGTAGTCGGCAGAGGCTTCGGAATAACCGGAGGGGGCAGAGCAAGAGGCGAGAGGTAATCTTGTCACAGATAATGGTGGAGGTCAGGCAGAGACGGTTTTGAGCAATGTGGAAAGGGTGGAGTATGACACGGACTGGAAGGCTTTGTTTGCAAGACATGCCTGGTCAATCCTCCTTGCTGTAAGGGGACACCTCCATTTCCACCCCTGAACGGCTTGACAACACTCCGGAGCTATCTTAGCCTGTTTACTAGTGATACTTAAAACACACTAGTTTAGCTCTGATCCTGCTAACCCTGACACTAAGGGATGTATATAATATAAAGGATCTCTCCAGAAGCCTCATCCTAATCTCTGAGGATTCTCCTGGAGTCTTGTGCCCCAGTCGCCCTTACAGCAGATTAGGATCCTTAAAACGGAGCCTTGGACTATCCCAGTGAACAGCCACCCAATAGGTTGCCCTCTCCTGTCATACCCAGCCCTCTGAGAATTCTGCTCCCCAGATGTCATTGCCTCTGGACACCCCCTAAGGCATAGCAGACACCTTGGAATACCTGCAACACCATCTCCACAAGCTAATGGAGAGACAAAATGTCTCTGAAAACAACATCAACACTACCCTGGCAGCCCTGACTGCGTAGCTACAGCAGCTTACACAGCTAGTAGCTAATCCCCCCCCCTCTGCCCATACTAAACACACACCCCCCGCCTATACCATCTCCTCCAGTGTCTCTACCCCCCGCTCTGACGGCGAGACAAACACGTCCCAAGCTCTCTTGTCCTTCAGACTTCAGCGGAGAATGTTACAATGGCTGTGCATTTTTGAACTCCTGCTCTCTCTACATCCACCTGGCCCTAGAGCAGTTCCACAACGAAGAAAAAAGGATTCTCTGGGCTCTCACGTTCTTCAAAGGAGGTCGTGCTGCCAAGTGGTCCGAAAATGTATTTCGTCAGGAAGCGAACACTGGCGTTTTCCTTATCCAAACCTAGAGAGATTTTGAGCAACAATTCCAGCTTCATTTCTTTCCTGTTAACGCGGAAGCAGATCTTTGTCTGTAGCAAGACAGCCCTCCGTTCCATCCCTTCTGGTCACCCCGAAACCTCCGCCGCCCACTCCATCTATGGGAGTTCCTATGGACGTCGATGCGACTCGGAAAGTAAGGCCCCTGCCTCTGCGAGGATGTTACCGATGCGGAGACGCGAACCATCTAGTCCAAGACTGCCCCCACCACATGGATGTCCATCAACTCATCTCGGAACAGTGGAAGGAGCTGATTGAAGATTTATTGGTCTTGAAAGATGTAGTTCCGATTGAAGAGTCTTGTCCCCTAGAAGAGGAAGAGGATTTTGCATAGCGCAGCCAGCAATATGTGTGCCCCAGTCGCCAGTAAATAAGTTCACTGTATTGACTATAGAGGACCCCAATACAATTGACAGTGAACTAGTAGACACACTATCTCTCCTCCCCCTGCATCCTGCTCCGCTCCGTAAGCCCAAGTGGAAGAGGAGGCTGCCCAAGCTCCTCTCTATCAGCGCCTTGGATGCATGAGGGACTTCCTTACTCCTGCCAGTGGAAATTGGAACTACGAACACAAGCAAACTCTACTCTGTCAAAGCCCTCTTGGACAGCAGAGTAACTAGAAGCTTCATCGACAGGGACTTCGTCTGTTCGAAAGGGGTAAACACTTGGACCCTCTCATGTAACATCCCGGTCTTCAATGTCGACGGTTCCCCTAACGAGGCCGGACAGATTTCTAAAGTTGTAGATGTACTTCTCCGTTACAAGACTTACTCTGAGAGGATGCTCTTAGCCGTCTCCGGACTTGGAAAACAGAGTCTGATCTTACAACTGGCTTAAGGACCACAACCCCAAGATCGACTGGGAAAAAGGTGAAGTTGAAATGACCCATTGTCCACTCCAGTGTGAAGGAGGATGCGCCTTATGAAAGAAGCAGACCCGCTAGAAGAGAATTGAACTCCGGGCCCTCTGATCGTGTCGTGATGGACCTGTACCCCTGCTCCAAGAAGAGCTAGACCTTGGAGAGACGCCTCCACAGATGTACAGCCCTGATTGGGAGCCCAGAGACCGACTGTTTCTTACATGCCTCTTCCTGGAGCTTACCCAAGTCGACCTCCAGGCCATGGCTATGACCTCCCAATGTCTTGCGGAAGGAGCCAGGCACAGTAAGGAGACACTCGCTGCTGCCACTCCGCTGCCCACCTACGTCACAGAGTTCCAATCAGTGTTCGCTAAGGAGGACTTTGACATACTACCTGAGCACTGCAAGTGGGATCACGCTATCGAACTGATCCCCAGAGCGGAGCCTAAGTCGTCGAAGGTCTACCCTCTGTCCCTGTTGGAGCAAGCTGAGTTAGATGCCTTTCTAGAGGAAAACCTGCATACCAGACGCATCTGGCCATTCAAGTCCCCCATAGCAGCCCCTGTGTTCTTTATTAAGAAGAAAGACGGTTCGCTCTGGCTGGTCCAAGACTATCGTGTGCTGAATGCCGTAACCATCAAGAATAGGTACCTCCTCCCTCTCATCTCCGAACTCGTCTCCCAACTCTGCAGAGCCCGATACTTCACAAAACTAGATGTCTGCTGGGGTTTCAATAACGTATGCATCAAGCCCGGAGATGAATGGAAAGCGGCCTTCTGCACCAACCGCGGCCTCTTTAAACCTCTTGTGATGTTCTTCGGAATGACCAACAGTCCTGCCATCTTCCAAACTATGATGAACGACATCTTCAGAACCCTCATAGCTGAAGGGATTGTAGTAGTGTACTTGGACGACATTCTGATCTTTACGAAGATGGAAGAGGAACACAAATGAGTAGTCCAAAGAGTCTTGGAGATACTGGTGGAGCACAAGTTATTCCTCCGCCCGGAGAAATGTGAGTTCCATCGGAGCCAGATTGAGTACCTCGGACTGGTCATTTCGGAGAACAAGGTCAAGATGGACCCTGTTAAGGTTGCTAGAGTCTGCGAGTGGCCCACCCTGGAGAACCGGACTGACGTGCAGGCCTTCATAGGGTTTGTTAACTTCTATTGTCGATTTATCCGGGATTTCTCAACCATAGCCAGACCCCTCTTCGACCTTACTCATTCCGACAAGGTCTGGAACTGGGATACCAAGGAACAGAAAGCTTTTGAATGTCTCAAGATAGCAGTGACCACCGCTCCGATCCTGGTATCACCTTAAGGCTCGGAGCTCTTCTGCATCAAGGCTGATAGCTCTGACTTTGCCTTCAGAGCTGTCCTCTCTCAGCAACTACCTGGAGAGGAGAAATGGCACCCGGTGGTCTTCTATAGCAAATCCCTGTCTCCAGTGGAACGGAACTACGAGATCCATGACAAAGAGATGCTGTAAGGGGATAACGCTAGAAGTATGCTTAGTGACGTGGGTAGGCTCCCATCTAAGGGCCGTCATCCTGCCGATCACATTCTCACTCTCTCCTACTTTCCCTTCTGTAACAATCCGTGTGAACCTTCTAAATCTATTAAAGGACAATGTGTGAATATCTGTCAGCTACCATGAGAATGGTGCCTTGACGATCTAGTAGTATAAATACTAGTCTTCTGTTGTAGATATACTTCAGTTGAATATCACCTTAGCTTCTGGGACTATCCA
>Ga0153996_1000945_pt1 | contig 12280 bp, 12 predicted proteins | sample TSNC080MetaG_FD_104728 | JGI IMG/M metagenome (GOLD analysis project Ga0153996, IMG submission 104728) | Attine ant fungus gardens microbial communities from North Carolina, USA - TSNC080 MetaG | ecosystem: Host-associated > Fungi > Mycelium > Unclassified | place: USA: North Carolina, Lumber...
ATAACCTATCTCCATGCGGAGCATCCCATCCTCCATTTCAGTATAACAATTAAGCCCATACGTTTCAATGAGCTGATATTTTACGGAGGGATCAAACAGTGCCACCAGATTTTGATCATCCGGCAGGTAAGAGTTAAAATCTTGTCTTTCCGATGGAATCTCACGCCGGCTGCAGGTTTCGCTGCAAAGCCTCAAATCCCATAACCGTTGCAGCTTGAACATGCGGAAATCCTGACGATCAACGCAAAAGCCAAACACATACCACGCCGACCAGTAAAAAATGACATAGGCCGGTTCAATGCGGCGGTGCATCACACCTTTTTCGTAATAATAATCAAACTCAATCAGCCTTTGTTCCAGGACAGCCTTTTTAATGTTTTCAATCTTTTCTGTCAAATCACCCTTATAGTGAGAAGCAAGATTAATTACCACCGGCTCCTTGAGAGACATTACGATATCACTGTGAGCGGAAAGTTTATCCAGCGTTTTCTCTATCTGAGACCTTTCCGATACACTCCCTAATCCTTTTAGTGCAGCGATAATCCCGGAGAGCTCATCTGATGTCAAAATACTTTTATCCAGTTTAAACCCCTCTGCAATAGCAATACCGCCACCACTGCCCTGATACGTGATAATCGGTATTCCAGCCTGACACAGCGTATCGATATCCCGTGCAATCGTCCGCCGGGAAACTTCAAACTTTTCAGCAAGATAAGGTGTATCAATTCGCTCTTTCCGCAGCAGTACTGTCAATATACCCATAAGTCGATCAAGTTTCATAATTTATTCCTCAATTCTTTTGGTGTATTCTATACGTTTTATTATAACAGATAATTAGGGCACCTGTATGTCTTGTTTATTGACATTTGGACTACTCCGATGTATAATTTATAAAACATATATGTTTTATGGGTTAATATGTATTTGGGAGGCATTTATGATAGATAAGCTTTATCAAAACCAAGACTTAAGAGATAATGAATTGATTCACCTGCTGAATACCAACCAACATAATCAGCAGCTGTTTCAGGCGGCCGATAGAATGCGCCGCAAGGTATATGGTACAGATGTTTATATCCGGGGATTGATTGAATTTTCCAATCATTGCGGAAATAACTGCTATTATTGCGGTATCCGCCGGGATAATCAAAATATCACCCGGTATCGGTTAAGCCCTGATCAGATTATATCCTGTTGCAATACAGGATACGAACTGGGATTCCGCACCTTTGTGTTACAAGGCGGAGAAGACCCTTATTATACCGATGACATGATCATCACCATAGTTTCGGAAATCAAAAGCCAATATCCCGATTGTGCCGTAACCCTGTCATTGGGAGAAAAACCATACGATAGTTATCAGGCTTACTTTGATGCCGGAGCTGACCGCTATCTGTTAAGACATGAAACCGCAAGCGATGAACATTATCAATTAATGCATCCCGGCAATATGAGTCTTACAAACCGGAAAAAATGTCTTTGGATTTTAAAAGAAATCGGATATCAGGTAGGCTCCGGTTTTATGGTCGGATCACCTTATCAAACCCCCGGCCATCTTCTTGATGATATACGTTTCCTTCAGTCACTACAACCTGCGATGATCGGAATCGGACCTTATATCACGCATCAAGATACACCATTTAACAGTTGCGAAAATGGAAGTCTGGAACTGACCCTGAAGCTTATCGCTATTTTACGGCTGTTATTTCCATATGCTCTAATACCTGCTACTACCGCTCTGGGAACGATAGCACCTGACGGTCGGGAACAGGGACTGCGCTGCGGAGCAAATGTTGTCATGCCAAATCTTTCTCCAACCACCGTTAGAAAGCAGTATGCTTTGTATGACAACAAGATTTGTACCGGCGAAGAAGCTGCTGAATGCCGCTTTTGCCTGCAGCGGCGCATTACATCTGCAGGATATCAAATATGCGTTGACCGAGGCGATGTAAAAAATAACGTTTCATAGCCTATCCGCATTAAAGTTTGTATGCTATATTATATATATACAAAAAAAGGAGACTAACTTATGAAAATAAGACCATATCTTACATTTCAGGGAACCTGTGAGGAAGCGATTAAATTATATGAGAGAGCATTTCAAACAACAGTTGGACAAACTTTACGTTTCTGTGATCTACCTCAGAATCCTGAGAATCCATTGCCGGAAGAAATGAAATCCCAGATTGTACAAGCTGTAATGAATATCGGTGAAGATTTTATCCGTCTTTCCGATTGTATGCAAAAACTTAACGATCCGGAATCTGAGCGGATCTCGCTGGCGGTCGAAGCAAGTGCGGATGAAGTAAAACATGCTTTTTCTATATTATCAGAAGAAGGGCGGGTTGGGATACCGCTGGCAGAAACATTTTATAGTCCCTGTACAGGAGTTGTGTTTGATAAATTCGGCGTTATGTGGAACTTGATCGTTCCAAAGTAATGCAAGTGACCAGCAAAAGACGTTCATTTTATGTGCGTCTTTTGTTATTATATCGGGTGATATATAAAACGCCGAAAACCAAATTGTAAAGGCTTTCGGCGTTATAATCGGTTTTACTCTACAGGAATCGAATATTTAGGAAAAGTTCTTAAACTGATTAATCATTTCAATTGCTGTGCAGGCAGCATCATATCCTTTATTTCCTGCTTTTGTTCCTGCTCTTTCAATGGCCTGCTGAATAGTGTCCGTCGTTACTACTCCAAAGATTACCGGAATCCCGGTTTCTAAACTGACGTTAGCAATTCCTTTTGATACTTCTGCACATACATAGTCATAATGAGAAGTTGAACCTTTGATAACGGCCCCCAGCCCAATGATAGCATCGTATTTCCCAGTTTGAGCCATCTTTTTCGCCAGCATCGGAATCTCAAATGCACCCGGTGCCCATGCAAGTGTGATCTGATCACCAATGACACCATGTCTGATAAGGCCATCTTCTGCTCCGCTGATCAATTTCGATACGATAAATTCATTAAATCTGGATGCTGCGATTCCAACTTTTGCATCTGTTGCAATTAGGTTTCCTTCGATTATTTTCATATTATGTAATTCTCCTTTTCTTATAGATAATTTGTCATATGGGCCATTTTTTCCTGTTTTGTTTTCAAATAAAAAACATCCTCAGTACGGGCTTTGATAATGATCGGCACGCGCTCCACAATCTTAATTCCATATCCGGACAGCCCGCTTATCTTCTTAGGATTATTAGTCAGCAGGCGAAGCTCTTTTACGCCGAGATCGCGTAAAATCTGTGCCCCAATTCCATAGTCTCTGGCATCTTCAGGCAGACCGAGTTTTAAGTTGGCCTCGACCGTATCATATCCTTGTTCCTGCAACTCATAAGCCCTTAATTTATTGGTCAGCCCGATGCCTCTGCCTTCCTGGCGCATATAGACCAGCACCCCTCTGCCTTCCTTAGCTATGGCTTTCATCGCCGCATCGTATTGTTCGCCGCAGTCACACTTTAGGGAGCCAAATACATCTCCGGTTAAACACTCGGAATGCACTCTGCACAGAACTGGTTTACTATCGTTGACATCCCCCATCGTCATCGCAACATGGTTCTCTCCATTTAGCTTATTTACGAATCCATAGATCATGAAATCACCGTATCTGGTGGGCATTTTGACCGCTGCTTCTCTGCTCACAAGACTCTCCTGGTTTAGGCGGTAAGCGACTAAATCTGCAATCGTAATAATTTTTAACTGATGCACTTTAGCAAACTCAATCAATTCACTGGTTCTCATCATAGTTCCGTCATCTCTCATGATCTCACAGCATAAACCGCATTCCCGAAGCCCTGCCAGACGCATCAGGTCCACAGTCGCTTCCGTATGTCCGGTACGTTCCAAAACACCTCCCTCTTTAGCTTCCAGAGGAAACATATGGCCCGGCCTCCGAAAATGATCCGGCATCACCCCTTCCTCTACGCATTTTCTCGCTGTCAGCCCCCGCTCAACTGCAGAAATGCCGGTAGTGGTATCTCTGTGATCTATGGATACTGTAAATGCAGTAGTGTGATTATCTGTATTTGCATCTACCATCTGTTTGAGATCAAGCTTCTCGGTCAGCGTTTTGCTCATCGGCATACATATCAGCCCTTTTGCATAGACGGCCATGAAGTTTACATTCTCAGTCGTCGCAAACTCGGCCGCACAAATCAGATCCCCTTCATTCTCCCGGTCGGGATCATCAATGACTACTACCATTTTCCCGGCTCTAATATCTTCCAATCCTTCTTCGATCATTTGAAATTTATTCATGGTTATCCTCCTTTTAAAATCCAAGTTCCTGCAGGTATTCTTCCGTTATCTCATTTTTTACTGAATCTTTTGCCTTTGCGGCAAGGAATTTTTCAACATACTTACCGATAATATCTACCTCCAGATTTACGGTACTTCCATTTTCCTTCTCTGCCAGATTGGTGATTGCTCTGGTATGGGGAATTACCGATACCTGAAAAGCGGTATCTGTAACCTGTGTAACGGTTAGACTGATACCGTCAATTGTAATTGATCCTTTTGATACGATATACATCAGCAACTCTGCATCTGTATTGATGGTATACCACACTGCATTCCCTTCTTCCCTGATCCCGCAGATAATGCCTGTGCCGTCGATATGGCCGGACACTATGTGGCCTCCGAACCGGCTCCCTGCCATGGCCCTTTCTAAATTCACTTTCATGCCAGGTCTTGTCTCTTTCAGACAAGACCTCCTGATTGTCTCCGGCATCACATCTGCGCTAAAACTCTTCCCGTCAATGTCTTTTACGGTGAGGCAGATTCCATTTACCGCAATGCTGTCACCTACAGCAGTATCTTCCAGGACTTTGCTGCAGCTAATGACTAAAGCTGCAGAATCTTGTTCTTGGACAATTGATAGCATGATACCGGTCTCTTCAATAATTCCTGTAAACATCTAACATCTCCTCCTTTTTAAATTTCCTTCTACCAGATAATCTATTCCCAGCTGCTGCATCCTGACTTCTTCCAGCTCATAGGCATCACTCATGAAATCAACTCCCGGGCCGGCGATTGGATGTTTTCCGCTGCCACCCATTAATTTAGGAGCCAGATATGCATAGACTTTATGGATCAAACCAGCCTCCAGCAACGCACCGTTTAAGATACCGCCGCCTTCTACCAGCAGACTGTCAATCTTCATTTTACCAAGATACTGTACCAAAGCCGTCAGATCTACCCTGTTTTGTCTATCTGGTACCGGAACACAGCAGATACCTTTATGTTCCAGCTGTCTGCACTTTTCTGGCGAACCATTTGCATAGGCTACAATCGTGGTTATCTCTTTTGCTGTATCAGCTATCCGGCAGTCCAGTGGAATTCTCAGAGTTGAATCACAGATAATCCTAACCGGATTCAGACCTCCGAACCCCCGGCAATTCAGCATCGGATTATCCTGCAGCAGGGTTTCGATTCCGATCATAATTCCCCGGTATCTGCCTCTCAGCATATGTACATGGGCCCTGGCCTCATGTCCGGTGACCCATTTTGAATCACCAGTGCCTGCAGCAATATTACCGTCCAAAGTAACTGCATATTTTAAAGCTGTAAATGGCTCATTATATTTAATAAAGTGAAAAAATATTTCGTTAAGAACTCTGCATTCTTTTTCCATGATCCCAATCTTCACCTCAATACCGTTATCCTGCAGAATTTTGATCCCTTTTCCACCTACAAGAGGGTTTTCATCGACCGCTCCGACCACAACCCTTTTGATTTTGTGTCCTATAATAGCGTCAGTACACGGCAGTGTCTTACCATGATGACAGCAAGGCTCCAAAGTAACATAGAGCGTTGCACCTTCCGGCGACGCCCTGCAATTATGCAGGGCATTTCGCTCGGCATGAAGTTCGCCGTATCTCTCGTGGTGCCCTTCTCCGATAATCTCTCCCTCCTTGACGATTACACAGCCAACCATCGGGTTCGGACTTGTATATCCTGTACCTTTTTTAGCTAATTCAATTGCTCTGCTCATATAAAATTCATCCATGTTTGCTCACTCTCCCTTTTCGATAAAATCCAAGAACGGCAAAAAGCGCTCTGAGATACACTCAGAGCGCGATTCAATACGAAAAGTCGTCCATACAAATATGTATGAATCTAACTATCTCTTTTCTCATCCAGACTATACTGTCGGCTTTGGATTTACACCAAATCAGCAATTTTGCAACTGCTCGCGGGCTATAACCGCCGGTCGGGAATTCTCTTATTTCTAAGAGTCACCCTGCCCCAAAGAGTACCTATTTTGTTTTCATTACTATATCTAAACTGTAAATCTTTATAAGCAGGGATTTACAGCAGCATATTCTGGCGTCCCCTACAGGAATCGAACCTGTATCTAGAGCTTAGGAGGCCCTTATTCTATCCGTTGAACTAAGAGGACAATAATATTTTTGCAGGATATCCTGCATTTTCAATATGTTGGCTAATTTCTAAGAAATTATTAAATTTCTTTTGGCGTTTTTCCTGCAAATCACTGGAAGTTAATGCGTCCTTGCAACCATATGTTGGCTTTAAACCTTCTTCCGACTGCAGGTTCACCAATCAGAGAATTAGCCGGCACACACACTTCAAATTGTAACTCATTTACGTCCAAATTTAAAGCATAAATTTTAGTTTTTGTAAAATTATTTTGAAATTCTCTTACATCAAGGATTTCTCCCAGAATTGAATATTGATCACATTCCACTCCATAAGGCATAAAATAGGATTCAACAATACTGAATACATCTTCCGATACCAGTCTTCTGGACACCTTTGAATATGTATCAATATCTTCCAAAGTGAGGCTTTCCATCGCTGCCGAGTCACCTTCCCTCGCTGCACTGAGAAGCATCATCCGGTTTCGGGACTGTTCTTTTTTGGTCTTTTCCTGCTCCGGGCTCTTCTGAACCGGAAATAATATAGTTCCATTGGATGCCAGACCGGAAAGAGTTAAAGATACCGCTGTTCGAGGTATACGTCCCAGCTTTTGTTCTTCCATATAATCCACAGCATTTTGAAGATGGAAGATCAGTGTAACCTCAACCTTCACATCTTCGCATATCCCTACATAAGCGTTTCTATCCGCCCGCCTTTCAACTAAAAGATCGGCATGAGAAGTGACTCCGTTCCCTTTGAAATACGGAATATAATATTCTCTTTCAAATATTTCTTCTCCACCTGCCTCTTCTATTTCGCCATACACACTTATACCGATAGAATCTCCATACTCTTTATGCAACTCACAAAAATCCAGTTCATGTTCTAATTCAATCCGGCTATACTGGTCATAATCTATTTCAATATTTTTCAGCATCTTACGGACATCTTTTCTTGTGGTTAACTCTCCAAATCCTATCGCTGATAAAAATTCATGCACTATTATACTCCTGACGAAACATAAACGTTTCTAAAATTATTTTTTAGGTTCTATTTTTTTTATTCCACCCATATATGGCTGCAGCGCGTCCGGAACCAAAACCGCACCATCTTCCTGCAGATTATTTTCCAGAAAAGCGATCAACATACGTGGTGGAGCTACTACAGTATTATTCAAAGTATGAGCAAAGTATTTTGAATCTTTTCCTTTCACTCTGATACCCAGTCTTCTCGCTTGTGCATCACCCAGATTGGAGCAGCTGCCGACTTCAAAATACTTCTGCTGGCGTGGAGACCATGCTTCTACATCGACCGATTTCACCTTTAAATCAGCCAGATCACCAGAACAGCATTCTAAGGTCCGGACCGGGACATCTAAAGAACGGAAAAGATCTACGGTATTCTGCCACAATTTATCATACCATTCCATACTTTCCTCCGGTTTACATACTACGATCATCTCCTGCTTTTCAAATTGATGAATCCGATACACTCCTCTTTCCTCTACTCCATGAGCTCCTTTTTCTTTTCTAAAGCATGGAGAATAGCTGGTCAAAGTCTGCGGAAGCTCTTCTTCCTGTAGCATCGTATCAATAAATTTACCAATCATGGAGTGTTCACTGGTCCCTATTAAATATAAGTCTTCACCTTCGATTTTATACATCATTGCATCCATTTCGGCAAAACTCATTACCCCTGTTACAACTTCGCTGCGGATCATAAACGGCGGTATACAATAGGTAAATCCACGGTTTATCATAAAATCACGAGCATAGGATATCACAGCGGAATGCAGTCTCGCAATATCTCCCATAAGATAGTAAAAACCATTACCGGCGACCTTTCTGGCACTATCTAAATCAATCCCGTTAAAACGTTCCATAATATCAGTATGATACGGAATTTCATAAACCGGAACAACAGGATCACCATATTTCTGAATTTCTACATTTTCACTATCATCCTTACCAATCGGAACCGAAGCATCAATGATATTAGGCAGGGTCATCATAATCTTTTTAATCTTTTCTTCGACTTCTTTTTCCTCTGCCGAAAGAGTCTCAACCTGCTCAGCATTCTGAACAACTTTACTTTTATAATTTTCTGCCTCTTCTTTTTTGCCCTGGGCCATGCAAGCACCGATCTGTTTAGAAATCTGGTTTTTTTCAGCTCTTAAAGCTTCCACTTCCTGCTTAATTTTACGATTGCGCTGATCCAGATCCAGCACTTCATCTACCAGCGGAAGCTTATCATCCTGAAACTTCTTTTTAATATTTTCCTTTACTACTTCCGGATTTGCTCTCACAAATTTTATATCTAACATTTTTCTTCCTCCCTAATTCTCATCACTTGTCTCCAGATGATCATAAACCTCTTCATAAACAGCTTTATCCAAAGCCTGTGCTTCTTCTTCCGAAAGCTCGATATAACTTTCACCATTTAGAATTTCCTTAATATAAGTATAGCAGCCTTCCCTGCTGTGCATAGCATTAATAATCCAGCCATTATTATGCGCATCTAATAATGCCAGTGCAAAACTTAGATTTCCGCCCATCTCATGGAATGCATCATACTTTATAATGCCCTGTTTTTGATAATTTTTCTCTATTCTGCGGTATATTTTTCTAATTTCTGCTCGATTTTGTTTTGCCAAGGCAGTAATTGCATCAACTTCATCGAATTTCTCAATAATACTATTCTCCAGATTCTTACCGTCTTTTCCTCGCATAAATGATGCATAGCTTGATTTCAAGCGGGTATATTTCATATTAATACTGATGAATAAAACTGCAAGTGCTATCACCAGAATAATTAATAGGATATCAATAAAAGCCGGATCTATTCCCAGCCTTGCGTATATGCTGTTTTCCATCTGTTATTCTCCTTTTTGTACATTTGTAATTAAATCAAATATTCTTTCTAATTCACTATCTGAATAATATTCGATTTCAATTTTTCCCTTTCCGTTTGCTTTTGGATTCACAACTACTTTAGTACCCATAGCACTGATTAATTTTTCCTGTAAATCCTGGTAAACGAACATATGTTCTATTTTTACTTTTTCTTTGATTTTTTTAGGATTTTTTAATGATTTTACGAGTTTTTCTACCTCTCGAACACTCAATTTCTCATCAAATATGCGAATTGCTATGGAATATTGTTCATCTTCATCCTCAATTGCCAACAGTGCCCGGGCATGTCCCGTCGAAATCATATCATCTACGATCATCTGCTGTACCTTACCACATAATTTCAAAAGACGCATGGAATTCGTGACAGCTGTCCTGCTCTTTGAAACCCTTTCAGCAACTTCATCCTGTTTCAAAGAAAATTCTTCCAAAAGACGCTTAAATGCCATAGCTTCTTCAATTGGGTTTAAATTTTCTCTCTGAATATTTTCTATTAAAGCAATTTCTACTACTTCCTGATCAGTATATTCTCTTATTATAACTGGTACTTCTTTTAACCCGGCCATCTTCGCGGCTCGCCATCTTCGTTCTCCAGCTATAATTTCATAATAATCCATTTTCTTTTGTACCAATAAAGGTTGTAGTATACCAAATTGCTTAATTGAATCAGATAACTCTAAAAGAGCATCCTCTTCAAAATTTTGCCGGGGCTGATCTCTATTTGGTTCTACTTTATTAATTGGTAACATCTGCTCACTGCTTATCCCATCAGATAATGAACCATTCTCTGCTTTCTTATTTTTTGATAACGATTTATTATCCGGAATCAAACTATCTAATCCCTTACCCAACCCACTACGCTTAATTGCCATAACTATTCTCCTTTATTAATTACTTCATCTGCAAGAAACATATATCCCTCTGCTCCTGCTGACTTGGAATCATATAAATTGATTGGAAGACCATAACTTGGTGCTTCTGCAAGTTTAATATTTCTAGGAATAACTGTCTTGTATATATCCTGCTTCAAATTATCTTTTACATTTTCAACAACCTGCAGAGACAGATTAGTTCTTGCATCATACATCGTAAATACAATACCCTCTATTTCTAAATGTTCATTTAAACGATCTCTTACCAATTCAATTGTATGTATAAGCTGAGTCAATCCTTCTAGAGCATAATATTCACATTGAATTGGTACAATTACAGAATCTGCTGTGGTCATAGCGTTTATTGTCAAAGTACCAAGTGCTGGTGGACAATCAATAACGATATAATCATATTTATCTCTTATTTTATAAACTTCATTTCGTATCAGATATTCCTTATCATCAACGCCAATTAGCTCAATTTCAGCTGCAGATAGGTCAATATTGGTCGGAAGTATATCTAAATTTTCAAGAGCTTCTTTAATAATAACATCATCAATGGGACTTTCTCCAATAATAATATCATATACACTTAATTCTAACCCATTCTTATCAACACCTAACCCGCTTGTCATATTTCCTTGCGGATCCATATCAATAGCAAGTACTTTTTTGCCTTTTGCCGATAAGCATGCCGATAAATTTATAGCTGTAGTGGTCTTTCCAACGCCGCCTTTTTGATTGGCAATTGCTATGATCCTTCCCATATTATTATTCACCTTTCTTTATTTATCTTCACCATTATATCACCTTTTTATATAGGAATCCAGTAATGTTTCACGTGAAACATTACTTTCTACTTATTATACATATTTTCGAATGTTTCACGTGAAACATTGATTAATTATTCCTTTTAATAAGTTCGATAATGTAGTATAATAGTACTATAAAAACGGAAAGAAGGGATAATGTGAAAAAGAAATTTAAAATCATTGCTATCTTAACTACCTTAGCAATGATTGCAATGCATATAATTAATAAGATAATTAATTACATGGCTACTATAGATAATCATTTAAAAAATACAGAAGAAAACTATTATGAATGGCGGTTTGGAAAAATACACTATCAAAAGTTAGGCAGTGGATCGCCTATACTACTAATACATGATTTAAATACTTATAGCTCTGCACATGAGTGGAGTAAAGTTATTAAATATCTTTCTAAAACGAATACTGTTTATGCAATTGATTTATTAGGATGTGGTCTTTCTGAGAAACCAAATCTTACCTACACAAGTTATTTATATGTTCAATTAATATCTGATTTCATTGAACATGTCATTGGAGAAAAAAGTGATGTTGTCGCTACAGGCTCATCATCATCGTTTGTATTATTAGCTTGTGCAAATAACAAAGATGTAGTAGGTGAAATTATACTGGTTAATCCAAATAGCATTATTGAGATGGCTAAGATACCTACAAAAAGAACTAAAATACTAAAATTTATTATTAATATGCCAATTGTAGGTACACTTGTATATAATATTATTGGAACAAGGAATCACATAGCAAATTTATTTATCACAGAATATTTTTATGATCCGATGAAAGTAGAGGATTCTGTCATTAATACTTACTATGAATCCCTGCATATAAAAAATGGACAATCTAAATTTTTATTTTCCAGCATTGTAGGCAGATACACTAACATGAATATTTTACATTGTCTGCCAAGTATTAATAACAGTATTTATATAATTACTGGTAAGTCAACCCGTGACGGAGAACTAATAGCAGAACAGTATAAAAATTATATTCCATCAATTGAAATTATACCAATTGCCAAAACGAAACATCTTCCACAGTTAGAATATCCATTTGCACTAGTGGAACAAATTAATATACTATTTTGTACTGAGAAATAGAATTATAGAAAAAAGTTGCTGCAAGATTAAATCTTACAGCAACTTTTATTTTAAAAAATAGGCTCTTTCGCAGGAAGACCTGCCTTTCTCGGATATATATTTGGTGTTTTACTAATTTTTTTTATTTTTACAAATGACCTCTCAATTTCCGTATCTAGTAAACTGAATTTTTCTAACTTATCAAGACG